>TARA_R110001592_G_scaffold72890_7_pt1 | contig 21896 bp, 29 predicted proteins | sample TARA_R110001592 | Tara Oceans TARA_R110001592 (sample SAMEA4398387) | marine metagenome | biome: Polar Biome; feature: [SRF] surface water layer (ENVO:00010504); material: water (ENVO:00002006), including particulate matter (ENVO:01000060) such as... | depth 5 m | reverse complement strand
TCCCACTCGTCGCCCGTATCCATATTGCGGTATCCAATGGTACTGCCTGCGCTATCGACACTAACCAGAGACAGCCCTCTCCAGAACTGGTCTCCAACATTAAGCCTTAACCCTCTCTGCTTCTTCTTAAGGCTAGACTCTATCTCACTTCGGATTGACACGGTTCAGCTCCCCTATAAGATCAACAAGCACACTGACCTTAACTGATTCAGCCGTGATTCGTATGTTTGCGCTACGTGGACGAAAGAATCCGCCTTCAAATCGAGCCACCTCTACAGTTTGGTTAACACCATAGATGCCCTTAAACGGGTACGGCTCAACAAAGATAGACAACCTTCGGTCTTCGCACCAGGTTCTCTTTGACTTAGTCAAATCAAGAACCTCTAATATCACCGTCTGGTCAACGAGGCACCTCTTCTGAAATATGGAGACCCTGTCGTAAACAAACAGTCCCCATCCAAGCAAGGACCAAAACAACCTCTTCATATGAACACCACCTCACCCACGGAAAAAACTGAGTCTGACTGTAGCAGCAGGTCTATAGCTGACTCGGTCTCATTCCTTTGCCCCCTGATCCAGATGCCAGAGAACCCGACAATCCGCTCCAAGGAGTCATCCATAGAGCCAATTTCAATGAACAGCTCGTTGTCACCAAGTATTTGCAACAGCTTACGCAGGGTAGTGAGAGTTGCAGCCGCCCCGTCGGAGACAATGTTATAGGTCGCAAACGCCCCCACCTTTGGAACTCTGTCTTCATCCTGCGTGCTGCGTGGGATAGATCTGGATACTGAGGCGGACGCATCAAACTTCTTAATGACGGAGTCCAGCTCTGAGACAGCGCTATCAATGTCAGCTCTAAATATTGAGGGACCATCTATCCCTCCCATAAAAATACGCTCCATATCTACCTGGGAGATATCTCCTTGAGTAATTATCGACCCAGGATTGTATCTGGAGGCAAGCTTTAAGCTTTCCCTGTCTCCTACGAGTGAATCAATCTGCTGCGTAATGCTTTTCGCACTGGCGTTTGCCTTATCCACCTGAGCGGCCGTGATATCATCCGAGTCCAGGGACACTCTTCGAATGAATGCCCTTTTTAGCATCAAGTCCTGAAGCTCTCGGACTCGACGCTCGTCGGACTCATCCTCCTGCACGTCACCATCCTCTCCTGCATCCATCCAGCTAGATAGGGTGTTATCTGGTTCGAGTCGCTTTGGTCCTCGCACGAAAGTTAGGTGACAACAGCAGTTAGTCTTGCATAAAGTGTCACCATTCCCTGGAAGCGTAGGCAGTGTAGCCATTGTGTATGGACCGGACGCAGCCAGCGCAATACAGTCAGGACAGTGCTCGCACGCGCCCAGCCTCCACCAAACCTTATCGTCACTGATTCCTCCGTAGACAGCTCCCGCATTGTACGCGCCCTTTAACGCCTGCCCATACATATTGCTTCTAGCGCCAACCCCCATTGCACCCTTTCGGGATGTTCTTCCGCTGGCATATTGCTGAGCAAACTGGTTTGCAAAAGAGGTATGCTTGTCCACAATCTTCTTAAACAGAGGAGCGGTTGCAACTATCTTCTCATATGTCAGTGAAGAAGAGTCCTGCCTACCCCTCGAACCGTATCCCTTACGAAAGGACCGAGCCATAGCCGCTGAAAGTGCGAGACCCCACGCTGCTTGCAATGCCGTAACCGCCTCTGACCTCTCCTTGTCTGAGGATGAGGCTGTCTCCGACCTCTGATCAAAATCAGACAGAGCAAAGTACCACTCAGAGTTAAAGACGTCGCGTATACTTTCCAGTTCCTCATTCGCTCCAACGGTGTTCTCGACAAGAGGCTTAGAGGTGCTTGCCAGGTTCTTAAGTAGAGAAGAGAAATATGATACAGTGGCATCCCCTCTTAATTTAGTCGCTTCCATTTGGCGCATCTACCGTTTCAGCGAGATCCTTGAGAAGTTGCTTCACTCCGAACTCCCTGTCTTTATAGTCAGCTAGTCGAGTGGATGACTCCTCTATTTCGCGGGCTGCTGATAGGCTCATGACGTCCTCGTCACTCAGCCCTAGCGCCTCCTTCATTACAAATTTAAAGTCCATGCCCAGATCGTTTGCCAGAATTCGTGCAGTCTGAGCCCTTACGTAGTTCGTATCCGCCTTCATCTTCTCATCGAAGCTAGATACGCGAGGCATCTGAATCTGATACTTTACAGACGGTCTAACGCCTGCCGCTGCGAGCCCTCGCTGGATCACAGTCTGCATCAGTCTTGCAACCTCCTGCTGTTTACGCCTTACAGTTCTAGCGAACTGGAGACCCTGCTGCTCTAAGGTTGATCTAGCGTTGACGTTCTTCTCAAAGCCGCACAGTGCTGCTGGGACGCCGGTTACGATGAAGAACTTGTCCTGCATAAATCTAAGCATGTCTATGATTTGACGAAGGTCGGCGGGTGGATCGTTATGGAAGCTTGGCTTCTCCTGCCCCTCTCTATAAGGGTAGACCAGGTCGTCCATTGCGATAAGGCTGGTGATCCTACGGCGCATCTTGCCATCTTTATCGAAAACCTGCTGGCTCCACTGTCCGCTCTTTAGGTTCTCGAGGAAGTCGTCTACCTGGTCGGGTCTAATATTGCCAGGCATTGGATATGTTACCGACTTACGCGCAGCAGCCTGAAGTATGGAGAGTAAGCTTAACACGTCCTCTGCAGCCTCACTCTGCCTCCACAGCTTGCGAGCCGTCGCGTACATGCTGCGACCATACCTGTGCCCTCTAGCCTTGTCTGGTGCGTAATGAATGACCTGCACTGGGCTCAGCATGACCGGGTCGCCAGTTTTAAAGGCGCGAGGTATGAATCCCGTCTTAAAGCCTACAATCTGAGAGTAGGTGTTTGCGATTACGTCGGTAGCCATTGGTATCAAAGGTCTCTCCGCAACAAGCCCGCTTGAAGAGAAGATCAATTCTGAAAAGCTGTCGCCTAAAAGGGTGCCTTCTTTGAATACGTGGACAAAGAAGTCGACGCCACCTACAGCAGCCATCGTAGCGTTCACAATGTCCTTGTAGCTGTCCTCCGCATCCTCATCGAACTGGATAGTTACACCCTCTATGCTGTCGCCGCCGAACACAAAGTCCGTAAGAACCTGCAGCGCCGTGGACATCTCAGGAACCTCGTCGCGTATCTCCCTGAAGTCGGTATAGCGAGCCCGACGGGAACGGTCATAGTCCTCCTGATTGAGCGCCTTTATCTGGGAAGACATCCTTCTCGCACGCTTCTCGGCAACGCTTGAGGCTGTAGTGCCCTGAAGGTCAACGCCTATGGCTCCATACTCTGATGCGACAACTTCAGGCGAACCCTTAAAAAGCCGCATCATCCTATCAGATATACGCCTAGCCAATCGCCCGTCGGGCTCAAACTTCTTTGCCATGGTGGAGGACTCCGGGTTATTTAACCCTATTTTAAACGAGTCTTAGCGGTTTGTCGACACAAGTCGCAGCATACGCTTCCGAGGAAACAGATATTCGCCAGCACTATATTGGCTAATCCGACGCAAAGCCTGACTTGCGGCGTCCACCTGGTCATCATTCCTCCCGAGAGGGAACTGCAGCAACTCCGTTAAAAAGTCCTGAAGGAACCCAGATTTCCTGTGGAGGACGACCTGACCAGCTTCAAAGAGCGGAGACACGGCGCTGAATCTAGCGACCTTACTACCATCCGGCCTCACGGGTATGATGCCGTTCAAACTTCTCTTTAAGGTGTCAATGATCGCCGGACCATTCGCAGCGTCCTCGATAAGGATTTCGGTGCAATCGGGGTGTCTACGTGACAACCTTTCAATGGCGGCTATTGTCTGGGTGAAACCCCATCGTCCGCGCTCTTGATCTATAAGGTAGTATTTATTCTCCTTGGCACCCCATACCTGCCCGCAAACAAATGATCCGGGTCCAGCCTTGAAGGCGGTGTCCCAACTCTGAATAACTCTGTCAAACTTATCAGGAAGCTCATCACAGTATTCAATCCATGACTGACTAACCATTCCACCATCTTGAGGCACCGGACGCTGCTGAAGTTGAGCTGAGGATGCAAAGGTTCCGAGACTTTTCTTGAGTATCTCTACATCGTCCCTGCTAAACCTGTCAGGCCACAACAGCTCTCCATCCTTTTTGCGCGGATCACGCCACCCTATAGATGTCCGACCCGTCTCCCCATCATACTCCGCAGGAAGAGTCAGCTTTTCATACCCTCCTAGATCTTCAAGGTGCCCACACAGGTCACCAAAGTGGACCCGCTGTCCGATTACGATTCTCCTGGCAGTTTTTGGATCATTGCCACGAGTAGACATGGTCTGATCCCACCAGTCTATGACGGCGTCCCTACCCTTCTCAGACTGGGAGTCCAAAACCTTATGCGGGTCATCAACCTGTATGAAGTCACCGCCTTCACCAGTCGCTGCACCGAGGACGGTGGTGGCGACCCGCACGCCACCACCAGTCAACTCGAACCTCGCCTTCTGGTTCTGGTCTGGCGCGATATCACACTCAGGAAATCTTAACCGAAACCAAGGGGTCTGCATTACTCGTCTGGTCTTGACCGAGTCTCGGACAGCGAGACCGTGAGAATATGATGAACACAACCACTTAGTAGAAGGGTCATTTATCCAGGTCCATAGAGGGAAAAACACACTGCAAAGCGTGGACTTGCAGTGTCTTGGCGGCATGTTAATGATAAGGTTCCTGATCTCTCCACGTTGGCACGCCTCAAGGTGCTCGCAGATAGCATGAAGATGCCATCCGTCGATGAAATGATTATCACCTTCTACGAGATGCCAGGCTGACTTCATAAAGTCATGAAGGCTTCCTTGAAGATTTTCACGAGCAAGATTCAGTATTGCCTGAAACTCATCGTCCCTTATGTTATGCGGGTTTAAGTCCTGCGTCACTTACTAGCCTCGCTATATCGTTCTTAGACATTTCCTTGACAGCCAAAGGTCCGCCATTCTTTCCGGTCACTTCAAGCTTGGAGTTGACCGAAGTACCATAGAGCTGCATCAGCATACCAACTGCCTTAAGCTGAAGGTCAAGACGTCCTTCTTTAGCAGCGTTAGCCGTGATCAGCTTAAGCATTCTCTCATGCTCCTTCCTGCGCTCCGAGACGGTTCTTCCGTCCTCCTCTAACGCGCTCTGCCTCCAGCGAGTGTATGCAGCAGATATGTATCTAGTCGCGGTACGCTTGGACACATCGTACTTTTGCGCCAGCACCTTCTGCGCCTGACGATTTGAAAGCCCCTGAAGTATCAGGAGTTCAGCCTGGTCTACGCGGGACTCCATCTGTTCTTTTGTGGATCTAGACAATTCAACCTCCATAACCTTCGTAGGTACCGCACTCTGCAAAGAACTGATGAGCTCTATTAAACTTAACAGACACGTTACCGCAATCGCCGTGGCGATGCTTCAATACCCGTATTGTAGCATCAACTGGCTCAGAATTCTTGTCCCAATTCGAGTCGACCTCATCCGTGTAGTCAATTCTTAAGATCCCTGCAGCATCCTGTCCCACAGCTCTCGACTCTCTGATCTGCCCTGTCTCGTTTAGCTGGCTCAGAGCGAGAACGGGAACATCGTTGATCCCAGCCACAGCAACGAGAGCCTTTGAGATAGAGGCAACCTCCCTCTCTCGACTATATGTCGCATCCACCTCAAGAAGCTGAAGATAGTCAACTATCACAAGATCAACACCACTTTGCTTTGAAACCTGCCTAACCGTAGCGCCAAGCTGGTATAAGTTCACCGCCCTCTGGTCTATTATTGTTAAGTTGTCACCTATCTTGCTTAAAGTATTCGACGCTGAAAGAAGCCCATCTATTTGCTCAGAGCTGACAAATCCTGTCTCTATAAGCTTGCCGCATACCGACGCCTCCGAGCTTAATATTCTTAGCGATATCTTCTCATGCTTCATCTCAAGACTAAAATACAGAACACGCTTCCCAGACTTAGCGGCTGCCACCGCTATATTTAAGCCAAGGACCGTCTTACCTCTACCAGTCTTTGCGCCAAGAATGTACAGGTCTCCAGCATGGAACCCGCCAAGTATACCGTCCAAAGACTGAATCCCAGTAGTCACACCAACAGGCCTAATCTTCTCCTCCATAGGTCTAGCAAAAGCGTCACGAGCATCCCCGATCACGGTCCTAAGGCTGTCATTAAGCGTAAAGATGTGATTGCGGGGACCATAATCGTCGATGCTTAAGAGCCTGCCTATCGCAGTCTGCTTAGCCTCATTTGCGTCCTGGGCATCCTTTGCAAGCTCGGCAGCCTCAAGGACAGCGTTGTAAACCATCCTCTTATCACATGAACCCCTCAGCCTCTTACATAGATTGGCAAACTGAGTATCGAGCAACACATAATCGTTCGTTAAACTGAATATCGAGTCTAGAGTCAAAGGAGTCGAGGTGTCCTCCATCTTCTCGTAGACAGAAATAGGGGAAACATCCTCACCCTCTAAAACTATATCCCTGACTACCCCATGAACGTTTCTAAACACCTCTGTAGTAAAGCATTCCACAGGCAAAGAAATGAACTCACTTATATCCTGGGCACCCTGTATTGCTGCTGACGTGACATTCTTTTCTAGATCCTCCTGCATTGACACCATTCAAAATACTCCAAACCAAATCCTGCTAAACACAATAATGCAACATTATGCAAAATGGTACTTGTTTTTATAAAAAGGTTTTGCTAATTATTAAATCGGCAAACAAATCTGCCTGAAGGAGACAAACTATGGATCAGGTATCCAAAAGAATCAAAATAAGAATCCTCATGTTGAATTTCGACAACTTGAAGGATTTTCACCGACAGTACGAGTCCAAGGGTGGCGCTCGTAGCTATCACTGGTGGAATAGCCTTTCCTCTAAGACACGATATGATGACTTGGTTGAGGCTGCGGGAGAGCTTGGAGTAGGGCTTTCCATCCTTACGGGAGAGGACGAGTCTACTGACAGCCCTTTACTCAGGGAAGGTGTTGGCGCTGGGAGGATGACTCTGAATGAATAGCCCAACTCGAACATCTCCACCAAAAAACAGCATTGGCGGAACAACTGCAACTCAGATACTGGGAATGAACAGGTACGGCGGCAAGCATGCTGCTTACCGCAAGATAGTCAGGTCTCTTGAAGGTCTGCCTGATGCGACCCCTGTAAACTTTCAGATGTATCGCGGAATAATCTGCGAAGACCCTGTCGTTCAGCTGATACAGGATGAGTTCTTGGCTGAAACAGGCTTTTTTCTGGGTGAGCTTTTTGGTTCTGGAGTTGTTCGACATGCAGACTACCCCTTTATACATGCAACTGTAGATAGATTGCTTGTCGATAAAGATGGCAAGTTTTCTGGGATACTGGAGATAAAGACTGTCGCAAGAATGCCAGGCAATGAGAAATACTGGTGGAAATATGGGCTAGGCTCCAGTCAGCATCTTACGCAGATAGAGCATTACGTAGAAGTGTTGGAGTCTGCGATTCCTGAGCGCATGTCGGGTAGCAGGCTTACAGAGAACTATCTGTTGGTGGCTGAGGCTGACCCTGAGACCTGGAGCATGGCTGTCCGGCTGATTGAGGATGGTCACCCCCTTGACGGCATCCGCCCCCTGATCGATATCCATTGGGTCAAGTGCAGCTTTCCTGGTGACTACGGGGATACTAAGCTGAAGGAGCTGGTAAAGTTCTGGACCAGACATGTCGAAGCCAGAAATCCGCCAGAGATTGATGGCAGTGATGACTGCACTGCAACAATAATTGATCAGATTCCGCTTCGAACAGGGGAAAGGGAGATTAAGACTGAGGACGAGGAACATGGGAAGGCGTCCGAAGTTATTGAAGAGTACGACTTTATTCGCGACAGGCTTCGAGAGATTGAAGAGGAGCTGGACTCGTACAGGGAAGAGAAGAGATCCCTTAAGTCAAGGCAAAGCGAGATCAAGAACAGCCTCTCAGTTTTAGCTGGAGAGAATTCGGTCATTGAGTCTCAAGAGTTTAGAGTCAAGTTTAGCCGGTCTATGAAGGGGAGGGGATTCGATTCTGACAGGTTTAGGATCGAGCACCCAGAAGAGTGGGCTAGATATCAAAAAGAGGGAAGAGAGAGTGAGAGAGTAACTATCACTCGTAAGAAATAACGGAAAGGACAAAGATGATATTTTCAGATAATACAGCTGCGCTAGATGCGGCATTGGCTAAGGCACAATCGGACCTTAAGCCAGCAGTAAAAACAGCACGAGGGCATGGATACAACTATGCTGCCTTGGAGGAGGTTATGGAGGCAGCCATTGAGGCGCTTAGCAATAACGGCGTATCCTTCAACCAGGGCATTGAAGAGCTTGAGGGTGGCAAGATGAGATGCATCACCCGTCTTGCCAAAGAGGGTGAATGGATTATAACCTATTGCCCACTGAGGGTTGCATCCAAGGGAAGGAACAATGAGATGCAGGAGCTCGGTTCAGCGTTTACGTATGCAAGAAGATACGCGCTCCAGGGGATAGTGGGCATCGCGCCAATAACTGAGGACGACTTCAACAAGAGAAAGGCTGTTGAGTCAAAAGCTTGGGGAGCGGACGACGACGGAGCATCATCGGGACCGTCGAATAGCGTGAGCAGGAAGAAGCCTCCTGCTCCTCAGTTCAGCGCACTTCAGACCATAAAGTCAGATCTTGGAAAGCTCGGTGCGGACCTTGATCTTGTGCAAGACTTTGTGCTCCTCGAAAAGAAGGTGACACTTAGCCAGCTCGCAGAGAGAGAGCCTGGAAGCATTGCAACCCTAGTTAGCCACATAAGAGACAACATTAAAAACTTTCAAAGTAAATAGGAGACATCATGACAGAAGTAACAATTATTGGACGAATCGGACGAGACGCAGAAGTAAAACAAACAAGGGAGGGAAAGAACTTTCTCTCCTTCAGCGTAGGTCAGACCGTAGATTATAAAACAGACGAAACAGCCTGGTACGATGTAACAGTATGGAACGAAAAGCTGGCTCAAACACTTTCAGAGTTCGTCAAGAAGGGGTGGTCAGTAACAGTCGTCGGCAAGATGCGCGGGATTTACGCCAAGCAAAAGCCGGATGGGTCCATCTCCACCAGCCTGAAAGTAAATGCCTCTACGGTATCCGTACACCGGTCACCTAAGTTTGCCAGCGAGCAGACCTCCATGGACTCAGGATGGCAAGGTCAGAGCCAGGGACAGGCTCAGCCTCAAGGAGGAGGAGGCTCACAGTGGGGACAGCAGAACGCTGCACCTCAGGGCGGCGGGTCAAACTCATGGGGCAGCAGCTCTAACGAGCCGTTCTAGTGAACATAATTGGCATAGACCCTGGTAAGAGTGGCGCTGTGGTATCCATTGATTTGGATACCCACGCCGTCACCTCCAAGCAGATGACCCCCATGATTAAGGTCGGCAAATCGAGACAAGAGTACGACGTCGCGGAAATGTCTAACATGCTTCATGAGCTTTCAGTAGATGGGTGCAAGGTGTTCATTGAGAGGCAGCAGGCGAGACCTGGTCAAGGGGTTTCCTCGATGTTCACCACGGGCATGGGCTATGGCTTATGGATAGGCATCTGTGGCGGGCTTAAGCTTCCGATTGAAGTGGTTTCTCCAATATCATGGACAAAGGAAATACTCCGTGGGGTGCCAGGTGAAGGCAAGGGTCGCAACATTCTAGGCGCTAAGAGGCTATTTCCAGATCAAGACCTGCGAAAAAGTGATAGAGCCCGCGTGCCCCACGATGGTATATGTGATGCACTTCTTATTGCAGAGTACGGATGGAGGCTATCCTCATGAAGTGGTTTATTACTCAAGACATTGGGAACATATCTCAACGACTGACTGACATCGGCGAAATAGTCGTATCCACCCCTGATATGCATCGAGACCCCAGCGATCCAGACATGGAAGAGGCCAAGGACTACAAGCTCGCAGCCTTAATTAAAAGCGTAGAAGACTTTGATGTCTTATTTCTAGGCAACGTCATGCAGAGCCCCTTTTATACCAAGGGCGCATCAAAGCTGTGGTATAGGGCTGGCGGAAGAGTGCTTATGGGAGGCACAGACCGTGGTGCAACTGCGGCGCACGCAAGCCAGTCCAGATTGCCCAGGTGCATCATGAGCGTAAAGCAGCTAGAAGTGTTTGCCACTAACGACATGGCATCAAAAAACCGACTTCCTCCAAGGGTGAGAGTGTTTGACCTCAATGGGGACATACGGGAATTAGTGCGGGCTGCGCAGGACTCTTTGGTGCCTCAGAACTTTGGCGAGACATATGGCTGAGTTCTCGCTGTCTGATATCGTCATCGTAAACCTAGCGGTGGCGATACTCTTCCTTATTTTGGTGGGTTGTGCGATATTTATTCACATCGAATTCAAATCGCAGGACGTGTCATGCTACCTATCTTCTTTGAGAACTCTCGCATTCCAAAACTTCTTTCGAAGATAGCCCCCTTTGAGGTGGGCGGGTTCGCGTTCTTCATCTTTGTATGGACACGAGGCGTAGCAACTCAAAGGTTACGATCTCACGAAACGACTCACTGGAAGCAGCAACTTGAGTGCCTCTTCGTCGCCCAGTGGATCATGTACGCATTAATGTGGGTCCTATTGTTGGCTTATCATCGAGACACTTACCTCGCCTACCGTATGTCAGCATTTGAAATAGAGGCGTATGAGCATCAGGACGACCCCACTTATAATGACCAGGTTCGCAAGCCTTTTGCGTGGGTCAAATACATCCCAAGATCATTTGAAAGAGTTAAAAAATGAGTAGAATACAGGTTAACTTAGAGAAGCCATCTTTAGCCAGACTCGACGACATTGCAGGCGAGCTTACAAAAGGTGACGACACCCTGCGACAATCTCGAAGAAGAGAGATGGCTGTCGAATATTTAATCGAGGCTGTTAGCAAGGCGCATGAAGTCGTGATCTCACAGAAGAATCAGATCCATGCTGCGAACATGAGAATATCCGATCTATCTGAAGGGCATAAGGCTGACACAGAAGCCATGGAGGCTTCCTTAGAAAAGTATAAAGATAAAGTTTCCCTGTTATCGTACGAGGGCGAAAAGAAGTCTGAAGCGTTATCCTGTTTGCGCCAGGCTATACACCATCTTACGGAGCCGAGTGATGGATAAGTCGTTCAAGATAGCGTTCATTGGCGTAGGTCAGGGCGGATGCAACATTGCCAACACCTTTCGGAGGATGGGGTATGAGGATGTAGTGTTTATAAACACTGCATCGGTAGACCTAGACGGTCTAGAAGCGCCTGATAGAACTAAGTTCCTCATCGGGGACCACTCAGATGGCGCGGGCAAGGATGCAGCCGAAGGAAAGCGTGCTGCAGAGGTCAGTATAGGCGACATAGAGTCCCGGATATCGTCTCTGCTGGATGAAGGAAGGGTTGAGAAGGTCTTTGTATGCATAGGATCAGGAGGAGGAACGGGAAGCGGAGCCGGTCCAGTTGTTATCGATGCCGCGCAGCGAGCTGGCGCTAGGGTCGGGGTCATTGCAACTCTGCCAATGTCGCGAGAGCTGGTTTCGGACAAGGTTAAGGATAATTCAAGGGGTCTATTGGATTACCTATGTGACGAGTGCGATGCGGGCAGTCTTTATCCGCTCATGGTCCTTGATAACCAGCTAATAAAGGATGTTGCGCCTACCAGATCCTTCAGGACCATGTGGAACGACGGGAATTCATACGGCTGCGAGATTCTGCACATATTCAACACTCTCTCATCAACACCCACGTTCCTTAACAGTGTTGATAAGAATGATCTGAGAGGTGTGTTTGACAGGCCGGGGACCCTGTTCATGGGAAGAAGCGAGAATAGGCATGTCTTAGACAAGAACTCGACCAGCCGGTCAGTTCGCGCCTCTTTTAACAGGGGGATATTTCTTCACTCTGATTCCCCTGTAGACCAAAGCGACTGTGCCTGCGTAATGACACTTCCCCCGTCTGTCCTGAATATGAGCGCCCACGCATTTGATCTAATCGTAGACTCTATAAACGAGGTAATTGACGATGTGCCAGGAGGCAACATACACCGAGGGCTTTACGAGGATGCAGAGGCGAGGGCTACCAAGATATACACAATAACGATTGGAGATAAGTCCCCTAGATCAGCAATAGCAAAGAGGCTTACTTAATCTCTACCATGTCCCCATACTTTTCAATCGATGCTGCTACAAGGGTCATTACCTCAAGCGCAAGGTCTGGATCATGGATGATAACCCTGTGAACTGCTGGCGAAGGTGACGAGTCTTCGCACCAATCCTTCTCTGGACCGTCGCCATCAAAAGCATTTACCAGATCCCCCTGTATTCCGAGAGCCTCGAGAGTTGCGAACTCCTCCGTATCAATGAGGTCAGACAACGCTTCACCTAGTGCATCCGAGTCCCAGGATGAAAGCTCCGCAGTCTTATTGTCCACAATCGCAAACGCTTTAGCCTGTTCAAGTGTGCCGTCCCACTCCACGCAGGCGATATCTTCCCATCCCAGTTCTTTGGCTGCCGTAACACGCCCTGACCCTGCGACACATGTAAAGGTATAGGCGCTTGTCCTATTCACCAGTATTGGAAAAACCTGACCGTACTGAAGCATGCTAAGCTTAATCCCATCAATGGACTTCTTGTCATGCCTCCGAGCGTTACGGGGGTCTGCGATTACCTGTGACAAGGGTTTAAGTAGTCCTTGGAGGCTTGTGTGAATGTTAGACGAAGCTGAACTCACAGGTCTCTAACTGCAACAATCTTGGCATCGCCTTCAAGTGTCCCACTATAGGAACCAACCCCATCAATGATGCCGTCCGCCCCAGGCGAGTCTCCGTCTCCCATTCTCCACCATGAAACAAGATCGGAGTAACGAGAGAATGAGACCATATCGAACGGTCTGCCCTGGTTATAAAGCTCTACAGCCTCCGACGAGTTAACTTCAAAATCATACACCACACATTCCGTGATATACTTCTCGAACTCATTGCCCACCCCGCCGGCCGCATTAGCACCAATCCTCACAGGGCTGGCTGTCGCCTGAAGTCCGCTATACGGAGAGGGGTTGCTTCTGGTGACAGACTGGAGCTGTCCGTTTATATATAGATTGATCCCATTCTGACTTTTTGATCCGTCGTACGTCATGATCACATGAGACCATTGACCAGGAGGAAGAAGCCCAGAGCTTTGGGTAAAAGCTCTTATGGCGGCGAGGTTGCTACCGCTTCCATCGTAAATTAACGCTTGAACCTGTCCTTGGTTATGATACAGAAGCCAGTTAGAAGGCACACCGTTTCCGCTATTCTTGGAGATAATCGCACCCTGGTCATTCGATGATGTAGTCTGGACCCATGCACTTAGTGAAAATGGATTGTCGCTTCCTCCTCCGCTAGTGAAGTTGAAGACGGAGTGATTCCCTACCTCAACATAGTCGGACGTTCCATCCATCTCGATGACGAGCTTGCGGGATCTTCCGCTGCCAAGCCCTCTATATGTTGGATCTTCCTTACCGAACGACATAAGACACCCCTAAAGCATTATGCCTAGAAGTATACCAGAAACAAGACCGATAGAGACCGTTAAAATCTTATCCCGGATCAGAGAGGATTCGCGCTCCCTACTTAGCTCACTCTTAAGCAGATCTTCTCGCGCCAAGTACAGCTTCATCCTTATATCAATATCCCTGAGACACTTGTCCCTCTCAACGGTCAAGGTGGGAACCGTCACGCGCTTACACAGCAATGCGTTGCGGAGCTTCTCAGAAGGGACAAGGATTCCTGTGCACGGGGAAATCTCGTCCACATTCAGATCGGTAGAGAATCGGCACTCTTCAGAACTCGCTGTCGAACTCAGCAGCAAGATCAGAAGCAGACATATCGCTGATGATTTCCTCATTCTCCTTAACCTCTTTCATTTCTGCGTTGAATGCTTCCTCAGACTCCTCAAGTTCTGACTCGAAAGGCTCAGAGACCTTATCGAGCTTCTCAGGTAAGCTTGAGTTGGACGACCCGTTGCGAGAAAAAAACTTTATCACGAAGCCTATGATCAGAATGTATGAGAGTAGCTCAAGAGTCTTCTTTAGAATCTTCGTCGCTCGATCCACTGTCAATGCCTTCCATGTCAACGTCAGCCTTAGAAGAGATCGCCCTCTTCATCAAGGCAACAGTGAAAGCAGACATCGCTCCGCAAGCAGCACCGAGACCAGCGCCGTGAGCACTAGAGTCTAGAGAGAATCCAATAGAAGCGCCCGCAACAATTGCGAGGGACCGCAACACAGACGAGGTGATAGAGTCGCTGAGCTTTGCCTTAACAATAGGCTTTACAGCCTGGACAATTCCCCAGCTTACAAATGAGCAAATCATGATGCTCTTTGCATCGAGTAACTTAATTAGATCTTCCATTCTTTAACGTCTCCTTAACGTGACCGACTCCAACCTTCAACTCCTGGACGTCTGACCTAAGCTTGCCTTGGCCTTCGACCAGATAGTCGAGCTTGGACTCGATCTTAATGATTGCAGACTCCAACGCACCTATTCTCGTGCCATTTACTTTAGTGGCAGCATCAACATCCTTGACCATCGTCGTGGCGGTTATTCCAGCGCCAGCAATAGTAAGGATGGAGACGATTATAGTAAGTACGGTGTCAATCCGTGGGGCTTCCATGTCGATAATCCGTCTATGATAATAACTAATTATACATATTAGATACGGGTTGGTATACCCATCAGCCTACCTAAAGCCATACGCATATATCGACCTATGGGACAGATCAGGGTCCCCATGAGCCTCCATGGGCATAACAAACTCACTACATTTATAGTCTAGCGCACCCAGTTCTCGTGCGGAGGGACACTCAGTTTTGCGCAAATCTTGCACCAAAACCAATCGGGGGGAATAGTTTTCGATCTGAGACCTCAAGAATGAGACCCTATCTGAGACGTAGTACAACACTCCGCCGAGGTATATGGACTCCGCTGGGGCATCTAAGAATCCCTTATCCCATTCATGAACAAAAAAGCGTGCGCTATCTAAACCACTGAAAGCGTTTTTGCATTCTCGTATTGCACCTTCGGAGATGTCAAAACCCGTATATACACCCGAATATCCGCGACGAATCAGCGCCGAAAGAAGCATCCCGGTCCAGCAGCCAATGTCTAGAACACTTCTGCACCCTGACTCAACAATCCTTTCTGCTGCGAAGTCGTAAAGCTGCTCAAAGTCCGACGACTCTAAATAATAGTAGAACTTTTCGGCATGACGCCTTTCCCAAACGTGCTTGGGTCTCATCTTACCCATCATCGCTTATAGCCGCTCAGTATAAACTTGGGCACCCCGTCTCTGTGCTCCTGGCGAATCTTAATATCTAGAAGCGACGAATAGCGATCCTCCATTTCCGCCAAGGATTTGAATGATCGGACGTGTGCGGGGTCTTCAAGGTCAGGGCTGCAGATCGAGACGACGCAGCCGGAGTCTAGCTTCTTAAGAGCCTCACAATCTCTCTCTAAATGCTCCATGCTAACGCATACAAAGACGTTGTATCCCGCGAGAGAATAGGAATCCGCATCAACATCAAAAGAAGAGATCTTCATCCTGTCATCTTTAACCCGCCGACTCACAAGGCTCTGCAGCTTGGGGTTAAAGTCGTTCCAGTTGTAATGCTTCACTCGATTATCTTTTAATAATGCCTCGGCAATATAGCTGCTCCCAGCCGCCAGATCTATTACTGAGGCATCGTCAGGGAGCAGGCTCAAAACATGGTCCACAATGATATCATTTCTGACAGCAAATCTGCCCCGATAGTATCGCAGCAGTTGCTCCTCATCTAACAGGTCCTGATAAAACTTTTTATCCTTACTTTGCCTCACGATTTTCTCCTAAACGAAAAATTGGAACAGGTGTTAAGATGGAGCCTATGTTACCCCAGGAGAAGAGCATGAAGATAGCGATTATTGTTCCCGCGTTCAAGGCGGCAAAATATATAAAGGCTGCGCTGTCATCTATCGACAAACAGAACAAACCCAAGGGCACCGAAATTAAGACAATAGTAATATGTGACGGATGTGAAGAGACGTTTGAGGCAGCAACGCTGTGCCGCAGCGCTGACACATACGTATGCTTAACAGAGAATCTTGGCACATATAAAGCAAGAAACCTGGGCCTTTCCCTTTCTGGAATTGAGTCCGACCTTTTTATTAACTTAGATGCAGACGACATCTGGCATCCAAACAGAATTGCTGAGGTCGTGGGAATGGCCCGTCACCGTCTCGACTCCCTGAGTGCATTCACTTGCTTCATGAATCGAATTGATGAAGAAGGAAAAGAAATACGCAGCCTTCCCCACCGAGAGTGCCCTAGCGGCGCGTATGCATACACGGGGAAGACCGTTAAAACAATAGGCATGTATAGACCATGGTGGTGTGGGTCCGACAATGAATATCGAGGACGATTCTACGCAGCAGGAGGCAATCTCTATTCGTCAACACGTCTGTTATTGTCTTACCGTAAGCACCCTACTCAATTAACCTCTCATCCTGACACGCTGAGAGGGACTAAGGAAAGGGACTTCAGCTACGATGAAATAGCGAGGCTTTCAAAAACAAATTATGAGACCCATTTTCAGAACCATCCCAGACAGGAGATATTTAAAAGTGCGGGAACGGCGCTACACTACGAGGAAACGTATCAAGCATACTTTGACTCTCAACCCTTGACGGTCGGAGACTAATGGTCCCATATGATAGAGGAGACAATCGCCTTTATTTCCGCAGATCGATCTCTTTCGGAGCCGTCCTTATGATGGGTTGCTTCGTAAATAGTGTTTTGAGCCTCTAATAGGATTCGAAAATCCCCCTTCCGATGAGGGAGGACGTTTATTTCTACTCCGTTTTCCTTGGCCCATTTTGCGATAAAAATGTCTGCCATGTTGGTGTGCTTAAACATCTTTAATGACGGAGAAAACAAAGAAGATCGGAACGACATACACCCGGTCCCCCCTACATGAACCTTCGTCAGGCTCGATACGTCTCCCTTGACCTCGAAAAGTTTTTTCTGCAAATGATACTCTGTGCATCTCTTCTGTAGTATTGCTCCGTGGTAAGACAGGATCGAGCTAGAAAGACTATCTTCAGAGAGTTTTTGGCGAGTCTGCTCTACATACCATTCGGGGTAAACAATATCATCGTCGAAGGTAAAAACATCTCCAGATATCCCGAAGACACCCTTCATCTCTTGAGAACAAAAGAAAAACTTACCTACGTCACCCAGGTCTCCGTAAGGACATTCATTAGAAGTAACCCAGGTAATGCTGGGCTCACAGACCGCCCACTCTGGCACTTGTTCCTCTGTGTAATCGTTGAAATAAATAAACATCCGATCCACCTGGGGCAGAAGGCTGGCACAAGCTACCTCTAGCTGGGCCGCCCGACATGGCATCGTGGCGACACATGCGACAACTTCTTCACCATGAGGCATCCCTAACCCCTTTCGAGCACAACGTCAAATTCAGCAATATCATCGGCATGATGGGTCGTGCCGTCGTGCCACATTGCTTCGTATGCCAACCTCTTCTCCGATCCAAACCCCGTGTCTGACCGCTCTGTAAGCTGGTCGCCATGATATCTTTTTATCAGTGTGAATGATCGATGAATGCATCTGTAACCACCAACACGCAGTGCTCGATAATAGAAATCACTGTCCGCAGAACAGTCCCACTGTCTGAAGATTCCGAGCTTATTAAACATCTCCCTGTGATAAGAAAAGCTGCCGCCAATAGTCTCGTCACTATATCCAGTATGCTTGCCCTCAGCGTCAATCATCTTATGGTACGTGTTTACGATAGAGTTGACAGAATCAAAGGTCTCCATCACATCACCCGACCTACTTGGTGCCCACAAGTCGTCCGCATCGCAGAAGGAGATAACGTCAGACGTGCATAGCCCCAGCCCTGCATTTCTAGCCCTATAAACGCCCCCATGCTCCTTCATGTACGCCAGCTTCCACGTTGTTGCAGAGTGAGGCGTAGACTCTATGAACTCTTTTGCAATCTGAAGGGACTCGATGTCGCTATCAATCATAACCAAGACCTCGTCAAAGGACTTCCACTGTTTGGCTAGGCTGTCTAGACACTCCGCAAGAAACGGGTAGTGTCCTCTGCATGGGACTATAATGGAATGGGTCTTTATTTCTGAATGAGCTAACATGTGCCCCCTATCTGGAGAAGGCGGGGTCCAGCAAGACGTGCCCACCACTGTCTCCCGCTTTGTTATATTGGTGTCCAGGTGCCCGAGTGGGACGGGTCCTGTCGTAAGAACAATATAAGAAACAGGTAAAGCTGGGTACCCCTAAAACAAAAAAGGGGGAAAGCCGAAGCCATCCCCCCTTAAACACCAGACGAGCCTATTAGGCAGTGATGTTAACTACAGCGAACAGCCCCGGTCGAACTGTTGCATTGCCGTAGCGAGTCATAACACCCATGTCTACACATGCAGTGCGAGGATCTCGGAATGCGCCCAAGTCACTTACTGGAATGTAAGTAGCGTGGATGTGTCCAACTTCTTGTGGGTTGTCAGACTTAACACCCAAGAGCAAAGTGTTCGCTGGCATGAAACGCATCTTCCAGATGTCATATCGGTGATTCGCTACGCCAAACTTGTTGGAGTAAGAGTCAACGTCGCCACGAACAGAGTCAGATCGATCAGCACCATCAGAAGTGATGTTGAAAGAGTTGAGCTGCTCAAGGAACAAGAGTCCATCAGGATCGCCAGCAACCCAGTTAGCGCCACGGAAACCGTCAGCAGACTTGAAGATTCCATTGTCGGCATCTTGGATGGCGTCATAAAGAGTCTCTTGGTAGATCTTTGGATCAAGAGAAGTATAGATGCCTGTTGGAGTCTGTGACCAAGAAACAGTAGTGCTTGCGTTAGCAATTAACTGGTCAATGACTTCGCCCTGCATTTCACGGCGTAATTCAGTAGCCATGAAGTTACGAAGGCGGTCAGCCAAGCTGTCGCCATACTGGCTCTCAAGGTCCTGCTCAGCTTGAACAGTGTATCGAGCCTGCAATCGCTTGCAGTCAGCAGTAACAGTTGTTGCAGTTAACTGGAAGTCAACTTCAGCACCCGCCTGGCAGCCTGCCTCAGCTTCGCTAGGACAGTCGGCATAGTTTGGATCAAGACCAGTGTTGAAGTTGGTTCCTGTGGAATACAGACCAGCATCACCCTGCTGATAAGCCATCGTGTGAACGAAAGCAGTAGGACCGTCCATTGTGCGAACGTCCACAAGCTGATCAATTACGATCTGCTCGAAAACCATGTCCACCATTGCAAGAGATTGCTTGGTGAAAGTAGCGATGTCTCCAGGAACAATGTTCTCAGAGAGGTTTACTGTTGGGAACAGGTCTCGGTCAGCCTTGAAGACTGCGGCAATGTTTCCACGTCGCATTGTCTCTTGGATGAACTGGTACTGACGCTCCATAGCGCGAGCAACAATAGTCCGCTTGCTCGAGTCTTTGCTCGTGATATGATCACCCCATTTTTCGACAAGCGAAGAGGCGTTTTCGTTTAGGTTTAAAAAATTCATTTTATCCTCCGTTTATGCCCGATTTTGCTTACGAATAAGGGCGATTAACTGTTCATTTAACTCATTAACGTTACTAGGCTCAACGAAGTCCTCCTGGTCAACAGACTCAGTGACATCATCAGCGGCATCTACTACTTCCTGAATGACTGGCTCAGCGATGGGAGCAGAAGCCTCCTCCATCATTGAGAAGAATCGATCTGCATGAGGCGCAATAGCTTCTGGAGAAGAGACCATTTCAGACTCCACCAAGAAGTTCAGTTCTTTTCTTACAAGACCTGAAAATCGCTTACCATCAACAGCTTCCTCAATTGCAACAGCAAGAGCGTCAGCAAGTTCACGAGAGTTCTTCTCTTCTTCAAGAGCAGTAATCTTCTCATTAAGAGAAGCCACTTCCGCTTCATGAATGTTGCTTCGCTCTCGATTCACATCGAGCTGCTCACGAAGAGCCGCAACTTCCGCAGCAAGACGAGTATCGTCAGCCGACTCTGGGTTTTCGAAGCTTACCGCTTCAACAATTTTTAGAAGAACCTCTCGCTGCGACTCATCGAGCTTTGCTAAAGGGTCGCTCTCAGCTTGGACATTATCAGCCGTTGCTGGAGCTTCTTCTACGATCTCAGTATTTTGATCGCTCATTTCTAACTCCTCTGCGGCTTCAACGGACACTTCTGCCTCATCTTGCCGTTCACGTTTAACAAAAGTCCCCGCACTGGGAACCCTAACCAAATCATATGTATCAAGCTCAAACTCAGAAACAATGGCGACAGAGCGACCAATGTAACCGGGATTAGCTTCAATAAATTCACTGGACTCATCCAGAACAACCTTCTCCACAAGACCTGAGCCTCGAGAAGATACTCCCACATCAAGACCGGCCCTATACAAAGTCAGCAGGTCTCGACCAGCGGTGGTGTTCAAGATTGCAAAAGTTCCCTCTGCTGTAGCTGTATTACCGTCAACCATAGTCGAGACGGACACAAGTCTTGCAGGAACCTCGAAGGTAGCGCCAGATTCAGGATGACCTAACTCACCATCAACAAACTCACCAGCATCAAGACGCGCCTGAAGCCGCTCGTTCTGCTGAAGAAACTCATCAACCCGATAAATTCTACCATTCTTATTTACGATGCCTGCACGACCCAGTTCTGCATTAATTGCAGCTAGGTAAATGTCGGGATCAAGACTCAAAGTCTCAACGTCCTCAACAATACGAGTAGGCTCATTAGCAAACCGCTCTTTCAGAGCAGTCCGCTGGGCGCTAATATCTAATAGGTTTTCTTTTTCCATGATCATAAGTTTACCAGAGGTGCCAATACAATAAAACATTAAAAGTTTCAAGGGTTTATCGATAGGTTCACTGCCCATCGACAAGTGACGACCAAGAGGGAATGACGACAGGCCCTTTACCGTTGTTAAGGGTAAACCTCTGTCGATCTATCCACCTTCCTTTTGACATGAATGCGGTCTTTGAAAAAGCTGCAACAGCTTGATTAAAAACGAATTCTTTAGACCTTGATGGGTCAGACTTACGGACGGCTGTCATCATAGTTGATAGCCTGTCCTGCTGTTCCTTATTCAAGGCGGCACCCGTCAAAAATCTTGGCGAGACTAAGTCCATGCTATCCACGTAGCCTTTCTAAGGCTGACCGTAAAGATCTGATCGACCCCTCTTCGCCGATTCCAGAGTTCTCTGCCATCAAAATAAGGGAGTCCGCCTTGCGCTCAAGCTTGGCCCGAAGGGGGATGTCTTTGGTTTCATTTGCAATATAGCTAAGAATTTGAGACGCGGTGCCTACTGCCTCATGAGACTCATCGTACTGACGCCCTTCTTCTGGACCCCGTCGCCCTTCATACTTGTCCTCGAATCTATCTTGAACCATCTTGAGGGAGTAGAACATTTGCCCGCCCGCAGTCTGAGGGTCTCGCTCCTGCCAGTTCTGAAGAGTTTGAGAGACTTGGGACATAAGGGTATAGAAGGAAGCCTTAGCCGCCTCGCCGTGAGCTGGCATCTTCTTCGCCATCTCGATCATGTTGCCCATATCTTCGATGTACTTTGCAGCAACATCGTCGTCGGATATTTCTTTAGCCATATAGAAGTGAAGCATGTCCCCAAGAGTGTGCCGAAGGGCGACAAATCGCATCCCCCAGTTCCCCTCATAAAGACGTCCATATCCTTCGTACTTATAATACATTCCTTCTTGTGGTTTCATGTGTTCCTCGTTTTTGTTTGATTTTAAAGGGTGTGCCTTAGGCAATAAATCGTTATCAGGTCCATTATACTTTGGGTTGTCTGGCTTCAAGTTTTTGAGCATCTTAAGAA
>TARA_R110001592_G_scaffold248192_1_pt1 | contig 21917 bp, 28 predicted proteins | sample TARA_R110001592 | Tara Oceans TARA_R110001592 (sample SAMEA4398387) | marine metagenome | biome: Polar Biome; feature: [SRF] surface water layer (ENVO:00010504); material: water (ENVO:00002006), including particulate matter (ENVO:01000060) such as... | depth 5 m | reverse complement strand
AACAAATCAATTGGATCTATAATTATATAGTTTTGTTTTAGGTATTTAATTTGATTGCGAAATTGTTTAACATTTAAAAATGATTTTAACTGTAATCTTGACTTAAATTTAGTGTTATTTAAATCTCGTATATCATGATACATGAAAGCTTTAACCATTTTAATTATTCCAAATATTATTCATATGTTTAATAAATGCATTTTCTGAATAAATTTTATTAAAATTTTCTTTAGCTTCAACCGAACATTGTGTATAAAAATCTTGATCTTTAGATAATTGTATTGCTAAGTTTCTAGCTTGTTCAACATCACCATCAGCAACCGATAATGATGGATGTAAATATTTTTGAGTGTTTACATTATCATATGCAATACATGGTATTCCTAAATAAGCACAATTCATATTAAATGTTCCAGCTGCAGCTGTTCCTAATTGAACTCCGTATTTACATTTTGATAATTCATATATCCATTGTATCCACTGTATCCATGGTAAATGATTTATATCTAATAATTTTTCATCTGGTTTCATTCTTCCGGTTGTCGGCGATGTAATAGAGTCACTTAATATTTTTCCAATTATATATGAATCAAAACCTCTGTATGCAGTTACCCAATTACCTCCAACCATTACCCCATTTCTTTCTCCCTCATATTGTTTAATATAATCTGTAATCATTAATGATGGCATTAGTTCACATCGTACATCAGTAATACCTCTATAATATTTTAAATCCATATCATTGTGACAAAATATAATATCCATAGATTGAAGTATGTTATGATACCATAGTTGTGATTGAACTGTACCCCCTTGCCAATACCAATATGTACTTTCTTGCATTGTGCATACTTTATTACATATTCGCTTCATATGTTCAATCAATGGAAATTCAAACAACATATCCTTGTTTTTTGGTATGATAACTATTCCTACGTCATAACTGCTATCTGGTATAGTGTTCATAGTAACAATTGGATGATGTATTGCATCTAACGCACATACCCACGCAACATCTGTCCTCATATTAGGATGATTTCTAGGAATTTTACCAGTATATCCAGCTTCACTAAAAAATGCTATTTTCATCTGAAATCTTGTTTTATATTAAATTGTTCAACTGTTAAAATACCTTTTTTAGAACATTGAAACTCTGTATGAAATCCATTAATCTGATCTGATTTGAAATATGATCTGCCTTGTTGAGATTTGAATTTTTTTAACAATGCCTTCTTCAATCCAAATTGCTGAAATATATCGACGAATATATTTGGTTGCCAAGTTCTTTGAGTTGATGGAGACATATACTCTACAATTGATATTGGTTTTATACGTGTTAATGCCAAACCAAATTTAGAAACCAATCTATGTTCAAAATGAGAATCATGTTCTGTAGTTAATAATATGGCATCGTGATCTGTTAGATAATTTTTTTCAATATAATTTATCCATGCTGCTTCATCCATACATTTGAATGAATTAGGAACACCGAACTGTAATGATACGTTTTCAATCTCTTTCCAAAAATTTACTACTTCAGTTACTCTAGGTGCTTTATTTGTATCATCAAAGTCACCACCGGAGGTTAATGTTACAATATCAAAATGGGTATCTTTATATTTAATGATTGTACCTGACATTGAATATTCCACATCATCTGGATGAGGAGATAGACATAATACTTTATTGAATCCTAAAAATTTCATATTGATTTGAATTTGTTTTTTGTAAATATTTTTATTCCGCTTCTTCTCAAATAATCTCTGAGATCTTCACTTACATTATTTTGATATCCAGTTATAGTTTTTTTATTAACATCATATATTGTTTGATCATTGCCTTGCATTAAAATAATTTGCCCATCTATGTATTTAGCTTTTGCATTAATACCTTTCATCTCATGTAGTTTATACCAGCCTTCTAATATGCCCCATATAATCTTTTTCTTCTCATCTTCATTTAATTGACGTGGATAATAATTTTCTTTAAGAACTTTGCAAGGCGAACCAGCTGCTAAGCTACCGGCCGGAATATTCTTGTTAACAATAGAACCTATACCAATAACAGTATTATCACCGATCTCTACATTTGGCAGAACTATACTTCTAGCAGGCAACCAAACATTATTTCCAATTTTTACTGGTCCAAAGTCTGCTGGAAATCCTTGCATAACATCTAACCAAGCTCCATGAGTCCATATCATTACCTCTCCGCCTATTCCTACATTATCTCCTATATGAACTTCATCTGATGGATTAATTATGGTTCTTTCAAATATGCCTACGTTAGAACCAATATATACGTTTGAATTGGGGCCATTACATCCACCTCTACCAATTTCTACTCCTTCGCACATATATAATCCTTCTTTTGCAACAAATTTATTGCAACGAATTGTACATCCATCTTTTATTACAGAATTAGCTCCTAATGTGAATTCATTACATTCAATGATAACATTATCTCCAATAATAGCTGTTGGATGTATATTTTTTATTGTTTCCATACGTCGTCCCATGTATATGATTTATAATTTGGATTAAATAGATTAATATAATTCTGTTCGCACATTTTATTTGCTTTCATATACCAATCGTGAGTTAATCGCTTTGCACCTTGATCTTTATCGGCTAAATGATTTTCTCCAATAACATAGTTTCTTTTATTCTTATGTTTTCTGTTATGAACTAATAAAATATTTTTTATAATATATTGTGGTATATTACCTAACACTTTATTTGTCATCATCATAAACGCAGTATCTTCATGTATAAAAAATACTGATTTTGGAATATTAACTCCAGCTTTTATTACTTCTGATGATATAACTAAACCACATCCATTAAATTTATGTTGTGGAGATACTAATACTTCTAACTCAGTTGTTTTTTCATTAATTTTATTCATCTCATTTTTAGTCATATCATATCTCAAACTCCACCAATTTTTAGTATCGCCATCAATAAATGGTTTATTTGTAAAATCTGGATGTTCTAACATTTCCCAACTTTTATCCCACATCTTGCAAGTACCAAAAAATGCTAAATATTTTGGATTATTATTTTGAAGTGACATTTGATGCAAATTGTCTAATATATTAAATGTTTGTTTAGGTATTAATGAATCTGATTCACCCCACATTAAAACATCTACCTGATCACAATACATTTCATTAAATTCTCTTCTGTAGTCTGCAATTGTATGAAGCTCATGTGTATAACGAATATTTCCTATATTACATATTGATTCGATCTTTTCAATACATATATCAAATTGAGCTAAACTAATACATTCTTCTAAATCTTGATTACCTACGATTGTAAAATCAACTACAACTTGCCCATCCTCATAACAGTCCATGGCATCTTTTAATGAATCTACATATTCTTCAATAATATCACATTCATACCATTGAACTAAACACCCTATTGCAAATTTAGTTTTCATATAACGCCTCGTATGTTCGTTTCATCCAATATAATGTAGCTTGATTATCTTTGTTATTTGGTATACAATTAAATTGATATATCCAACCACATTTGGTAAATAATAGATCTTGTGTTAAAATTTCTTTGCGATTCATGTCAACCATATTAAATTCATATGGTATTAATTTTACATCTACATTTTCCTTTTCTAATAAAATATTAACAGGTGTCTGATCAGTTCCTACGTGTAATGTAGTTTCAATTTGTTTTAATCTTTCGCTATTTTCGTGATAAAATGAAACAATTTTATTAAAAAAATCTTTATGTTGCTTGTTTACGATCATAAACCCACAATCAATATAATTGTAAAATTTAGATATAAATCCATCAAAAGCATATTTAGAATAATTTTCTAAACTACGAATAACCCAATCATAACTTGCATCACAATGAACCCCAGTAAATTTATGTTCTGACATTTCGAAAAAATTAGGACATTCTGGATGAACTACTGTATCAGCATCTACCATTAATATTTGATCATACTCAATATTATTTGCTTCTAGAATATCAAATAAATAATATCGTTGCCAACATATACCCATTTCTTTGTTTGGTAGCAATGCATCTTTTAAAATAAAAACTTCTGCATTATTTTTATCCGCCCAATGCTTCCAACTATCGATTGAGTATTTATATGGTGCTCTTCTGGAGTCTGAATATCGGTGAGCTAATGACGGATCTGATGATCCCTGTAAATCGACATCCATTATAAATATTATATTTTTCATTGTTGTCTACTTAGAATAAATTTGTTAAATACTTGATTTTTGTTTAATTTATCAATAGCTGACACATAACTATTTGCTAAAACTCTATGATTTGATAGTAATCCTCGTTCTGCATCAACTATAAAATCACTAACACGATAATCTACAGATAAAAATTTTAATTTATTATATAGATTATTATCTGTTAAAAAATCAACAAATGTATATAAATGATTATTCCAGCCGGATAGTTCTTCATGATTAGTAGGACTAGTAGTAATTCCATCTCTATTTAAATCAATTGAGTTCAAATTAAAATTGCCGCCCATTTTATCTAACATTTCTTTCTTAAAAAATTCAAACGAAGCTCTTAATGAAACTCGTCTTCCGGCTTCCATACCGTTTGATAAAACTAGCCAATTATCATTATTTTTTGTTTGCTCAATAATCCATGATCCATTACGCTCTACATTTTCATATATTGGTAAATTACTATTTTCTAGAGCATTTACAAATAAATCATCTCGTAATATTAGAATATCATCGCCGGTAAATAAAACACAGTCATATTCAGAATAATTATTATTTTCTAACCATGTATTAGCTGCAGTCCATGTTGTACCATTTGTTTTACTTTCAAAATAATTCCAACCCAATTCTTCTAATGATTCTATCGTAGGCAATTTTTCATACAATACTGAATTTAAAAACTGTAATAAATCGTCAGAATTAGTATTAATTTGTTTTTCATTATGAGAATGTATTGGATTTCTATGTGAAACTATAAAGTAATCAATATCCCAATTTTTTGGTTTTTGTTGATTAATTAGTTCTTCATAAAAATGTGACGAATAATGCCAACCACACGCAACTACTGCTAATTTTTTATTTTTTTTCATTATATAAGTTCCTTTAATTTTTTAATGTCTAATTCAAGAGATGGAGCTATATGTGCACCATTACCTTTTTTTACTTTTTGATGTTGCGAAACAAATTCATAAACACTTTTATATTCATTTCCTATGTTTATAACACCAATTTCATTTTTAATTTTTAAAATAATTTTTGCAACTTCTTTATGTGTTATTGAATTTCTATAAACATCATCAAATGCAATCGGATGTCTAAATGGTATATCGCATAATGAACATCTTAATATAAGGGATTCTGGTATTAGTTTAGTTACACACTCTCCTCCTAATTTAGACCAACCATATGCATTTGATGGATTAACATTGCTTTCTTCGTCAACATAACTATTTTCTTTATATACAAAATCTGTAGAAATATATATAAATTTTATTCCATATTTATGACATATTTTTGCAACATTTGCCGTTCCAATAATATTAGTATCTAAACTCAATATTGGATTTCTATCATTGACATCCATTGGTTTGGTAAGAGCTGCAGTATGTATAAAGTATTTAGGTGAATTTGGAGTATTCATATATTTTTTTATAACATCAGATACAGCATATTCATTTGTTATATCCATGTCTTTTTTTGATAAACTAGTTATAACTAATTCATTAGTTGAAAGTTTAATTAACTCTCGAGCTAAAACTCCATCGCCACTGACTAATATCATTAAAATACCGTTATATTAGGAATATGCGTTATAAATTTACCTCCTGACTTTACAAATTCAGTTTCATTGTTTGCAATAAAATCTTTAAAATTCCATGCTCCTAAATATGCATAATCATAATCATTTATATTTACTGACTCTCTAGGCACTATAGGAATATGAGAACCAGGTGCATACATATTTTGTTTATCTTTTGTTGTATCTGTTATTAGATCAATTAAATCTGGTCCTATTTTACAATAATTGAATACTGTTGTAGATTTTGCTGTTGCCCCAATACAAATTATTTTTTTTCCTTGTTGTTTAATATTTTTTAATAATTTTACTAAATCTTGTTTTGATTTATTTACTCTTTCTGCAAATAATTTGTATGTAGTAAAATCGTTAATTCCAAATTCATCTTCAAATACTAAATTTGTAGTAACAGAATTTTCTATTGATTTATTTTTAGAAACATAAATTCTATTAGATCCGCCATGTACTGATAAGTTGTCTACACGAAATATTGTTAAGTTATGTTTTTTCAAAATATTATCCAATGCTGTTACAGAAAATATATGTGGATGTTCGTCATAAATTTGATCATATGAACCACGTTGTAATATTTTTAATAGTGACGGATCTTCAAATACAAAAATGCCATCGTCTGATAATAAATTTGCTATACCATTAAATGCATCATCTAAATCATGAATATGACAAATACAATTTGCAGCATAAATTAAATCTAACTGTCCGTGCTGTTGTTTAAGTTGTTCTGATAATTTAGTAGTCCAAAATTCAGTATAACTTGTATATCCCATTAATTCTGTCTTTTTTGAAAAGTTTCCACATGGTTCTACACAGATAGAATTACTTGTATCGAAATTAGAAATAAATGGTCCATCATTTGATCCTATTTCTAATATAGTTTTAGGATTAAATTCGTCTTTTAAATCTTTCGCAATTTGTTTAAAATGTTTAACCATAGGCACTGAGTTAGAAGTATTGTATGGGTATTCTTCATTAAAAATCTTTTCGGGAGCAACGAAGTTTTTTATAGATACTAATTTTGTTGTAGTATCTAAACACACTTTAAGGTTAAAGAAAAATTCATCATTAAAGTCTTTTTCTTTTAAAAATGCATTTGCTATAGGGTGTTTACCTAAATCTAAGAATTCTTTTTTCATATTATTTTTATATTTAAATTTTCTAATTCGGATAGTCTTGGTATCCATGTTTTACAATGACTAATTATATTAATTTTAATATCTGGTTTTGATTCTATTAACTTGCAGAAATTTGTTTGCATTTCTTCAAGAGTCCAATGATCTTTCATATAATCTCTACCTTCTTTTCCGGTTACTAAATAATTGGATATACCATAGTTTAAATTATCATAAAAGTCCATACCTATTACATTAATTATATCAGCTGAACAATCTAATATCGAATATGCAAATGCTGCTCCTCCGGTATTGGGATAATCATATCCATATTTTCCTCCAGTATACATAAATTCTTTATGATGCATTCCTAAAAAATTTTCTTGTAATGGGATATTTTGACCAGAACTACCTGGCACTTTAATTCCTTCTAAATATGGTCTTATAAGTTTAACTACATTAAATTTATTAAAAAAATCAATATCATGATACCCATTTGCTCCGCCCACTACCATATTTAGAACTTGATGTATTCTTTGATTTGATAAATATTCAGAAACATATTCAAGTTCAGTAATTTCTTTATCTAAATCATTTGCTAAAACTACAAATTCACAATCTGGTAAACTTTTTAGTTCTGCTAAACTTCGTCCTTTGCATAATAAATTAACAACTTTCAATTTATATCTCCTCTATTCGTTTTGTTTTATCGCATATTAATAAGTCATATGCCGGCTTCTCTCCAACAATCAATTTGTTATATGAGCAACCCCATATGTTTAGTTGATTAGTAGTTACAGATAACCAATCGATTTTTGTTACAGCTCCACGAGCAGTCCAATAGGTTATTTCATTACCTTCGTTATACAGCTTGTTAATTTTTGCTATATTCTCATAATGCGGAATAGCATCGGGATAATTTCGCTCTCCTTCATAAAAGCATATAGTCTCATCTATGTCTACGTATATATTCATACTTAATTTTAATATAAGAAATATTTTTCATAAATAAAAATTTTATTATAATCCTTTTGTTAAATATCCACCATCTACATATATATCTTGTCCTGTTATATACGAAGATGCATTTGATAGCAAAAATATAATTACTCCTATAAGATCTTCTGGTTGACCCCATCTGCCTAAAATAGTTCGATCCTCTATCATTTTACGATTATTTGCCCAACCAAATTTAGTCATATTGGTTTTCATATACCCCGGGCCAACATTATTTACTCTAATATTAAATTTACCTAAATCTAATGCTAATGACTTAGTTAATTGTTTAAGACCACCTTTGCTGGCTACATATGCTGGATTATTAGGAAATGCTAGCTCTGCATTTAAACTAGTTATATTAACTATAGATCCTCCTGTTTTTTTCATAACATTAGCTACCCGTTTGGTTAATTCATATGGAGCTTTTAAATTTACATTAAATGTATCTTCCCAATCTTTATCAGTATATTCAAAAATATCATTTACTCTTGTAATACCAGCACAATTTACTAAACCGTGAATTTCATTTAAATTAGTTAATTTACTTAAATCATTTGAATTTGTTATATCATATTCGGGCAAATCTGCACAAATTACATTTGCACCTGAGTTTGACAATCCGGTTGCTATAGCTTTGCCTAGACCACCAGATGCTCCAGTTACAATAATTGTTTTATCTTTTGTTGAAAATAAGTCTATCATTTAAGTTCCTTTTTAAAATATAAAATTTGATTTGCCTCCATCAAAATTAATAGTAACCCCTGTTAAATACTTGATATTTTCTTTTACTATTGATTTTACAAAATTTCCTATTTCTTCTACTTGACCTAACCGGCCCAATGGTAAGCGATTCTCTAATGCTGGTATATCACTACATAATCCACGAATTCTATCTGTATCAATAGGTCCGGGAGCTATATTAATTGTTGTTATATTTCTTTTAGCAAATTCTTTACTTAAACATTTTAGAACACTAATAAATGCCAATCTATACGCATTTGATAATAATAATTTTCCATCAGGTTCTTTAACGTTAAACGATGAAACTAAAAATATAAATCCTCCATCTGATATTTTTATTTCCTGTATCATTTTAAAAAAACTATAAAATATTTGATTATGATATTTATCACAATCTTCTTTAGTAATATCTTTAAATTTTTGTGACATCGGGCCTCCCGTATTTAATACTAATATATCTGTATACGGATTTTTATCTATAAAGAGTTCTACCTGATCTATTTTTGATGTATCCAATTCTTTAGTTGAAGTTCTTGTCACATCTATATCTATTTGTTCTAATGAATCTGCGATACCTTTTCCGATACCTCTACTTCCTGCTAATACAATTGCTTTCATATATTCATCTCCGGTATTTTATTACCAAGTTTTTCTTTATCTTCTATACCTAGTGCACTTGATAATTTATGTATATTTGATACGACATTATTTATTTTTTCTATTGATACAGCATGTTTATCATCCGGATATATCATATCATCCATTTTTACATAAAATAATATATGTGATGGATTATAACACAACGACATAAATAGAACATTTTTATTTTCACAATGACTTCCAAACGAAACAGGTACATTATATTTTTGTCTCATTCCATTTATTGCTCTTAAATTACAATCACTTTCACTATAGGATAACTGTGTATGATTTAAAGTTACATTTTTAGTACCAAATTCATTTATAAAATTTTGAATATCTTCATCACTACTCAGACCCGTGGATATAATAATATCTTTACCGGTTGACATTAATTTTGATATAAGCTCTTTATTAGTAATATCATTACGTATAACTTTGTAAAAGTCTATATCAATTGATTCGAAAAAATCAATTTTATTACAATCTGCTATAGCTATACCAAACAACTTACCTTTACTTTTTACATGCATGAATAAATTCTTATACTCTTGTTCAGATAACTGCAAGTGTTTTTTATCTGATCTTAGATAAAATTCAGGTTCTCTAACTTGAAACGTAATACCATGTACATCACAATCAGCTATTGAATTTATATATTCGATAGCTAATTCATAATTTCCTATATGATTTAATCCTATTTCTGTTATTATATTCATTGTTCCCTTTTATTTTTTAAAATTATATGGTGATGGAGCTTTTGTATCCGTATTATGTATTTTAGAATAAAATTTTATCTGGTCAATAATGTTTAATCCAACATTGTCGCTCCATGTATCTAATAATAATTTAGTAACCGGACCCATCTTTCTATTAGCAATTGCATTAGAATTTATACTTGTTACTGGAAGTAAACAAAATGGCGTGCCAGTCATAAAGGCTTCATCGGCCATCATCACATCGTAAACTTCAATATTTTTTTCAATACATTCAAAACCTAATTGTTTTGATAATTCAAATATATATTCTCTGCTAATACCTTTTAGTATATTACGTGGTTCTGGAGTTATTATTTTATTATCTTTAACTATAAAAAAATTATCTCCAGTTCCTTCGGCAATATACCCATCTGTGTCTAATAATAATGCCCAATTATCTTTTCCTTTTATTTTAGAAGCTTCTATATTTGCCATTAAATAATGCACCCTACTTCTATTTTTAACTTTTGGTTCTAATAGTGAAGCTGGTATTGCTCGTTGTGATGTTATAACTGCATTAATACCGGTATCGAATAAATGTCCCATTGATGAAACTGTCCATTTTAGTGGAAAATCTGCAATAATAACATTTGGTCCAGGTTGTAATCCATCAATACCTTCATAAATACCCAACAACCCTCTCGTTACATCAATCATAATTCTATGTTCATCTGTATCTTCAAACATCGGCTCATTTGCTTTAATTGTATCATATACAGCTAGCTCCATTTCTTCGATTGTCATTGGTATATCAATATGAAGATATTTCATTGAAGCATATAATCTGTCTAGATGTTCTCTTAATTTGAATTGTTTTTTATTAAATGATCGGGTCATTTCAAAAACCATATCGCCAAACATTAACGCTGAATCATATATTGATATTTTTGCTTCAGATTCTGGGATAAATTTCCCGTTCATATAAACTATTCGTTCTTTCATTTTAATAACTTTTTTATTAATTCTACATCTTCAAATGTATCTATTTCGAAACTATCTTTAAAATCTATTTCTATTACTCCCATTTTGCCACTATATCTTAATCCACTAGTTAATAAACAATCTTTTTTTGTTATATAACACATTCCATCTTCTATCCAAAGTTCTTCTGCATCTTGGCTCCTAGGTCTATTATACATGTCCCAACCATGTGGTTCTATATCTTTATTCCATGTTGCATCCCATGCTTTTTTATATGCAGTAAATACAGAATCATATTTTCCAGTTAACATCATTTCTATACCTTTATCAATATATTTTGGTTTTATCAATGGTGATGTTGGTTGTATAAAAACTACAATATCGGAATCAATTTGTTCTGCTGCATGTACTAGTGGTTTATCTGGCATAATAATATCATCTGATAACTCTATCGGTCTATCTATAACCTGAGCTCCGTATTTTAATGATATTTGTTTTATTTCCCTATCTTCTGTTGATACCCATGTTTCATTAACATTAGAATTTAATGATGCATTTATAGAATACCATATTAATGGCTTCCCGTTAATATCAATTATATTTTTTTTTGGTATTCTTTTACTACCACCCCGTGCTAAAATAACAGTAATGATTTTCATTTTATTGTTCCATATAAAAACGTTCTACGTCCTCCAGAATTAAGTGGATCTGCTACTACTCCCCATTCTGTAATATTAATAATATCTTTCCAATAATTTATTATACTATCCATATCAGTAAAATAATTTAATCCATATTGTTGTTCTTTATTATTATATGTTTGTAATGAATGATAAAATCCTTTACCACTATAATTTTTTAATAATCCGCTTTTTAAATCATTTAATTTATCTAAAATATACCAGGTTATTTCTACGTAACATAAACAGTCTGGATTAAATTTATCAATAACATTAAAATCTAATACATCTCCGTGGAAGAAATTAATATGAGGATATGTTTCATTTGCTTTTTTTATTGCAGTCTTTGATATATCTATTCCCCCAGCATTCCCTAATGATTCATATAATCTATTAGTATAATGACCTAAACCACAGCCATATTCTAATGGTTTATGATGCCCTTTGCTTTTTAAAATATCAATAGCTATTGTTTTTTCTAATGAATGTACTTCCCTAGATGTTTGATTCCATGGATCTTCATAGTCTTTGTACATATTTTCAAATTCTCCAATAAATTTGCCATTTTTAATTACATAATCTTGATATCTTGAATATTTTTTCATATGAAATATCTAATATTAACATATATCATTTATATTCCTAAGTTTTTCTGCTATAGGTTTTTCTGACTCATAGACTACTTTTAAGCCAGTGCCTAACATTGATTCAATAACACGAACTCCGTCTACTATAATATTAGGATTTTCAATTGATGCTGGTTGATCTGAACCATACATTGTTCTGTCTTTGGTAATATGAAATTCTATACATTCACTGCCTAGAGCAGCTGCTCCATAACAAGCTAATACGCCGTTATAATGATTAGAAAACCCAATTTTAACGTTCGGGTACTTCTTTTTTAGTGTCAATATATGTAATAGATTAACTTCACTTGGTTTAGTTGGATATGTGCTAGTACAGGCTAATACGTATTCAACATTATCTAATATATCAATAGCAGCATCTATTTCTTTTTGCGTACACATACCAGTTGATAATATTACAGGTTTACCGGTTTCATTTAATTTTTGTAAAAATTGTTTATCGGTAGCTAATGCAGATGCTACTTTATGATATGTTACATTACAATGTTTTTCAATATCATCAATACTTTGTATATCCCAACATGAAATAATAAAATCTAAATTATGTATTCCAGCGTATGCCTCCAATTCTTTTATTTGATCCATACTAAACTCTAATCCTTCTTTTTGTTGTCGATTAGTAGTTCCCCAAGGAGAATCTCGAGGTGTATCTAATTCTTCTGCAGTATATACTCGATTTATGGTTCGTTTTTGTAATTTAACAGCATCGCATCCAGAAAGTTTGGCATTATCAATTAATTCCTTTGCAAGATTCATATCACCATTATGATTAATTCCAATTTCGGCAATAATATAATTTTGTGTCATAATATATGTTTTATTTTTATAATATAATATTTTTTATTTAATTCCAATTAAATTTAAATATAATTCCTTCTTTTTCAACAAATTGTTTTTCATTTGCTGCAGTATATCCCTTTTCTTCTCCAATCCACTTTAAAACTTCAATTTGTTTAGATTGTATTAAACTATCAATAATAGGTTTTACAGTATTCATTATATGACCATAATCATCCATAACAATTATACTAGTTGGATATTGTTTTTTTACTCTGTCGATTCCAGATTGTATTCCATTAATATCGTGTAATGCATCTAAGTATATTATGTCTGGTATTTCATAATCCCATTCAGAATTAATATCTTTGACTTCAAATAATATATTAGTGTCTCCCATGCATTTGTTTTTTGCAACTTCAACATTATCAGTAGATATATCAGATGCATAAACTTTTGTTGATAAACAACTTAAAACTTTAGTAGTATCTCCTTGGCAACATCCAAATTCTACAACAGTTTTTATATTATCTGTTTTAAAAAATTCATATAAATCTTTTTTAAATTTTCTAGAAGTTGCATTTTTATATTCATGTTTATGTTTAACATGATTTAATATATCTTCTATAGGATCATCAGTATAATGATGCTTTACTAGATCCCAAGTTTGTTTCATTATATTAGTTCGTTGATCTTTTGGTAATCCATTAAATCTCCATACATAACCATGTTTAATAAAATGCAATGTTTTATTTTCATTTAATTGCCAATTAAATTGAAACATTTCTTTTCGATGTAAATGAGTTAAATTAAATGCAATTGGTAATGTTAAATTAATATCAACATTATGCATTTGCATCCAATAATTTATTGGAGTTTGATCATTTCCTTTTCGTACTACTTTATCCTGTAAGTTAATAAATTCATCAATATTTTTTTTATAAAAGTCTTTTAGTGATGTAAATAAATGTTTATGATCTTGGTTAAAAATCATAAATCCAGAATTAAAATATTTACTTTGATCAAATTCTTTAAAATCAAATATATTTTTATACCCTTGAACACTTTGATATGTCCAATTCATATTGTCTCTATCAGGAAATGCTGTAAACTTTCTATCAGTTAATTTGAAAAAATTAGGAGCATTCCATTTTATCATAGCAGTGCTATCTATTAATGCAATTTGATCGTATTCAATATTACGTCGTTCTAATTCGTCAAACACAAATAATGCTTTCTGCCAATTAACTCGATATTTGTATAAATCTGGTTCTACTGGTTGTGTAAATTCTACAAATAATACATCATTCTGTTTGCACCAATATTTCCAGGTTTGCCTTGAATATTCAAAATAATCAAATCCACCATATTTCTCTACAGCATCAGGATCATTGTTTTTTATTGCCGGCCACCATACTACATTTTTCATAATAATAACTCCTTTGGAAATGCTTTGTTTTCTGTTTGCATATCGCCTAACATTTCATTGTTTCTTTCTTTGATTAAAGATAAAAAATTACCATAATTTTCAAAACCAGTTTCTGTCCATGAAAATGGATGAGTATTAAGTTGTAGTTTTTTAACTTTGCTAAAATCTATCTGAATTGGATGTCCAGATTTCCATTCGTGATTTGAATCAGATAAATATGTAACATCTAATTGTTCTGGTTTATTACGTTTATAATAATGAAAATATTTTTCGCCATTACAATTAATTAATCCAGGAACTTGCAAATACCATGATAATAATTCTGGACGTAAATTTGGTCTATGAAATGCAAATCTGTCAATCTTAAATCCATAATACTTTTTAAACGTATCAGCTTCTAAAAGAATTTCGTCAATTACTTCATTTTGACTTTTAAACATCCCTGGGCATATATGCAATCCAATTTCATGACCTAATTGTTTAATTTCGTGAATTATTACAATATTTTTATCTGATAATGCATTATATGTATTGTTTCTTAATTGAACTGTATATGTTGAGCTTACTCCTAACTGTTGTTCTATTTTAGCTAACTTATATGCTCGATCTAATGAAAATTCAATATCATGTCGAATCACACAATATTTCTTAGTTTTTTCAGTTACATCAGCAAAGTCCTTTATAGGGGTATTTTGCTGTATTAAGCCAATTATATTTTTATATTCGTTATATGAAAAATTCACTATCTTATTTTTAAAATTACACCTTCTGATGCTATTAATGGTTTACCTATTCTTGGTTCATTACCAGCTGGTTCGCCTACATAATGAACTTCAGATATAGAATTTTCTTTTATGAATTCATCTACCGCAGGTTTAACTCCTAGATAGTCAAATGGAATTCCATAATCATCAAATATGATATATTTAACATTATATTTCATACAACTTTCAATGTCTTTTTTAACAAAGTCATAATGGTGATTACAATCAATAAATGCAACATCATAATCTCCTTCAAGTCCCCAATCAGATTCATAAACATTACCATGTAGATATTCAATATTTTTAATATCTTTATTTAAATCTACTGCATGGCGTATATAATCCATTTCATGCTCGAGGGTAATAACATGTTCAAACAATGAACTTAATATTCGAGCTGAATATCCCATATGTGTTCCAACTTCTATACATGTTTTAAATTTTAATGGAGTAAAAAACTCAATTAAATCTTGTTTAAACTTTAAAGATGTTGTATTCTTATCAACACGCTTATCGGGTATTCCTTCTAGGATTATATTATTTAGTTGTTTCATTATAATGTATCGTAATATGCATTTTGTGTTTCTTGTCGTTTAATAGTTTTTTCGTGTATTAAACACCACTCTTCATCTGTAGGTAAATGGGATATTGTTTTGTATCCATCTAATACTTCATGTACTTTATTTTTCCATTTAATTTTCCTATTATTCTTATAAATCCTAAATTGAGGATCAGGAAAATTAATCCAACCTTGATTATTAACTCGCCACCCCCATTTATCAATATGTTGTTGAGTTAGTCCATCAACCGTATTAATTCTGGAAACCATTAATACATCAACATCATTTTGTTCTAAAACTTGTGGTAATAAACGCAAAACGTATTCATTAACCATTTCATCAGCATCAATTTGATAGATATAATCTCCAGTGCAATTTTCTGTTAAATTATTTTTAAATAAACCAAAATTATTATTAAGTGGTGTTTGGATAAATTTGATATTATCCTTTATTTTTTGAGATGTTAAATAAGTATAAACACTTCCATCGAGTTCAGTATTATCTTGTTGAACAACAATTTCATCTTCTTCACGTTTATTTTCTACTAGAAATGAAATTAATCTTTGGATTTCCATTAACTCATTACATACCGTAACAGCGTAACTTATTTTCATACTTTAGATAATTTTGGTAATTTTAATTTAGGCGTATCTGTATTTTGTGGTTTTACTGGATTCAATTTTGGTAATTTTAATGACACTGGTGTTGGGATACTTTCAGCAAATCCATCAATCAATTTTATTATTTCATCATACTTTGAAGATATTGCTTGTTTTGTAAAATTAGATCTAACAAAATATCGTTGTCGTTTTGATAATTCTTTCCATTTTTTATAATTAGTGATCATATCTTGCATCATTTTACTAGCATAACCATAATCAACACTAAACCATTTTGCGCCTTCTATTAAAAAATCATTTCTAGCACTTCCATGAATTGCTGTTAAAGCTCCTGGTAATGCACAAATAAACTCTTGTTTTAAAAAATCTGATTGTCCAGAATAATATGGTGCTAATATTGGTTTTCCAATTGATGAAAACTCTAATAATGGTCTTCCAAATCCTTCTGCTTTAGTAAATGATATCATTGCTTTAATCTTAGGATGATTATATAATGAATTCATTTCTTTATTAGTTAAGTCACCATGTAATAAATAAACAGGAGGCAAACTTTCATTAGGAAATAATAATTTTATTTGTTCAATTTTTGTTTCAATATCCATTCGATCTACTACAGAATAAGTAGCTCCGCTAGTTTTTAATATTAATGCTGGTTGATTTTTTTTATTTTTAAATGTATTAAAAAAACAATGTACTGCTCCGCTTATATTTTTACGATCTTCGCCTATATTACCTTGCAACCAATGACCAGTTATTAAAAATGCAAATGATTCTTTAACTTGTTCATCTATAACAGATATATTTGTAGTAATATTTTTATTATCATATACAATATCATCAAAATATTCAGAAACAACTTGTAAATTAGTTGTTATAGTTTTATTATGCTTTTTGGCAGTATCTTCAAATACTTGTTTTGTAAACACACTAGGAACTATAGTAATTTGCATTTTATTAATATGATCAATCCATTCTGGAGGACATATATCTCCTTCAGTGCCAGCTGTTACTCCAATATTACATTTTCCAACTGATTGAAATTCGTTTGGAACTGTTATCTGAACCCAGATATCTGGCTGAGCTTTTAATGGAAGTGGTATTAATCGTTGATGCCATTCTGTTGGAATAGGATATGTAAATGGCGTATGCCCCCATGGCATTGATAATAATTTAATGTCCCACTCTTTTGATTTTTTGTCAAAAAAGTTAGTAATAACTTCTCGGGCATGATGCCCATAACCACTTTGTGTTGCTACTGGAGATGATATAACTACTGTTCTCATACTATTCCTAATTTTTTATATTTTTTTGTTGTAACTTTATTTAATGTATATCGTAATTTTGGTTGTTTTGGCATTTCAAATAAATGATTAATCATTTCAATCATTTTTTCTCCCATTTGTTTAGAAGTTAATCCGGTGTTCAAACAAAATGATCTTCCAGACATACCACATTCTTCTCTGGTCTTTTGTGGTGTTTTCCACCATTGCATCATTGCATCTGCAACATCTTCAAATTTAACTCTATCATCAAAAATATATGGTGTTGCTGGAGAACCTTGTAGTGATCTATTACTTGGAAAGATTGGAATTACCCAATTACCATGATTTTTAAATTTACCGGAATGATTAGTAGAATAATCTGCATCAAATTGTAACCAATTTCCGTTATCATCTTTAAATCCACATTGATCTTGCAATCCGCCTGTTACATTGTTAATTATAGGTGTGCCTGATAATAATGCCTCAGTGCTACTTAGACCCCATCCTTCATTTGAAGCTATATTAATTACAACGTCACACACGTTATACATAGCATTAAGATCAAAAGTAGTTAATTTTTGTTCTGAAAATATTATTTTACAATTTGGAGCAATTACTTTATATATAGATCTTAAATCTGTTCCATTGTTATCTATTGCTTGTGTATGTAATAATAACGCAACATTCTTTTGTTGTTCTAAAGGTAATTGATCTACAAATTGTTTAAATGCTAATACTACATCCCCTGGCTGTTTTCTTCTAATATTTCTATTATTCCAAAGTAAAACAAAATCTACATTATTATCTTGTTTAATTTGTTTATACATTTTTTTATATGAGTCATCTGATTTATCTAATGGTTTAAATATTTCATGATTTAATCCGTGGGGTACATAGCCGGTAACTACAGTATTTGAAGATTTAAATTGATGTCGTTGTTTTTTATCATCATAATTTATAATTTTAAAATCGTTTTGAGTTAAAACTTCTCGGTGTATATTATCAGACTGTTTACTAATACCCATAATTAAATCACAACTCCCATAAAACGGCGCATTCCACATTGGATATGGAAGATCATCCCAAATTGAATAATAAATTATAGGTATTCCAAATGTTGTTTTAACTTCATGTTCTAACTGATATAACCAGGTCCAGTATCTTGGATCTGTAAAATGGAATATTGCATCTGGTTTTTCTTGATTTATCAACGCAAATAATATATTACGATCACCATATCCAGTCCACGGAATTACTTTAATCGACGCATCATCTATTCCAGTTTCTTTTGCTATTTGAGCCGAAAGATCTACTCCTTTGCCATGTTCTGGATGTTTTAATGCTGCACCTAATTGAACCCAATCATATTCTTTAATTGTGTTAAAAATAATTTCTCTGCTAATAGTACCAATTCCAGAATGTAATCGAAAATCATCTGATAGTAATAAAATTTTCTTTTTTTTCTTTATTGGTTGTGTGGGGTCTATTTTTTTTAATTTTGGTAATTGCATTTATAACCTTTTCTTTTTATAACTTTTATATAAATATTTACCCTAAAAGAACTATGGGTTTATTTAATTTTTTTGTATTATTATATGCTGTTTTTAATACTGGATCTAATGTTTCTTCATTAGTCATAATAATCATATAATCGCAGTTTTGTGCTAATAATTTCATTCTATGATGTAACTGACTAAAATGGTACTGTTTTCCATAATATGATTTAGGCATAGCCGAATATAAATTATATCCAGAAAATGATGGATTATATTCTTGATAATTTAAACCAAATTCTAATGCATATTTACGAATCATACTATTAGCTCCTTCTTTACCTCCGGCACCTAAAACTGTAACATCATCATTGAATCGATGTTTTAGTTCCATTAACGTTTTTTGAGCCTTTCTTCGATTTTGCCAATTAGTATTTCCCAGTACTGCTACTTGTTTCATTCTCGTATTCTCTCTTTTTTTGGACAATTTATATCATCAGTTTTAAACGGGCACCATTTACAGTGTTTACTACCTTTTCCAGCAATTGCTAAATATTTAGCAGATGTATTTTTATTTCCATCTTTATCAAAACAATTAGATATAAATGTATCTATACTTTTTTGTACTTTTTTTTGAGTAACAGTGCCGGCTGCAGGTCGATGTATTTGTATACGCTTTTGTGGAAACATTGAATTTTCAATTAATTTTCTTTTAACAATAAAAAATTCTACATCAATATTTTCTTTAGGTATTCCAAATTGTTTAGAAAAATAATTTTTATATGCTATTAATTGAGCTGATTTTATATTATCTGCTTTTTGCCATTTATTCCAACCCATTCGGCTAGTTTTTATATCATATATGGTTATTGTATTGCTAGGAATATGTCGTACAACTAAATCTATAAATCCATACCAAAACACGTTAGGATTATCTTCTGATGCCTGAGAGCATAATTCAACTTCTATTCCTACTAATTCATAATTTTTAGTAGAAAAATATTGAGCTCTTTTCTTTTTAAACCAATCTAATATTGCAATTCCATCTTCTAGATATTCTGTTAATTCATCTGGATTAGAAAAATGCTCCCCATTATTTTTTTCTACGGACTCAGTGTATTCTTTACGTAAATTATTAATTAACATGGTAGACAGATCTAGTTTATCTGCTTGTTTAACTGAGTCTGTATATAATACAGTTAGATAATCTTGAAGTGTTTCATGAAATGCCGTACCAAAACTTAAATTAATTCCATAATTAAAAGGAGCCAATCCGTCTATATATGCTAATTTCCACTGTTTAGGACATTTTTCATACATCGACCATTGTGAATATGATATACGTCTTGGTACTTGTGTTGCATCCCTTAAGGATAACTTATAAACTGGGTTAATATAATTTCCGCTTTTCATTATTTATATAATAATAAATTTTATAATAATATCCAATTATTTTATACCTTTTAATAAACGTTTTTTATCTGTTAATGAATAGCCATATAAAGTTAAAATATGATCACATTTTTCTTTATTCATTAAACCAATATAATCTGTTACTTCAGATTGACTTGTTTGATAATGTTCAGCTAATTGTTTAACTAGTTCTTTATTATATTTATCTGCAGATTTGCCTTTTATATATTTTGCAAAACTTTTAGATTGTGGTAACATATCATGATATAGTCGATATGTGTCTTTTGGTGATAATGTTCCTATAGTAAAATGTTGAAATGCATTTATTATTTCAACTAATTCTTGTCTCATTGATAACCAACGATTAACAATGAATGGAGAAAACTTTTTTTGTTCTATATCAGAATAATTATTCCAATCTTTCTTTTTATGTGTTACTCCGGTGATAAAATCAAAAATTGTTGCAGGTTTTTTTGGCATATTATAATTTATATTTTTGTCTATATTTTTCTTCTAGTCGTTTACCCATACCAATTTCTAATATAATTGCATTTTCAGGTATTCCAACTATTTTTTTCTGTTTAAGTACATCATCTATACATTTGTTACGAAATGTTTTTATTTTCGTTTTTGCATTTGTTCTATCAGATGTTTTAAAAACTATACTTACTAAATCTTTATGAATTTTCATTTATCATTAGTTTTATCATTATCAGATTGTTCTTGCTCAACGGGTCTAAATTCTTCCGGGACATATCCGCAATCATCGCAGCGAAATGTAGGCACTGGTATTACAGAGTCTTTTGCTTCGCCTGTTAATAATCTAGAAACTTTATTAAGTGCTAAAACTTGTCGGAAATACACTCCTCCGCAGTTAGCACATGTTATCGGCTTCATATCCGACGGTTTAATTTTTGGGTTCAAATCCATCATAATTTATATCTCATTTAAAAGTTTAACAAACATAGCCATGGCATTAATTTCATGATCAACTACCATAGCATCTTGATATTGAGCTTCAGCTATAATTAATATAACCGGAGCAATATGTCCTGTAGCAAATTCATCTAAATTATCAAATAAAAATCTATATAGTGCAGTAAAATCTCTAACTTTGCTATCAGCTATTATTTGTCGTATTTTAGTAAATGCCTGTTTTTGATTTTTTTCATTTTTTAATATATCCAATACTTCTGTCATATAATTAGCTTGTGCAACACTATTTTTATCTAAAACTAATTTATTTTTTACAACATGACTTTGTGCTGAATTAATTGCAC
>TARA_R110001592_G_scaffold254048_7_pt1 | contig 21939 bp, 27 predicted proteins | sample TARA_R110001592 | Tara Oceans TARA_R110001592 (sample SAMEA4398387) | marine metagenome | biome: Polar Biome; feature: [SRF] surface water layer (ENVO:00010504); material: water (ENVO:00002006), including particulate matter (ENVO:01000060) such as... | depth 5 m | reverse complement strand
TTTCCGCTGTTCTGTTTCGCTTTCGACAAGGCTTTAGTATCAAAGAAATTAGCTGGGGTAATCTTCTACATCTGCGCATTTTGGTGGGTTTACGTCCTTGCTGGAACGGGTAATTCAATGGAAAGCTTGATCATGGCGGTGGTTATCGTGGTGCTGTACGCACCGGGGTTTGTAGCTATAAATCGCTATAGAAGGACGGTTCATGCATAAAGGTTTAACAAGGCCAGGCAAGCCGACCCATTTTCCACTGCGCTTTGCTCCGTTCCAAACGGTCGGTTGCTGGCGGCGTTATGAGAAAAGTATGAATCGAATTATCGTAATCCTATCTGGCCTAATTATTTCTACGGTGTGCTATGCCTCACCGCCAGCTAAGCCGATAGAGATTACGCCTGGCAATATCGATGAATTGGGATTTTCCATAGAAATTCAGCAAATGGGAGAGCAAAACTACGTTCGTCTTATTGTTCCATCTAAAATTGATGAGCACTGGATTCCTGTTACAACTCAAGCCTACACATACAGCGGCAACGAGAATGGGCCTCTTCATAAAGTAGAGCTCGGTTCTCCTGACAAAGAAGTGTCAATAAACTCATACTACAAACCGAGCAAGGAAGATTTAATGGTTGGCGTCTATTACTTATGCGGGCTTGATCGTTCTCCCTGCCGAGGCGACTGGGATTCAAGACTGTATATGATTCGGTCCGTCAGCGAGTATCTCATAACAAAAAAAGGCAGTCGGACGCACTAACGTGCGCCCGCTGCTTTTGGCGTTAGGCTTTTTGCAGATTATTTACACTAAGGAAGGAAAATATGAATCGAATTAAAATAGGACCACTCATTGCAATGGGCATAATGGTATTGCTTGGGGGCTGTGCAACTGCGTATCAGGATGGAAAAGGCACTTTTACCGGAGGGTGGTATGTAAAGCATATGGAGGGGGATATTTACCGAGTGGTTTTTAGTGGCAACGGATACACATCACGAGAAACGGCTCAAACCTATTGGCTTTATCGATCAGCAGAACTTGCGATCGAAAAAGGGTATGACGGATTCAAAATTTTATCTCACATAACATTAACCCAGTCAATTGATCCTGAGGCGTTTTTCAATAAACCTAGTTCTATAAAGACCGTGCAATACTACGTTCCTATTTATATTGACGAGTCTAATAAACCAGTTATTGAAGCGGATATTAAGTTAATTAATTATCCTTTTGAGAACACACCTCCAAAAGTGTTCGACGCAGGAATTCTAAAAGTCGCTGTAGAGCAGTATGTTTTAGGAGATAAATGCGATATGAAAAATGTCTGCGAACACGTTCACAGGTATCTCTACTCCGATGAATCTAAAGAAGAAATTTAGCCTAACAAAAACCGGCAGTCGGACAGCCAAAACTCCGCACCTTTTATGCTGCTCGCTGTCGCTCAAACATTAGCACAAAAGGCGCTCCGTTCTGGCTGCCGCTGCGGTAGGCGTTATGCGTAAAATAATATGAAATTGAGTAATATTACAGAGAAAATAATATTCGAAGGGCTTGTCCTAGCTAATGAGGTTATCAAGCCCGTTGCCGAAAAATGGGATGACGGTTGTATTCATAAAACGGATAATCTTCAGCTCACTATAAAATCAATCAGTAAGCGTAATATCACGGATGCTATGGCGTATCTCTATTACTACGATGCAGAGGGTAATGAGCTAGGGCATGAGTTTGACATAACAGATGCTAAGATATTACCTAATAATGATGCTAGGTTTAACTTAATGTTGTTGCCTCCAGAAAATTTCACTCATTCCAAGTTAGAGATAAAAGCTGAATACGAGGCAAAAAATAATTATCTTGTTAATATAGCTTTTGCAATAATTGTTGCGGGTTTAGTCTACGGGTTTAATTATATAGTGGCGCATAACAAAACTGTAAAATGGACGGCTTTTCCGTTGCTCGTTTTTTTGCTTGAATAGCACAAAACCAATCCACTACAAAGCTGCAATTTACAGTGGCGTTAAGCACTCTATGAAAATGAGCCATGAAGAATACATCGAGAAACAACGTAAGCGTGCCGCCAGCGTTGCGAGCGGAATGCTTGATGGCTCTATTCATTATTTAGAGGGGGCCATTGAGCTATCTTCGCTAAGGTGTGAAGTTGGCCTACCTGAAGATGATAAGGACTTTCTGGCATTCACAGGAGTTTCATCAGAAATCGATCATTTACCAATAGGTGCGCCAAGGCAGTATTGGTCTAAAGAAGCCCTTGATCGACATGAGCCAGAAATTCAGCAATCTATTAAGTGGGCAAAGGAAGTTTCTTTGTCTGAGTGTAAATCTATCGTAGCAAGGTTCAATGCTTAACAAGGGTAGGCAAAATCGGCCGCAAAAAACGCGGCCTGGACTCGCTAATGCTCGCCTTTGCTACCGACGTTAATAGGCGCTAGGTGTGGCTGAGTGGGTGACTTATACGATTGTTGCCATTCTGATTTTGCTATCAGTGGCAAATATTGTTTCTTTTCGGCAATCGCGTGAACTAAGGGCATTCTTAAATGCTGTCGCGCGACCAGTACCTAGCGACTATTTTGATCCTTTTTCTGCTAAAGCTGGAGATCTTATACAGTACAGAAAAACTCAAGTGTCTGGGGCGTCAAATGTGTCTAGCGAAGGAATATACTTGGAGTCGGTTTTTAAGTTTCATGTGGTGATACCTTGGGCCGTTGTGATTGCTATCCGTGTATTGACTATTAAAGGGAAATTGGTAGCAAATTTAAAGATCTCCCATAACAACGAAATAGACCGGGAATTAATTATCTCATGGCATCCAGATTACAACGAATTCATCCCTAAGAATGTGATCATTGTAAGAGGTTAGTCTGTTGTGAACTGTGATCAAATATTAAGCCTGGAAAGGTTGTGCGAGGGCGCGCCCATTAACAAGGCGGTGTTGTCGCCTTCGGCTGCCGCTCCATGCCAGCCCCAAACCGCGGCGTTAGCGATCTGGTCATGTCTGAGGAAGTAGCAATCCCATTTATCGGTAGTTCGGTCTGGGAGGATTTAGCGGAAGGATGGCAAATTCTAGCAGCTATTTTGCTTGCATATTTTGGGCTGTTGAACCTATTTGAATACAAAGAAATCGATGGTTGGATAGGTGCTTTTTGTGCCGTGTCGGGTATCTTTTATTTGGCTTATGTGGCGCACCGAAGACGAAGGTATAAAAATGCTGTAATGATCTTCAGTGAATATCCTCCAGAGCGGGGTAAAGCATTTTCATGCAAGATTATTTTTGATGAAGAATTTGAGCTAAAAGGCACTGGTCTTGCTGAAATACACAGAAGTGGTTTTGATGGCGCAGGTCGAAACGACCACTATCCCTTGTGGTCTAGAGGGGCTGTTCTGAGCCACTGTATTGAAAATGGAAAAACTGTCCTTTCATTCAATTTTACCATCGAAAAGACACTTGATACTTCGTTTTACTACACTCCTTGCTATAGAGATCACTTTCCAAAATGGAAGTTGGTCTTAAATGCCAAAAGAAAAGACCGAAAGAGATTTCCGAGGCGGAGATATATCGAGGTGTGGGAGTGAAATCGCTAACAAGGCCAGGCAGCGCTTCCCATGTTTTGTTGCGCCTTCGGCGCCACTACAAATGGCCGCCTGCAGGCGGCGTTGATGTTGTATAAAAACCTACAGACATCCATCTAGGTCGGTGTTTTGAGCGTCCGCTTTTTACCAATACCCGCCCTCGCTTGAAAGTGCTAAAAACCGCGATACCGTAAGTGTCCTGCGCCAATTTTTACCAAAAGCTGATCACAGCATTCATATTATGGACGAATAGATTCGATTTATAGATGCTTGAGATAGCTAGCGTAGCGCGGATTATCTATCGCCATTTTAGCGACTGTTATGTGCTCCAAGGCAGCAAGTAGTTTATCTTCACTGGCACTGAGATCGGCGTGCTGAATATGCTTAAGCAGGTTTTGATTCAGTTCATCATTGCCGCCGTCAGCCCCCAAATATTCGCCCAGTTCAATGCGCTCCAAACGCTGAAATTCATCACCCAGTTCAGACTCGCGGGAGATAATACCCAGTACATTCATGGCAATTTTCAGTTTGTATTTAAGCCCGCTGTCATCAACGGCAGGTGTCACCTCTTGCTCTAAGAAATCCCGCAGGGCCTCGCATAACTGACTGACTTTAGGCTGATTTATGGGCATTGTTATTTACCTCTCAGTAAATCGAGAATATCTAATTCGCACTCGGAAATACGACGGCCAATGGCTACACGTTCTAGGGATCGCTCTCGGCCGCTCAAATGCATATCGCATTGATACAAGCAGATCACCCCCCATTTCAGTACGCCGAACAGCTCCCAAAATTTAACGGCGTCATTATTAACCTGACGACCGCTTGCCTGCATATAGGCTTGGTACAAACTCTCGCGGTCACCAAAGCCACCGACGGGTTTGTCGATGCGGCCGAAGCGCCATGAATTCACGCAGAGCCAGCCAAGATCCTCCATGGGGTCGCCAATATGCGAGAGTTCCCAATCGAGCACGGCGCGCACACCATCATCGCCGACCATCAAATTGCCGTTGCGGAAATCACCATGCACTAAGGTTTGTTCCGCACAGTTTGGAATATGTTCAGCAAGCCAGCGAAAGGCGTACTCAAATACGGGTAAGCTTTGCTGGTAGCCGTCATAGGCCTGCCGGTAAAAGGCAATTTGATCGACAGCCAAGGCACGCTTTAAACCGCCTAAACTGTTTAATGCTACGGCGTGAATGGCCGCCAGAATGTCACCACACTGGCCGGCCATCTGCTCTCTGGCTGGCCCATAACGCGGATCTTTTAAGATTTTTTGCGGCAGGGTTTCACCCTCAATATGGCGCATAATGAAGCCTTCGCCCAAACCATCCTCGGGGCACAATTGCGCTATCACTTCGGGTGCAGCTACCCCGGCGGCAACCGCCGCACTAATCACCATAGCCTCGTCTGACTTAGTTAGCGCGCCACCGAACTGACTGGCATCGTGACCACGCCGGAATATCAGTGCCTGCAGGCCCCGCGAACTCGATGCATTGAAGAACCAGGTTTGCGCAGCGGCGCCGCCCGTGAGCCGGCGCAATCCGCTAATCGCTACCGGCAATTGCCATTGCCGAGTAAGCAGCTTTTCCAGCGGCCCGGCTAAGTTCTGAGCCAAGTTAGCTTCAGCGTCAATATCAGTAAACTCGCTCACGCGTTACCCGCCCACTCCGCATCGCGAGTACCGAAGTCCCAACCTTGGCCACCCTCGCGATAGCGCTTTAAGACCTGCCGCGCCACCGATTGGATATGCACCTCATCCGGGCCGTCGTAAATTCTCGCCTCCCGCGCGTGTCGGTACATGCGACTAAGCGGCGTGTCATCAGTCAGACCCGCGGCACCATAAACCTGAATCGCACGGTCAACAACATTGTGGAGCATGCGCGCACCAACAACCTTTATCGCACCAATTTCGACCCGGGCTGCATCGCCACTGTCTATGCAGCGCGCAGCATGCAGGGTGAGTTGCCTGCAGGCCTGAATTTCGGCCAGACTGTCGAAAACATGCTGCTGCATAAGCTGCTTATCAGCCAGACTAGAACCAAATGCACTGCGATTATGGAGCCGCTCACACATTAAATCGAAGGCCCGTTGGGCCTGGCCTAGCCAGCGCATGCAGTGAAAGATACGACCGGGTCCCAAGCGCCGCTGGGCAATCACAAAGCCTTCGCCACGACCACCCAATAGGTGATGCTCTGGCACTCGGATGTCGTGGTATTTGACCTCAAAATGGCCACTATTAAGGCCCAATAGCGGCGTATCTCGAACAATCTCATAACCCGCTGCATCGGTGGGAACAAGAATCATACTGAAGGCTTTGTGATCCGAGGCGTCGGGCTCGGTGCGGCACATAATGGTGGTATAAGCGGCAATATCGGCGCCAGTGGTAAACCACTTGTGGCCATTAATGCGCCAAACACCGTCTTCGAGTACCGCGCTAGTTTGTAATTGAGTGGGGTCAGAGCTCGACAGGGCCGGCTCGGTCATCGCAAAACTCGGACAAATCTCGCCGGCCACCAATGGCCGCAAATATTGCTCTTGCTGCTGCGGTGAGGCGTATTGCTTGAGCATAATGGAGTCTTGCAAAGAGTAGGTGCCAAACACGCGCTGGGCATACTCAGAGCGACCTATCACTTCATTGATATACACATAGTCAAGAAACGGCATGCCCTGACCGCCAATATCTTTGGGATGACCCAAGGCCCACAAACCTGCCGCTTTTGCCTCTTTCACCAACTCGGTAAGCTTGCGCTCAGACGCCGCTTTGTCGGCCCCTTGCAGCACGGACTCTGCAGGGTAGATACGCTGCTCCAAGAACTCCAAGACCTGTTGACGAACTTCTATCCACGTTGCCGCTGCACTCACAGTTCACTCCAATTTTTATCATTTTAACTGCTGACAATACAAACAAGACGCCTTTTTATTGTCAAGTAAATTGACTTTATATATGATGAAGACATCGGCGAGACAATCTAACAATAATCACAATAGCCAACTTATACGCAGCGAGATACCCATGACGTCATCACTCAAGGCTTTAAACAACATCCACCACGCAGCATACCGCTGCCGCGATGCTGAGCAAACACGCTGGTTTTACGAGGATATCTTGGGGCTAAAACTGGCCGCAGCCTTTGAAGAAGATATTGATTTTGGTGAAAATCTTGGCCGCAATCGCAATTTTTTGCACATCTTCTTTGAAATGGGTGACGGCAGCTACCTCGCCTTTTTTGATGAACCCGGTATATCCAAAGAGGAAAATTTCGCCCGCAAAGACAGCTTCGACATGCATCTGGCACTAGAGGCCGACAGCATGGAAGACCTACTTGCTTGGCATAAACACATTAACGAAGCTGGCAAAACCTGTCTTGGTCCCGTTGATCACGGCTTTGTACATTCGGTATATATGTATGACCCCAACGGCATACAGGTAGAAATCACCTGCCGAGCCAGCGACCCATCAATTATGCAACAGCACACCGACGACGCTCGCAGCTCTTTAAGCGCGTGGACACAGAAAACTCGCCCGCTGAAAGAAGATACTTTCGGCGCTGCAAAGATTGATAAGCGAGGACGTTAATCAAATACTGAACGTTCGGGCCTTGGGGATTTTACCGCATCAATCCGATCGTTCAGAGCAGGCGCTATTGCCGGCGGCGGCTATTCGCCGCATACGCCGAGTAAGACAGCGCCAACGCTATGCAGATACCCGCAGGAATAAATAGGGCATTGAATCCAAGCATACTGAAAATATAGGCCCCAAAAGCCCCACCAGAAATAAATCCCGTGATGATAATTAGAAACAACAATGCCTTTCTTTTATCGAAAGACCCGCCCCTAAACTTTTCGCCCAGCATAATACCTAAGTCGGTGAATATACCGGTGACATGGGTGGTGCGCAGAACAGCTCCACTATAAGTGGTCGCAAGGGCATTCTGTAAACCGCAGGCCGCTGACGCCAAATAATGGCCGAGGTAAGAATCTCTCGTTAAAAAATATACCGAGCAAAAAAGAAATATCGCCTCTAAGGTCAGTAAACCGCTGTAATTGCGTCCTAACTTTAATGCCCCGCCACGCAAGAAATAACCTGATATTGCCGCGCCAATAAGAAAGCTAAACAAAACCGCAATCAAATGAAAAAAATCAGCAAAGTCAGTATTTACAATACCCGTGCCCAATAGGGTGGCGGTTCCGGAGAGGTGGGAAATGGATTGGTGCTTAAAGCCTAATAGACCGACTGCGTTCACAAATCCGGCCACTAGGGCGAGAATAAATGAGCCGTATTCTACCCAGCGAGGTAATTTTGAAATCACATAAATCCTTTAACCTAGCAGTGCTAGCAAACGCATTGAACACCCAGTATAAGTGCAAAGCCATACCGCTCGGGTTTTGCCAATACAAAAATAAGGGCAGAGACACCAAGCCGATCTTATGACAAGTATCTACTTAGACCGGCGGCACAACAACAATGGGGCCCCAGCCTTTATGAAGCACCTGTTTAAGCTGCTTTAGCTGGGTTCCACCAATGCGATTAGCAAGCTCGTTCTCGATGCCGACAATCGCTTTCTCAGCATCCTGCCTAATTTTGTCGGCGCTGGCGCTGAACTGGACAATTTTTGCGCGGCGATCTGCCGGGTCCGGCACCAGCTCTAGCAGACCATCATCGCGCATACCCTGCAGTAACTGATGAATCGCCTGTCTGCTTACGCCCAAATTACGCGCCAAGGAAGCGGGACGATTTATACCTACCGTGACGCTTATCATGATCATAGACTTGGTGCGGTTCATACGCTCCCAGCCAGCGGCTTCGAGACTGGCCTGCAGGCTCTCGTCCATCCAGAACAAAGCGTAAGCCAATGTGCCAATCAAAAAGTCCTGATGTTCCGCTATTTTTTTCATTCTTTATCCAAATAGGTACTGCGCTCAAAAACCGCTCTGTTCGCCCCCGCTAGAATAGGGCAATTATGCTTACGCTCAATATTGGCAAGCTATTGTATGCGCTATAGCTACCAAACACCTAGCTTAGTAGCACTCACTTTAGTAAAGATAATTGACATATTATCTCGGAATTGCTCTACTGCCACCCATACTTTTTATATGCGTAAACTGCGAGTATCGTCATGACCAATAAGAAAAAAGCCTACGAGCGCGTACCCTATTTAATTTTCTACCAAGACAAAAGTCCGTTCAAAGAAACCTACGGCGGCCCCATGGATTTTGGTGCGCTGAAGTCGCATCTGCTGCGTCCTGCAGAACCCAAAACAAACAATGTTATTGTGTTTATGCACCCAGTCGGGGGCGGCGAATACCTGCCGATGATTACCGAGCTGGCCAAAGCTGGCTACCCTGTTATTTACTGCCAAAGCCGCTATCCCGGCAATGACACTGCGTTGATTATGGAAAAGGTCGTTATTGACCTTGGCAACTGCATTCGTCACGCCAAAGAAAAATTTGGTTTCGACAAGGTCATTTTAGCGGGTTGGAGTGGCGGTGGTTCGCTGTCGATGTTTTATCAAAGTCAGGCCGAAAACCCAAGTATCACAGCAACACCTGCCGGTGACGCTGTTGATCTGACTATTCAAGACCTTATTCCCGCCGACGGCATTATGATGCTGGCTGCACACGTCAGTCGCACGCATACTTTAACTGAATGGATGGACGCCTCGGTTCTAGATGAACAAGACCCCAGTCAGCGCGATCCAGAGCTGGATCTTTACAATCCCGAGAACCCCAATCAAGCACCCTATTCAGCTGAGTTTCTAGCACGCTACCGCGCCGCGCAAATTGCCCGCAATCGGAAAATCACCGCCTGGGTTAAAGACAAACTAAAGAGCCTGAAAGACAGCGGTCGTCCCAACGATGAATTCGCCTTTGTGGTTCATGGCACCATGGCAGATCCGCGCTGGCTAGACCCCACCATCGATGCCAATGAGCGCAAGCCGCGCTGGTGTTACTTAGGCGACCCTGAAGTCGTTAACAACGGACCCGTGGGCTTAGCTCGTTTCTGCACGCTGCGCAGTTGGCTGTCACAATGGAGCTATGACGACTCCAATGCTGATGGCCTGCGTTGTGCGCAAAACATCACGGTACCGGCCTTGGTTGTAGGCAACGGCGCCGACGATGCCTGCACACCCAGCCACACCACGCGGATCTTTGATGCGATTGCTCATAACAACAAAGAAATGCACGAAATCAAAGGCGCTACCCACTACTACTTTGGCCAGCCGGAACAATTAAATGAAGCAATTCAATTGTGTGGCGACTGGATGCAACGCCAGGGCTTGGTATAAAACCTAGCCGCTAACACTGGCTTGTTGGCGCTTATTTTTAGGCTCCGGAATATCGATACTCTGGACTGATAAGCGCCGCGCTTTCCCGTTTAATAGCGGCCACTCGATTTCATTACCCTTTTGCAGCCCCAGCAAAGCGCAACCTACTGGTGACAATACCGAGATTTTTAGTGCGCTCACATTAGCCTGCCACGGCATCACTAAAGCTAGGCGGGTTTGTGCTTGAGAATCTAAATCAACAAAGGTCACCAAAGAATCTACGCACACAAAGTCATTGGCGAAGTCGCCATCTGCAATAATATCTGCGCGATCTAACTCCGACTGCAAATCTTGCGCCGCCTCAGAGCGATTGCGACGAACAAACTCGCTTAACAATTGGTAGTCAGACTCTTTTACAAAAATAGGGATATGCGATAAGTCCTGCATTATTTTCTCCATGGCGAAGCCTGGCGATACTGATGAATATATCGGCCAGTGTTTAATAGTGAAATGATTAGATTGGGAGTATTGCAGGCGACTGGGTAAACCCAATCGCCCTATGAGAGGAAGACAGCAAAAATCCCAGCGCAGACCGCGCCGAAATTAAAAACTTCAAGTCCATAAAAAAATGAGGTATTCATAAACCCGAGACTAGCAGCTTTGAAAAACTTAGCAAGCCAGCGAGCTATCAAATATAGGCTGAACAATGAAATCTTAGTTTGCGTAAAGAGTGACAATGGCAAGCGCTAAAAAACACACCCGAACAAAACGCCAGGCCTCATCTGGACATTCGGTATCTATGATCTTATTTGCTAAGTCCTACGCCCGCCGCTCCGCGCAGACTGGCAAAAAATATCACCGCTAAGCCACCAAGTATTTAATGGCCGCAGCAGGATTTTTGCGCGCCGGCTGCTAGACTCAAAGTACCACTAGGAGCTGCGCATCATGATTGATATATGTGATAAGGACCAGAGTGCCGAAATTATTCTACGTCCAAATTGTTCCGCCAGCTGGGATCAGAATCGGCGCATTATCGTTGCCGTGATGGCAGTGAACGCCATGTTTAGCGGAGGCTTTATCGCTATTGGCGCGTGGATGGTTCTACCATTTATGGGAATCGAACTGCTAATGATGTGGCTAGTACTGAGCCGAGTATTTCAAAACCTGCAAATACAGCAAATTGTGAATCTCACCTCGCAAACTCTAAGTATTGATGTCGGCCACCAGCACCGCGAACAGCGCTGGCAGTGGCCAAGAGACGGGAGCTGCGTGCTAGTTTCGGTTCGCCCTCACCCCTGGGACCCACTGCAAATTAGCCTTAGCCACCGCGGCGAACAGGTATCGATAGGCGGATTTTTAAATAAAGGTGACAGCCAGCAACTGCTGAGTGAGCTGCGTCGACACTTGCCTATCAGACATTATTGTCCGGAGATTATTATCAGCATTTGATCGACTCTGCGTCGCGGGGTTTAGGGCTCGAGCAGCAGCGACAGCTCCCCTAACTCAGCATAAGACACATAGTAACGCCCGGCCTCTAAGGGCTGTATAGGCCCAATAGCACCGGTTAATAACCACTGATCAGGATAAATAATCCAGCCCTGTTCAATACGCTCATTAATTAAATTCAGCAGCATTTGCCACTGCCCGCCAATTAATGAATCACTTTGGGCGGCAAATAAGGGTAAATCGTTTAAATACAATCCCACTGTTACAGCTTCAACGTCGATGCTCCCAATCGCCACCGGCGTGCCAACCACAAAGCTGTGAGCCGCAACATTTGCGCGAACAATGTCAAAAACCGTAGGTGCGCCCGAAGCTTTAAAGCCGATGTCAGGCAACTCGACGGCGGGCGCCACTACATCTACCAATTTCTTCAAGCTCGCAACATCCGCGACACGGTGTTTTAAAGGCCGCTTAAGACGGAAGGCCAATTCCACCTCAAGCATTCCCTTTTTAAAACTCGACAAATTGATAGGCTGAACCGAATCTAAACCGGCACCGGGCAACAGCACCCCCATGATTGGGCGATCACTGCGAAATTTCTTTTGCGAGCCTAGCGAGGTGAGACCAGCCTTAAATCCCTCGGGTAGTCGACCGCCTAGTTTTTTATCGAGACTTAATTTTTGTGATTGATAAGCGCCCTGCCATCGCAGCGCGTTTAACGATTCAGGGGATAGAGCCTCATCTGTTTCTGCAACACTTGTGGAAGCAAGGCTCAGCATACCGAGTACAAAGAAGAAATTTAAAACCACGCGCCGCATATTCAAGACCACCAGAAACCAAATCACTTGTTTTTCAAACCCGCTTTAACATTAATCAGAAAGGTAGTACTCAACCGTCGAAACAACTCGAACCTTTTTAATGTGCGGGTTATTTTTGTCGCGATCACTAATCGAAAATTGTCCCTGGGAAGCGCGTTTTATCTTGCCAAGTACACTCTCCGAATCATCCGCGAACTTCTCGGCAACAGCGCGTGCTTGGCGAGTAGCTTCCTCAATCATCGACGGTTTAACTTGATTGAGTTTGGTAAAAATATACTCAGTCTGAGCCTGATAATTATTACCGTTGAAGGCGATGCCTTTTTTACCCAGATCAGATAACTGGCGACTTACTTCTCGCACTTTGTCGATATTTTCAGAGTACACCGTCACGGTCTGCTCGGCGGTATAGCGGAAGGGAGAACCGACATTATTGCCGTACTGTTGCGCTGATTTATCAGTAATTGCAGGCGCGGAAACAGATATTTCATCGCTGGAAAAGCCCTTATCTAGTAAAAAGGCTTTTATCGTGACGATACGTTCATCTATTAGCACATAGAGATTTGGCAGGTCATTACTTGCCTCGGTAAACTGCAGTGGCCAAATAGCGATATCCGCGACAAACTCACGTTCAGATAAGCCTTTTACCGTCACACTGCGTTCAAACTGCCGATATTGCGTCACCGCAGTCCCTAGCAATAGGCCCAGCACTGCAAGGCCTAACACCAATGACAACCCCAATATCAGCGCATTCGCCGTTGAGTTCTTAGAACTGGTCATAGCGCCTTTCCCTATTCATTATGTAATATCGGCCATCGTTTGGTCGCTTATTTTTTAAACGACTTTGGCAAATACGCCCAGCGTTAATGAGCGCAAATCTTCTGGCGCCAGCTCTAATTCTAAGCCTCGACGACCAGCACTGATATAGACGGTAGAGAACTGCAACGCAGACTCATCAATTACCGTCGCTAATAATTTCTTCTGTCCCAAGGGGCTAACGCCACCGAGTACATAGCCAGTACTTCTCTCTACGTCTATCTGGAGGGCCATCGCCGCTTTTTTCGCGCCCAGCGCTTTAGCGGCCTGCTTCATACTTAGTTGCTCGGAAACAGGCAATACCGCGACAGCCAATGCCTTAGCATCCAAAGTAATTACTAGGGTTTTAAACACCTGTTGCGGGTCCACTCCCAGCTTCTCTGCCGCTTCCAGTCCATAGGATGCACTGACAGGGTCGTGCACATATTCATGGACGAGGTGGGCAAGCTTCTGCTTTCTTACTAAATTTATCGCTGGCGTCATACGTTCTCCGACAGCCTTTCCCAGGCCACTGCAATTGACCGTCACAGGCCGCTCTAGTTCCCGCAGAGCCGGGCACGCGAAGATAAGCAAGCTAGCCCTATACGGATAAGCCCAAAGGCTGCAAAGTAGCTATACATTGATTAGAGCAAGAATTTCAGCCTAGGCAATTAACAATTAAGCTGATTATAGATCGATGCACCAGCCTGTATGACCACACTACAGCCCCAATAGCGCCTTCATTCAGCACTATTAACGGTATGCGTAGCAGAAACAAGTGTCAGTCATATATGGCTCGGGGAGCTGGCGTGCTAAAATTGCGCGCTTTCCCATTCCCACCGCAACCCGCAAGGTATATACAGCTATGACGACGACAGAAACAAGAAAACGGGTTGGATTTGTGAGTTTGGGATGTCCAAAAGCATTAGTCGATTCTGAGCGTATTCTCACCCAATTACGCATCGACGGCTACGATATTGTGCCAAACTATGACGATGCCGACGTTGTGGTCGTGAATACCTGTGGCTTTATTGATAGCGCAAAGCAAGAGTCGCTTGACGCGATTGGTGAGGCTTTGAAAGAAAACGGCAAGGTAATCGTCACCGGCTGCATGGGCGATGACGCAAAAATTCGTGCCGTTCATCCCAATGTTCTGGCCGTGAGCGGTCCCGCCGCCTACGAAGAAGTCGTCGGCGCAGTGCACGAATGGGCGCCAGCCAACAAGCAGCACGACCCCTTTATTGATCTAGTGCCACCACAGGGCGTTAAATTAACACCAAGACACTACGCCTATTTGAAAATATCCGAAGGCTGCAATCATCGCTGCAGCTTCTGCATTATCCCCTCGATGCGGGGAGATTTAGTCAGCCGTCCGATTGGCAGCGTTTTAGAAGAAGCCAAACGCTTGGTCAACGCCGGTGTTCGCGAAATTTTAGTGGTGTCACAAGACACTAGCGCCTATGGCCTAGACACCAAGTACAAACTCGATTTTTGGGATGGCCGTCCGATCAAAACCCGGATGTTGGAATTGTGTGAAGCGCTGGGGGAAATGGGCGTGTGGGTGCGCCTGCACTATGTTTACCCCTATCCGCATGTCGACAATGTCATTCCTTTAATGGCTGAGGGCAAAATTCTGCCCTATTTAGACATTCCCTTTCAGCACGCCAGTCACAAAATATTAAAGGCGATGAAACGCCCTGCTCACCAAGAAAAAACCTTGGAGCGTATTAAAAAATGGCGTGAGATCTGCCCAGATTTAGTCATTCGCTCAACCTTTATTGTGGGCTTCCCCGGCGAGACTGAAGAAGACTTTCAAATATTGCTGGACTGGTTGCAAGAAGCACAGCTTGATCGTGTCGGCTGTTTTGAATACTCACCGGTCGAGGGCGCAACCGCCAACGAGCTTGAGGATCAGGTGCCCGCCGAGGTCAAAACTGAACGCTGGCAGCGCTTTATGGTGGTCGCCCAAGAAATTTCGGCCAAGCGTCTGCGCGCCAAGATTGGTAGCCAGCAAGAAATTTTAATCGACTCCGTCGATGAAGAAGGCGCCATTGGTCGCAGCGTCGCCGATGCCCCCGAAATTGACGGCAAGGTTTACTTAGACGGATTCACCGACGTCAAACCCGGTGACGCCTTGGTCGTCAATATCATTGACTCCGACGACTACGATCTCTGGGCTGAACCCGCTTAATGAACCTGCTGCTAGTGCAGCCTGAAGATTTAGGCACGCACTCTGACGATATTAATCGTGTCACGCTGAGCGACTGGCGCGCTCAACATATTCGAGAGGTGTTGCGCGCATCATGCGGCGACACCCTAAAAGTAGGCCTTCTTAATGGGCTTATTGGTACCGCTACTATCACGGCAATCAGCAGTGACAAAGTGGGTCTTGAGTTTGAGCTGCATAAGCCGCCGCCGCCAAAACTGCCGCTCACACTGTTACTGGCACTGCCCCGCCCCAAAATGGCAAGACGGATAATTCGCGCCGCCACAGAGTTGGGCGCCGCCGAGATCATTCTGCTCAATAGCTACCGCGTCGATAAAAGTTATTGGCAGAGCCCCTTGGTCAGCGACGAGACACTCCATAAAGCCATGTTGGAAGGCCTTGAGCAGGCGGGTGATACCCACTTGCCAATATTGCAAAGAGCCACTCGCTTTAAGCCCTTTGTTGAAGACCAGTTGCCAAACCTATTGAAAAATAAAATAGGTTTATTAGCACACCCCTATGCCGACCAAGGACCACCGCATTCAGTAAGCCAAGCTTGCCTGCTCGCCATTGGACCTGAAGGCGGCTTCATTCCCTATGAATGCGAGAAGCTCATCGCCGCAGGACTGCAAAGCTTCAGCCTTGGCCCCCGCATTCTCAAAACCGAAACAGCGGTTTCTACCCTAATTGGTCGACTGTTTTTATAGAACGCCCTTAGCCTAGAGCGCGCTCCAGAAAATCCAAACGGTCTTGACCAAAAAACATCTCATCATCAACAAAGCAGGTTGGCGCACCAAACACATGGCGAGATATCGCCTCATTGGTAATTGCTTTTAAACGTTCTTTGACCGCATCGTCGTCACATAGCGCAAGCACCTCAGCAGGATCAAAACCGGCCTCAGACAAAACCGCGCTAACCACAGCAGGGTCGGCCATATTCTTTTCATTTACCCACAGCGCGGTAAAGATGGCGCCTAAGTAGTCGTGGAATTTCGGCGTATCTATATACCCCACTGCGCCACGCATCAACATCAAAGTATTAACAGGAAAATACGGATTAAAATTCATGGCTACACCGCAGCGGGTGGCGGCGCGCTGCAAATCAAGCAGCATATAACGTGCCTTGGCAGGAATTGCCGCGGGAGATTGATTGCCTGTCGCCTTGAACACCCCGCCAAGCAACATTGGCTTATACACTATCTCCGCATTGTGCCGACCAGCCAAGCTCGGTAACTGCGTCCACGCCAAGTAACTTGCCGGACTACCCACATCAAAATAGAACTCTATCAATTTACTCATTATGTTAACTCTCTCAAAACGTTTCCATCCAAGGACGTAGGTCAAACTCATGGGTCCAGCAATCTCGTGCCTGGCAATGAATTTGCCAATACTGCTCGGCAATATGTTCAGGATCTATAATCCCACCCTCGGATTTGGTCGCGTATTTATCGGGGAAGATCTCGCGTATGAATGCAGTATCAATAGCACCGTCAATAATAGAATGTGCAACATGAATACCCTGTGGGCCAAGTTCACGAGCCATACTTTGCGCCAAGGCGCGCAGCGCAAACTTGGCACTCGCAAAGGCGCTAAAGCCACTAGCGCCGCGCAGAGACGCGGTTGCACCAGTGAAAATAATCGTGCCTTTGTTCCTTGGCAACATCGCCTTGGCCGCCTCGCGACCTGCCAAAAAACCCGCGAACGCTGACATTTCCCAGACCTTTCTATAGACCTGTGCGGTGGTCTCGATAATGGGAAAGTAGACATTGCCACCGATATTGAAAACCACCACCTCAACACAGCCAATATCGCGCTCTATACCCTTAAAGAGATCGACCATCGCGTCTTCCTGCCGGGCGTCACACGCCATAGCGTGAGCGACACCACCTTCAGATTCGATATCTTTAAGTAATGCTTGCAAGGCATCTGCATTTCTTCGGGTGGCAACGACCGTAAAGCCTTCACGGGCAAACCGTCTAGCAGTCGCACCGCCGGTGGCATCACCCGCACCTATCACCACAGCAACCGGAGCTGAATTTTTGATTATTGTCATACATCCCCATAAGGCCTATTTTAGATAGTTCTAAAACATAAGTTCCTTTTTAGAACTTGTCAATTTATTCTAGACTATTCATTAACTAGACGTTGGATTGCGCCATGCGATGGGAAGACCTTGACCAAGAGCCGTGTTCACTTGCGCGCACCCTTGCTGTGGTGGGTGACCGCTGGACTTTACTTATACTGCGTGACTGCTTTCTTGGGGTACGGCGCTTTGACGTCTTTGAAAAGCGGCTTGGCATTACCCGTCACATCCTTGCTGACAGGCTCAAGAAATTGCTCAGCTATGGGGTGCTCTATAAATCACCCTATCAAGAGCGACCTTTACGCGAAGAGTACCGTTTAAGCGAAAAAGGACTGGAATTGCACTCGGTTATTCTCGGCTTAGTAAGCTGGGGAGACCGATACATGAGCGATGAACGGGGTGCGCCAATCGTGCACGTCCACAAATCCTGCGGTCATCAAATACACCCCATCACCAGCTGCCCTGAATGCGGTGAAGCCATTACCGCCAAGGATATAACACTAGAGTTGGGGACGAACTGGGATAACAGCCTAGGGGAGCTGCTTCCCGCCAGAAACACTTAAGTACTTGCAGGCGAGGTCGCCGAGCGACTATGAAGTAGTTTTATGATGTCTCGCCAACTGACAATACCTACTGGAAAGCCATGTCCATCAATCACTGGCACGCAAGATATCTTATGCTTAATAAACAATTCCATTACGTCATCAACGCTTTGGTCCTCACGAACACAAATGGGATGCCGCGACATCACTTGATGCACGCGTTTATTCAAGGCTGCTGCCTCAGCCTCCGTCGCTACAGGCAACTCAGCCCTAGGACCGATGGACCTAAAAAAATCGCGATCAGAGACAATACCGACAAATTCTTTGCCATCTACGACCAAAAGATGATGTAACTTTTGCTCCCTGAACATGCGGCTAACTTTGCTTAGCCTGTCATCCGCCATAATGGTAACGACCGGCTTACTCATAACAGCATCTGCCCTGATTGCCACTGTCATACCTCGCCATCCCCCATATTAAATTTAGTATCCGACACCTCACCCGCCAGCCGCATTTTCACCATCATATTGTTCTCGGAGTCGGCATTTTTCAAGGCAACCTCTCTAGTAATCAAGCCTTGCTTATAAAGTGAGAATAGAGCGTGATCAAAGGTTGCCATACCCATGTTCTGGCTCTTCTCCATGGTGTCCTTAATCAAATCGATCTCACCGGTCTCGATCAGCTCCGAGATATAGGGTGATTGTAATAGCACCTCTACAGCGGGAATTCGAAGTTCGCTAACGCCAGCTACCAGCCGCATGGCAACGACCGCCTTTAAGTTTAAGGACAAATCCATAAACAATTGCTTGTGCGCAGTATCCGGAAAAAAGTTCACAACCCTATTAAGCGCTTGGTCAGCATTATTTGCGTGTAAGGTTGCCAAACATAAATGCCCCGTTTCCGCATAGGCAATGGCATGCTGCATGGTCTGTTGATCACGAATTTCCCCGATCATAATCACATCAGGAGCCTCGCGCATGGCATTAGAGAGCGCGGATATAAAGGACATCGTATCCAGCCCGACTTCCCGCTGGTCGACTACAGAGCGCTTGTGAGTATGAAGAAACTCAATAGGATCCTCGATACACAATATATGACCAGGGGTGTGTTGATTCCTATAATCTATCATCGATGCCAGAGTAGTAGATTTTCCCGATCCGGCGGATCCCACCACCAGAATTAAGCCTCTATTTAAGCCCACCAACTCTTTTAATACCGGTGGTAAGTTAAGGGATTCAAGACTGGGAATCGTGCTGTGAATGTAACGCACTACCATCGACACTTCGCCGCGCTGGCGATAAAAGTTAAATCTAAAACGGCCTATTGCATCAAAACCAAGGGCGAGATTCAGCTCCATGGTTTTCTCAAATGTCCTCTTTTGATCATCATTTAAAATTGAGTATGCCAGCTCCTTAACTTGGTTTGGCGCAAACGCGACTTGACCAACCGGGTGACACAGGCCTTCAATCTTTATTGTGGGTAACGCACCGGTGCTAAAGAAAAAATCCGAGGCATTTTTGCTAACCATAAGTTCAAGATAGGAAATGAGATTACCCACGTTAGCAACTCCTTAGATTGGATGGATAGTAGCGATTATTAGGCATCGGACTGTTTAGCCTCCAACTCATTGTAGTAGCAATCTCTAACTTGCAAGTACACATAAGCCAACCCTCGCTGACTATCGACCACGCACTCCTGACTCCTTTTGGAGCTAGCGAGGCCAAAACTCGACCACCCAGCTTCCGAAAACACTGCGCAATAAGCATAGGGAGGAATTCTTGTCGTATTTTATCGATAATGTCGCTGGGCGGCTTAGCAACAAAAAAGCAAGAAGCACAGTTATAGCCGACGATATTTCCTTCTAGATCAACGACCCAAATTAATTCCAATATCACCTTGTAAACTATCGAAAAATCGCTCTCTTGCGTGCAAATATATTCCTTCACAGCGCTAACATGCATAGCACTCACCCCTGAGATCCTACTTCCTTATCATAAACCTAGCCTTAACAGACGGCCTCGTACATCAGTACATACCATTACTCAGCGTTTCATTATTGAGAAATAGGTTTGCCCGCGCTACTAACTACCGTGATAAGTGATTTCGCGCAATACATCGTGTACAAAAAGTGTAGTAGCTAAAAAGTGGTATACAAATTTAGTGGCTTCAAAAGAAACGAATACTGTGCAATGGTCCTCTAGGTACAGCAAACAAAGGTAATCAGGCACGTGCACTCTGGGCTTGAGTGGCTAGGATGTAGAAAGCCATTACAAAGAAAGGTGGTATTGAATGGCCTCTGCGCCCTAAAATGCCTAAATCCTAACAACAACATACAATACGACTATTTGCCCCCTGCTCTGCAAAAGTGCCGAGCCGCGGCAACACCATAGGATCAATAATGGCTTTTACCGATAAGAATGCTGAACCCTACAGCGGTGAACACTTAGTTCGCTATATAAAAAAGGCTATGCGGGTTTCGCCACCGAATTCTAAAATCCGGAATGTTGCTTATAAGATAATCAAGCGCATGTTTCAGCCGGAACTGATTAATGTAGAAAACATTCCGTCTCAGCCTTGCTTGTTTGTTGCAAACCACGCCATGTACGCGGTTGACGGCCCTATTATCGGGTTGCCAATGTTAGCTGAACAAGGCCGTTTTCTGCGTCCGCTCAGCGATAAATTTATGTGGAATTCGGTTAACGAGAAGTTACTGTTAGACCAAGGGGCGGTCATTGGCCATCCCGAGGTATGCTCCGCCCTAATGGAAAAAGGCAGTGACTTGCTGGTGTTTCCAGGTGGCGCTCACGAGGCCACCAAATCAGCTGACAAAAAATACCAACTGCTGTGGAAGGAGCGTTACGGCTTTATAAAGCTCGCCGCTAAACATGGCTACACCATTGTACCAACGGCGATTGTTGGTCCAGAAGATTTTTACAAACACATGATAGAAGGTGAGGATTTACCACAGACTCTAGTTGGCCGCACGCTAACGCGGCTCGGCATTATTAATGAAAACACCCGTACAGACTTGATAGGACCTATTCCTATGGGCTTGTTCGGCACCCTTATTCCCAAACCCCAAAAATGCTATCTACAGTTTGGAGAGCCATTAGATTTAAGCCAGTACAAGGGTGAAGTCCTGAGCAAAGCTACGATGGTTGATTTACGTGCGCAAGTGGCAGCTAGTATCAATACAATGGTTGAGTCGCTTTTACTGCTCCAGGATGAGGAAAAACCTAACAAAGGACGCCTTCGTCGCCTACTGACACGATAAGGTTTAAAAACTGCGACTACGGACAGTAATACTGCTGCTGCAAAATGCGATTTTTTAAAAACCAAGCACATAGCAAAAAGCTTTCGACCGCTAGATCGAAAGCTTTCACACATCCAAAACTAGACTTTATTGTACCGATCAACATTAAAATATTGTCGGCTCAGTCCCTCTACATTGCCGTCTAGGCCGCTTATTTAAAGCTAAGTTAGCCGGCAAATGTCGTCAATCTTTGCCGCGACTTATACGATACCAAACGCCAGCATGGCATCGGCAACTTTTTTAAAGCCCGCAATATTTGCCCCTTTGGCGTAGTCAACATAGCCATCAGCGAGAACACCGTGTGACCGGCAACGCTCATGGATATCCTTCATTATATCCCGTAAAAGCTCGTGCAATTTAACTTCGTCCCACGACATGCGCGCGCTGTTTTGACTCATCTCTAAGCCAGACACAGCGACTCCACCGGCGTTGGCAGCTTTGGCCGGACCGAAGCCAATGCGCGCCTCACGAAAAGTATGCACAGCCTCTGTGGTGCAGGGCATATTGGCGCCCTCGGCAACGAGCATGACACCATTATTAATCAGCGCTATAGCGTCGTCCTGGCCGATTTCGTTTTGGGTGGCGCAAGGTAGCGCAATGTCACAGGGAATATGCCAAGGCTTTTCTGCTTGATGAAAGCTCGCCTCAGGGAATTGTTCTACGTATTCGGCAATGCTACCTTGATGTTTTAATTTGTGTTCTTTTAACCAATGAATTTTGTTCTGATCAAATCCCTCTGGGTCGTGGATGAATCCACTGGAATCTGACAGCGTAATTACCTTGGCACCAAGGCCAATGGCTTTCTCAGCCGCATGCAGAGCAACATTACCCGCGCCGGACACGCAAACCGTTTTATTTGTAAACGAATCGCCCCGGTGCTCAAGCATATTTTCAACAAAATAAAT
>TARA_R110001592_G_scaffold363287_1_pt1 | contig 21945 bp, 14 predicted proteins | sample TARA_R110001592 | Tara Oceans TARA_R110001592 (sample SAMEA4398387) | marine metagenome | biome: Polar Biome; feature: [SRF] surface water layer (ENVO:00010504); material: water (ENVO:00002006), including particulate matter (ENVO:01000060) such as... | depth 5 m | reverse complement strand
AATGGTAGCTACGGGTGGACTTGAACCACCGACCCCAGCATTATGAAACTGGCTGGAAATTATTAACTTATTGATTTTATTGACTTTAATTTCGTCACCCACAGCAAATTTGCAGTACAGAGCACAGTTTTTCACAACAAGTCACGCAAATCTCACGCAAGTGCCATATTTGTTTGTTAAACCAGTTGTGATACCAAAGGCTGATAGGCTTAGCTTCAGACGGTGAAACTTTTGCTTTCAAATAGGCAATTAGACGAAATAATAATAGATATATGGACGCTATGGTTGCGCCTTTGCTCCCATTTTTTGTTGTTTTACTGGATTTAAATAGAGAAGGCATAAGTGCAATCTATATATTGCTATTTGTTGATATAGCAATTAATATGCTTCTATTGTGGTTAAAGCAACTTATATGTTTCTCTATGAAAGCACTATTAGATCAACTTAAAAACCGCCGAATACAGTTGGGACTGAAACAGCACGATATGATGCTGCGTGTTGGTATTTCGCGTCAGCAATACCAACGTCTCGAATCTAAAGGCAATCCCAGGCTGGATACTTTGGAGCTCATTGCCAAGGGTTTGAACAGCGAAATCCTGCTGATTCCTCAGGAGAAGCTGAACGCTGTAAAAGCGGTGTTGGAAGGCCGGGCTGTCGAAATCCCGCCGGGAAAAGCATCAGGTACCGAAGAGAAAAAGCACTTATCGGATGACCCTTGGAAAGACCTGCTGGGGGGTGATGTCTGAGCACGGGAAATGGAGATGAAGTAAATATTCTTCAACTGACGTTACATAACCGACTGGTCGGCTACCTAGCGGGTTTTAATAATGGCCGCAACGCCCTGAGTTTTGCCGAAGAATTTACTAGCGATGCTGGTCGCCCTACATTCAGCCTGATTACCCATCCCAATTTTCCGCGCGCTGAAAAAATCCTGTCTGAGCCGTGGGCGAGGAATCAACGACTGCATCCCGTTCTGTCGAATCTGTTGCCAGAAGGTTCGCTGCGAGAGCTGATTGCACAAGGGCTGAAAGTCCATGTCGATAACGAGTTTCACATTTTTTCCTATCTGGGCGAAGACCTGCCCGGTGCATTAGTCGCTACCCCCATGGAACCCGACGACGTGCCTGATAGTATTTTGGCGACGTACGGAAAAACGAAGGTTGTAAAATTCAAGAAAGGCCCTCTCGTTAATGGAAAATGGGAAAATAAGTTTTCCCTGGCGGGCGTCCAGATGAAGTTCTCCATGAAGGAAAAAGACGGGCGCTACAATTTGTCAAAGGATGATGCCCTGGGCGACTGGATTATCAAAACACCATCCACCAAACATAAGAACGTACCACTTAATGAATATACCGCCATGTCTTTGGCGGCGATGGTGGGCGTCGATATTCCAGAAATCAAATTGGTTGATCTTGATAAGCTCGATAACCTGCCGCAAATCAACTTGCCTGATGAAAAGCAGGCATTCGCGATTAAACGGTTTGATCGGCGCGAAGATACCCGCATTCACATGGAAGACTTTGCGCAGATACTGGTGAAATACCCGCACGAAAAATATGACTCTGCCAGCTACGAGCAAATCGGCAGGGTGATGTACCAATATTCCGGCGACGGACTGGCTGATGCCCAGCAGCTAGCCCGCCGGTTACTGGTCAACATATTACTCGCCAACGGCGACGCTCATCTCAAGAACTGGAGCCTGCTGTATCCGGATCAAATAACGCCCCGGCTTTCACCTGCCTACGATATCGTAACAACCAGCGTCTACATCGAAGGAGAGAAAGAGTACGCGCTCAATTTGGGTAAAACCAAAGAATGGTATGCAGTAACAGCAGACCATTTTCAGTCTTGGGCTGACAGAGCGGATATTCCCTGGCGGGTGATAAAGCCGCATTTGGATGATGTCATGGAAAAAGCCCGCTTTCTTTGGCCCGATGCTTTGAAAAATTTGCCTATGGATGAAGGGCACAAAGAAAGGTTAAAAAGCCATTGGCGTCATCTCCAGCAAGATTTCAGGATCGAAGCGGATTAATTTTTATCTGAACGACGTCACCTGATAGTTTGCTTACACTCTGTTCATAATAAGAACTGTTCAATAATAATGAACGTTATATATTGGTGAACGCCATGAATAAACCCGCGAAAGAATGAATACGACATACTTGATGCAGCCATCGGAGCAATCTATCGTGAGGCAGGCCTGTGTCTGGATAATACGTTACGAAGGTCTGTCGCCAATCAGCTCGAAGCGGGCGTGAAAAAGATTTTTAGCAAATTTTGTATTGCGCAGACAAAGGTTGGTTGAAGCAAGTGATTTAGTTTTCGTAAGCTATGATTGCAGTCTGCTTAGTATTGCGGGAAAGTATTTAAGCCTCCGGAAATAGCCCCGGCATCCAGCGACCGGCGAGTGTGGCCGGGAAGGCTATATGTAAGGGGGCGCGTGTGCTTTCGGAGGTAATGACTCCGGCATTCTGGAGAGCTGCCACGATTCGCCGCGCCTGTCGCTCTCCTGTCCCCACAATGCTTGGAACTTCTCCCCGCGGGAGTTCGCCGCGATACAGAATGGCTTCCAGCACATTACCTGCCTTCGGCGGCAAGCTATCTGTCCGTATTTCTTCTTCGCACCAGAGTCGGATGCGTTCCCGCAATTTATCTGGCTGAACAAGTTGCTCCATAAAAGTGACTTGATCTATACAAGTTTGTAAGAAGAATGCTGTGAATTCGGCAAGGGCGCTTTCACTAAGGCTTCCTCGACCATCGGTATCGCCACGGCGCGGTTGGTCACAAGCAATCAAGTGTTGTTTGTATTTGGCTTCTTGCCGGGCAAGGCCGCGAGCGATTGACCACACCCCACCTGTATCAAGAGCTTCTCGAAGCATAGCGTATGACATGAGGCGGGCCACGCGGCCATTCCCGTCAAGAAACGGGTGAATCCATAAAAGACGATGATGTGCCGCTGTCGCCGAGAAAATTGTCTCTGCTTTTTTATGCTGGCTATACACATCTTCAAATCGCCGGAGAAAACGGGGCAGAGCACCTGCACTTACAGGAATGTGGTTTCCGACCTGTACATCCCGTAATCTCAACTGTCCGGGGGTGAGGCGTATACGCTCACCTGAATCGGGGTCTTCTACCCAAAGTAGCTCTTCCGGCAACAGTTCGCCAAACCGTTTGTGGATTTCACAAATGCTTTCAAGGGTGGTGGTTCGCCCATCGTCCAATCCGCCCTCATCGATCCATTGTTGAACCATCACATGGGCGCGCGCTTCTAGTTGTAGGTCTCTCTTTTTCGGTTCGGCGCTATAGTCGTCCCGCATCGCGCGTTCAATATCGACGGGGTGAGTATTGTGCCCCTCAATCAAGTTCGAATAGTAACAATTCATGGCGCGAACAAGTTTGGCGAGAGCGGTTACGATTCCTTCAGGCAGGCTGCGTCTGAAGCCGGCAGACTTGGCGGCAAGCTCTACAGATAGCTCAGTTAAAGCCGCACGGTGACGGGAGCCTTCACTGATTTGGAGTGGCTCCATGATTGCAGTAGATTCCCCGCGATCAATGGTCGCCGCTATGTCCGCTTTAATGTCCGGTTCTTTTTTGTCCATAAGTCATTATATAACATATAGATAGAACATTTAAAATAAATAAAAAAGCCGATTAAAAGTCCGGTTTAATGTCCGGCTATGTATTCAATTACTGATCCGCTTTGCAAAGCTTTAGCAATTCAGTTGTTCTTTACCTAATTTTCCCATATTCTCTCAATTCTCTAGGGTAGGGATAAGCAATGACCGAACAAATACTGACCCTCAAAGAAGTCGCCGCGTTTTTAAAGCTTACCGAGAAGACGGCCTACCGGCTTGCCGCCGAGGGCAAACTGCCAGGCTTCAAGGTTGGCGGTAGCTGGCGATTCAAACAGTCAGATATAGATAGCTGGATCGAAAAAAGCAAAACAAGCCAGAAAAAATAGGGAAGGATAGCAAGGATATGGAATTATGACGGCAGTTGCTCAAATTATTGAATGGATAAATGAAGACAATAGACCGATCTGGCTAAGGCATTCACTAAGACTTCTTTTAGAGAATGACAAGCTTGAAGTTGATGATTTTAAGCTGATATTCAGGATTGCAAGAAAAGAAATCGGGTTTAATGACGAGCTAAATCCTGATGATTTCAATGAGCCGGTATCTGCCGATGGATATACAGTTGAAGAACATCCGGTAGTGTTGAAAAAAATTGGACCTTTAACAAATGTAGGGCTTGTGGCGGATGGCTCTGCTCTGGATGTGTCTGAAACAGGACTTACAGTAATCTACGGTAATAATGGGGCCGGGAAATCAAGTTATGCCCGCATTCTGAAAAATGCTTGTTTAACCCGTGGGGAAAGGCCACGGGTTATAGGTAATGTGTTTAACAACGAGTTAGGAGAACCCCAAGCTGAAATTGAATATAAAGTTGGAATGAATACACCAGTTTCTGAAACGTGGTCTCATTCAAATGATGAAATTCCATACCTAAAAGCAGTCCGGGTATTTGATACAAAATCTGCCAATCACTATGTAGAGAAAGAAGATACCCTTTCTTACAAGCCAGCCGGGTTACATTTGCTTGATGAACTAACAAAAGTAACTCTCTTTGTTAGGGGGCAAGCCCAAAAAGCAATAGAAGCAAATAATAAAACCATTAGCTTACCGGTTCTGCAATCAGACACAGCCGCCGGAATCTTTCTAGCCGGTATATCCAAGGATACAGCGCGAGATGAGTTTGAAGCTCAGTTCATCACAGAGGATGAAATTGCCGAACTCGAAAAACTTCCTGTAGATATTGCCAAACTTTCAACAAGTAATCCGGAGAAGATCAGAAAAGACTATACGCAAAAAATTGAACGCTATATCGGGTTATCCGGACAAATTGTAAAACCTTTATGTGGCTTCGCAGATTATGAAGCCAGGCGGCTGGAAAGCCTTAGGCAAAACTTCAAAGATAAGCTTGAAATTTATAACATTGCTAGAGTATCGGCTTTTTCAAAAATGCCGATAGAAGGTGTTGGTTCTTCTGCTTGGAAAGCTCTTTGGGATGCGGCTAAAACCTATAGTGAGACTGCATACCCTAACCAGGATTTCCCGGTCGTGAATGATGGCGCTAAATGCCCATTATGTATTCAGGACATTGAAGAGGAAGCCGCTGAAAGGCTTAAAGGATTTAAAGCTTTTGTAGAAAGCACGGCTCAATCTGAACTACAGAAAGCGCATAAAGCATTTAATGATGCCGTAAATGGACTTCAATCCCTCAGTTTAAATCTGAGTTCACAGGCATCAGTTACAAAAGAGTTATCTGAATTTATCGAAGATTTCGATCAGAAAATTGAAAACTTATTTCAAATTCTCCAACAAAGAAAGAGCTTCCTTTTAGCACCGCTGGATCACGATAGAGAAGGACTCAGCCTTCCTGAAATAGATGTTACCTGTCTTGAAAAACTCAGCGCAAAAATTCTTCAACTTAAATCTGAATTATCAAACATTCAGGATGATGAAGGGCTCAAGTCTCTTTTAGAAGAAAAAAATAATCGATTAAAAGAACTGACTGATAAAAAGACGTTAACAGATAGTCGGGAAATTATTGGAAAGGAAATATCAAGAAAAAAAGCACTAGATGCCTATGGCCGCCTTGAGAGAATGGCGAATACGGGTAGTCTTACCCGATTGAATACACAGATTAACAACCTTTATGTAACATCAGCATTGGAAACTTATTTTCAGGAAGAGCTAAAGTTTTTTGGTTTCAAATATTACTCGGTTGGTACAAGAACACGCGGTGACGTGGGTAATCAGAAATTCAAGCTTGAGATAACCAATAGTAACCATTCCTCCCTAGGCGAGATTGCGAGTGAGGGCGAAGCAAAATGTTTTGCCCTCTCTGGTGCTTTAGCCGAACTTAAAACTGATAGCAGAAAGTCGGGAGTTGTTTTCGATGATCCCGTAAATTCGTTGGATCACAAATGGTCATCCAAAGTCGCAAAAAGGCTCATCCAAGAATCTCTTGAAAGGCAAGTTATCGTTTTCACCCACGATCTTGTTTTTCTGAAATTTCTTTGTGAAGCAAGTGAATCTACAGATGACCATACTCTGAATATAAAAAGCCTGGATAGAAGTAAGGCTGTATCGGGTATTGTGCGAACGAATCCTCCTTGGGATGCTCTGACAACAGCCAAGCGTATTACCTATTTGAACGTACTTCACAGAGAGCTAAAGAAAATTGACCTGGAAGGTACTGACGCCGAATACAATGAAAAGGCCGGTAAATTTTATGGATTACTTAGGGAAGCTTGGGAGCGGCTTGTTGAGGAAAAGCTTTTAAACAAAGTCGTTGAACGATTTTCGAGGGGCGTACCAACTCAAAGATTAAAGCGGATAACAGATATAGAAAAAGCAGATATTGATCGCGTAGATGAGGCAATGAGCAAGTGCAGTGCTTTACTGGATGGTCACGATACGGCTCCGGGAGTTTACGAAAATATGCCTGCGCCTGATGAGATAAAAGCGGATATTGAAAATATCAAAGATTATGAACAAGAACTGACAATTAAAAGAAAACGAAATTAAACAGATGAAGATTGACAACCATTACTTTATGAAGATTTTTGAGCAGTAAGGAGAGCAAGATTACATGGCGCAATTAGAAAACATCGAAGCGATTGAACGCCGTCTTTGGGGAAGTGCCGATAATCTGCGCGCTAATAGCAACTATGCTAGCAATGAATACTTCATGCCGGTTATGGGGCTTATCTTTTTACGCCATGCCTATAGCCGTTATCTGGCGGTCAAGCCGGAGATTGAAGAAAGCCTGCCCACAAGAGGAGGAAAAACAAGACCGCTAACCAAAGAAGATTTTTCTCGAAAGAGTGCTGTTTTCTTGAGACCGGAAGCGCAGTTCGACTACCTTGTTGAACTCAAGGATTCCGATGATAGGGCCGAGGCAATCATCAAAGCGATGGAGGCCATCGAAGAGGACTATGAAGCCCTGCAAGGGGTCATGCCAAAGGCAGAATACCAGGAACTCGATAACGAGGTTCTGGGAAGTCTTTTACGGACGTTTAATGATCCGGCGCTTAAAAAAGCTACGGGCGACATCTTTGGCCGTATCTACGAATACTTCCTTACCCAGTTTGCCGATCTAAAAGCGCATGATGGTGGTGAATTTTTTACCCCGGTTTCACTGGTACAGCTCATCGTCAATGTGATTGAGCCCGATCACGGCAAAGTCATAGATCCCGCTTGTGGGTCAGGTGGTATGTTTGTCCAAAGTGCCCATTTTATCGAGCACTTGCATAAGAACCCGCAGGATGTCGCGACTTTTTTCGGCGCAGAGAAGAACCCGACCACTATTCGCCTTGCCAAGATGAACCTCACGGTTCACGGGCTTGAAGGACAGATTGCAAAAGCCATTACCTATTATGAAGACCCCCATGAAATGCTGGGCGGTGCTGATTTTGTGATGGCTAATCCGCCCTTCAATATGGATGATGTGGATGCGGAGAAGGTCAAGACCGACCCGCGTCTTCCATTCGGCTTGCCGGGTGTAAACAAGGAGAAAAAAGTCTCCAACGGCAACTATCTCTGGATTTCTTACTTCTACTCCTACCTGAATGAAAAAGGCAGGGCGGGTTTTGTCATGTCCTCACAGGCTTCCAGTGCCGGAAATCAGGAAGCGGCTGTCCGTGAGAAGATCATCAAGACAGGTCATGTTGATGCGATGATATCGATCAGGGGTAACTTCTTCTATACACGTTCCGTTCCCTGTGAGTTGTGGTTTTTCAATAAGGCGAAGCCGGAGCAGTATAAAGACAAAGTTCTGATGCTTGATGCGCGGAATGTCTATACAAAAGTGACCCGCAAGATTTACCACTTTACGCCTGAGCAGCTCCAGAACCTGACGAGTATCTTTTGGCTTTATCGCGGGCAGCAAGACAGATTCCTCGGCCTTGTAGAAAACTACCTGCAACGCACACTGGATGAAGCTACGGATACAGAGAAGCCCATTACCTATTTTGTCGATGCTACCGAAAAGCTCATAAAAGACCTAGAGCCGGATGAAGAAACCACGAGCGCTTTGGCGACTCTCAAACAGGATGCGGAAAGCTACTCCATCGCCATTCAGGAAGGGAAGGATTTCTGGGATGCACAATCTCGTAACAATGACAGTCTTACTGCGGCAGCCAGCCAGATCGAGCCGCTGGCAGAGACAAGCCGCGACCTGATTAAGCAGATAGACCAGTTATACAAGCTCACTGAAAAGGTTCTCAAAGAGCACCATAAAAAAGGCAAGGGAAACCCTGCCAAGGCCTTGGATACCGTCCGGAAGGATGCCGTCGAACAGCTCAAACAGGTGCGCTATTTCTTCAAAAATGTGCATTGGTTACAAGAACGCTTTCCCGATGCAGAACTGCGTAACGTTGAAGGTCTTGTAAAGCTCGTTGATATGGAAGAGCTTGAAGCGAATGACTGGAGCTTAACGCCAGGCCGTTATGTGGGTGTTGCGCCTGAGGAAGAAGATGAAGACTTTGATTTTGAGGAACGGCTTCGGGAAATTCATATAGAGCTGGCAGGACTGAATGAAGAAGCAGTTACTCTCGCAGCCCAAATCCAGAAAAATTTTCAGGAGTTGGGAGTATGAATACAGCTTGGGAAATGGTCCCGTTCGAATCGTTATACGCGGAACCTTCTAAGAACGGTGTATACAAGAGCAAAGAGTTTCATGGTGCTGGAGCGAAAATTGTCAATATGGGTGAGCTGTTTGGCAATGAATTCATTGGTCCTCAAGAAATGAAACGTATTCAGATGTCAGACACTGAACTCCAAAAGTCTGGTCTGATTGAAGGTGATTTACTTTTCGGGCGTAGGTCGCTCGTTGAAGAAGGTGCGGGTAAATGTTCTATTGTCAAAGGATTAACTGATGAAACTACCTTTGAGTCTTCCATAATTAGGGTTCGACTAAATCAATCAGAGGTTATTCCAGATTTCTATTATTACTGGTTTAAGTCACGTATTGGTCGTGCTGGCATCAAAGCTATAGTTACGGGCACGAATGTAAAAGGAATAAAGAGTAGTAATTTAAGAAAAGTTCTTGTCGCCAAACCGAGCACACAAAGTCAAAAATCTGTAGTTGATACTATCTACAAATATGATGAGCTAATTGAAAACAACAACCGTAGAATTTCCCTCCTCGAAGAATCGGCACGCGAGCTATACAAAGAATGGTTTGTGCGGTTTCGCTTCCCAGGTCATGAACACGTCAAAATTATTGATGGTGTGCCGGAGGGTTGGCGTAAAAAAACACTGATAGACATTGCTGATTTGACCATGGGCCAAAGTCCTAAATCAGAATTCTACAATCAAGAAGGTGAAGGACTACCTTTTCATCAAGGCGTTACAAATTATGGTTTTAGATTTGTATCACACGAGACTTGGTGTACTAAACAAACTCGATTAGCCGAATCCGGTGATATTTTATTCAGTGTTCGTGCACCAGTTGGTAGGCTCAATATTACTTTGGATAAAATGATTTTGGGGCGAGGTCTTGCATCAATAAGAACGAAAGCCGGTTGCCAATCTTTTCTTTTCTATCAACTGAAATCAGTTTTTTTTAAAGAAGACATGATTGGGGGAGGGGCAATATACGCATCCGTTACGAAAAAGGATTTGGAAAGCTTTGAGTTATTAGTGCCAACTAACTCCTTGCTTTTGGAGTTCGATGAAATCGCTTCAAATATTGATGCTCAAATCAAGACACTTCATCTTTCGAACCAGAACCTAATTGAAGCCCGCGATCTCCTCCTGCCCAAATTGATGAGCGGGGAGATAGCGGTATGATGGCTCCATTGAATGAAGACACGCTGGTTCAGCAGACGACAGCTTCTTATCTGGCAGAGGATTTAGGGTGGGACGAGAATATCTATGCCTATAACAAGGAGACTTTTGGCGTAGAGGGGTTGCTAGGGCGGAAGTCAGACAAGGAAGTGGTTCTTGTCCGGTATCTCGGTGAAGCCTTGATGAAGCTTAATCCGGGATTGCCGAAAGCAGCTTATCAGGATGCTTTGCGGCAGATTGTCGATAGTTCGTCGATCCAGAATACCTTGCAGATCAATAGAGAGAAGTACGAGCTTTTGAAAAGCGGCGTGCAGGTTTCCTTTCGCAATGACAAGGGTAATTTGATTAAGAAGCGGCTGCGTGTCATAGATTTTGATGAGCCGGAGAATAATCATTTCCTTTGTGTGCGGGAGTTTTGGGTGCGTGGTGATCTATACCGCAGGCGGGCTGATATTGTCGGTTTTGTCAATGGTCTTCCTTTGCTCTTTATCGAGTGCAAGGCCATTCACAAAGACATCAAGAAAGCCTATGAAGATAATTTGACCGATTATAAAGATACCATCCCGCATCTCTTTCATCACAATGCTTTTGTCGTGCTGGGTAATGGCGATAAGGCTAGATTAGGTTCGTTATCGAGTAAGTATGAGCACTTTAATGATTGGAAACGGCTCCATGAGGAAGAGCCGGGCGTTGTCGATATGGAGACCTTGCTCAAAGGTGTCTGTAACAAGCGGGATTTTATCGACCTTCTGGAGAACTTCATTCTCTTTGACGAAAGCACGGGCAAGCTCATCAAGATTGTTGCCCGTAATCACCAGTTTTTAGGGGTTAACCGCGCTATAGATGCGTTCGAGCATAGGGAAGAGCGGGACGGTAAGCTGGGTGTATTCTGGCATACACAAGGTTCCGGCAAGTCTTATTCAATCGTGTTCTTTACGCGAAAGATTCACCGGAAGCTTGGCGGCCAGTTCACCTTCCTTGTCTGTACTGATAGGGAAGATTTAGACGACCAGATTTACGATACCTTTGCCGGATGCGGTCTGGTCAATAATGATAAAGACCCGTGCCGTGCCGGATCAGGGCGGCATTTAAAGAATTTGCTGGGCCAGCATAAGACTTACGTCTTTTCGATGATCCACAAGTTCAACCAGGATGTTGATCCGGATGATCCTTATTCCGATAGATCGGACATAATCATCATTACTGATGAAGCCCACCGGACACAGTATGGCAGACTTGCCCTCAATTTAAGTAATGCGCTTCCGAATGCCAGCCGGATCGGATTTACCGGTACGCCGCTCTTCAAGGATGATGAGATCACTTCCCGTGTCTTCGGTGATTACGTTTCAACCTATGACTTTCAGCGTGCGGTCGAGGATAACGCAACGGTTCCCCTTTATTACGATGCGCGGGGAGAAAAGCTTGGTATCGCTACCAATGATCTCAATGAAAAAATTGCCGCGAAGCTCGAAGAGATCGAGATTGAAGATCAGGACGTGGCCGAAAGGCTGGAGAAGGAACTCAAGCGGGATTATCACCTGATAACGGCAGATGACCGGCTAGATGCCATTGCCAAAGATTTTGTTTATCACTACAGCACCGGCTGGGAAACCGGCAAAGCTATGCTTGTCTGTATCGACAAGATTACGTGCGTAAGGATGCACGGTCTGATATTGGAGTACTGGAAAGACCGGATTACCGAGCTTGAAGGAGAACTCGCCGGTATCAGTGATCCCGATGAGATTGAGGTAAGGCAAAAGCAGCTCACCTGGATGCGTCAGACTTTGATGGCTGTCGTTATCAGTGAAGAGCAAAACGAGATCAGAAAGTTCAAGAAATGGGGCCTCGACATCATTCCGCACCGCAAACTTATCAAGGAAGGCTTTGAAGGTGGCAAGGACGAAAAGAGCGTTGATATAGAAACAGCCTTCAAGGATGAAGATCATCCTTTCCGCGTAGCGATTGTCTGTGCCATGTGGTTGACAGGTTTTGATGTTCCCAGCCTTGCTACCCTTTATCTTGATAAACCCTTACAAGCTCATACCCTCATGCAGGCGATAGCCAGAGCGAATAGGGTCAATGAGGGCAAGAATAACGGTCTCATCGTTGATTATTGCGGCATTCTGAAGAATTTGAGAAAAGCCCTTGCGACCTTTGCGGGCCATACCGGAACGGGTCTGCTCGGAGGGGATGGCGAGCCTCCAGAAACTGATCCGGTCAAGCCGGAAGAAGAACTTCTGGCAGATTTAGAAGAGGCGATAGAAGCCGTCAGGGCGTATCTATCGGCTCAGGAGTTCAGGCTGGAAGATATTAATACGAAGACCGGATTTGCGAAGAACAAGGCCATCATTGATGCCAAGGAAGCGGTCAATATCAATGATGAAACCCGCAAACGTTTTGAAATCATGTGCCGGGAAGTATTCAAGAAATTCAAATCCTGCCTGACGATCAGGGAAATCAATAATTATCGCCATGCTTATGATGCTATCAACGTCATTTACAAGAGCCTCCAGGATGATGTTGATAAAGCCGATATATCGGACATTATTAAAGAGCTGCATAAAATCATTGATGAAACTATCGAGGTTGGTACTGGCAGGATCGGAGAGGAAAGCAAGCTCTACGATATTAGTCAGATCAATTTCGACCGCTTACGCAAAGAATTCGAAAAAAGCCCGGCAAAGAATACTGTCGTCCAAAGCCTGAAAGATATGATCGAGTCAAAACTTGCGAAGATGTTATCGCAGAATCCGATGAGGACTGACTTTCAGAAGCACTACGAAGAGATTGTTGCCGAATACAACAATGAAAAGGACAGGGTAACCATTGAGAAAACCTTCGAGGCCTTGTTCAAATTTGATGAATCCTTAAATGAAGAAGAACGCAGGGCCGTACGCGAAGGGCTAGATGAAGAGTCGCTGGCGTTGTTTGATCTTCTGAAAAAGCCCGACCTTTCAAAACAGGATATAGCCCGCCTCAAAAAAGTGGCAGAAGGGTTATACAAGACGCTTAATGAAGAATTGGCAAAGGTGCAGGACTTCTTTGCCAAACAGGCAACCCGTGATGATGTAAAAATCAGAATCAAGAACTTTCTCTGGGATGACAAGACAGGCTTGCCTGAAAGTTTTGCACGAGAGGAGATTGAAGAAAAGACGGATGCTGTATTTGCCCATATCGTGATGAGCGTAAAGCATCACAATACCGGTTATGTTCACGGCCATTAAGGCTGGATAATCAATAGGAAAAGTAAACGTATGGGAAGGGATTTGGGGCGCGAAGGACAGGATTATTTCAGCGTTATTTGCAATCATGTCGGCCTGACTGCCAATCCCTCCCTAAAGAAAGATATTCACGGTTGGGATTACTTTATTGAATTTCCTGACCATGAAAAACGCCATAAATCAATTGATGAGCTTCCACCTCCTATTGAATGCAAAGTCCAAGTCAAAGCGACCGAAAAAAGAGATAAGAAATTACAGGTAAAAGTCTCTGTATTACACCGTCTGGTCAAGACCCATCTCCCAGCCTTTATGCTGTTTTTCGAATACGGCAAAAGCCATGATCCTGAAAGTGCGTATTTGCTACATATCGATAAAACTATCATGGAAAAGGTTTTAAAAAAGGTCAGGGAACTTGAAGCCGGGGGCAAGGGAGATGTCCTTAACAAGAGTAAATTGACCCTTCATTACATTAATGAAAACAGGCTTAAAGATGTAACCGGTCAATCGCTAAAAGAAGCAATTGAATCATACATCCCCGATGGTCTTGATTCCTATACCAAGGGGAAAATCGAACTCCTCGAAAAACTGGGTTTTGAAGAATTTACGTATAAAGCGAATGTTACTTTTACCTCAAATGATAACCGCGTTCAGGATGAACTCATCGAGCTTTTCATTGGTGAACGACCTGACATAGATGTCAGCAAGTTCGAGCTTGTCAGTTCGCGGTTCGGAATAGAAATTCCTGTTGCCGAGGGGCCTGATCCAGTGGGTGGAAAACTATCACTTCCCGATTTAAAACCCTCTTTTGAAGGTGCAGTTTATTTCAAGGAAGACAAATTTTCTGCCCCCGTAGAGTTTGCAGCAAAATTTTATACGCCGCCTGCCGAACTCAATGTGCCTGCCGATAAAATGAAATTCAGGGCAGAGATCGATATGTTCACCTTGATTTGCAAATCGAGTAACGTCGAATTCAAGTTTAAAGCTTCCGGGCCGCGTGACGAGCCGCTTGATGAATTTTCTAACAAGGTCTGGCTTCTGGACAAGTTTCACAAGGGGCATGAACTTTTTTTCGGTTTCGTGCGGGACGGTAAGCCAAGTTACATTGGCAGCCTTAATCCGCCTCCAGAAGGTTTTGATGATGTTTCGGACATTTTGGCTCTGACAGAAAAATCTATTGCCATTTGTGAAAAGCTCCGCATCAAACCTGAAAAGGTCATGGTCACTCCTGATGGCCTGATGAAGCTTTCAAAAAATATCGATCATTTATACGGACTGATGTTTCCTCCTCCGGGGTGGTTCAAAATGGTTATTCCGCCGGAGAATAATCCCAACAAAAATGACCTTATCAATCTCGCTATGATTATCGGGGGAAAAGCACGGATCGGATCGGCCTGTTTTGCCTATTGCTATGCTGTTTTTCTTGACCCGCATAACGCAAAAGAAACGGAAGAGGGGCTTGAAGTATTTTCCGACAAGACGGAATTGGCTCCGGTGAAATACGGGGATTATGAAGACATATCAAAACTGGATATCGAGGAATTGAAAAAGGATTTTGCCAAAGTATTTGAAAGTAAGGGAAAGAACGTAGTGATTTATGAACAATGACAGTGCCTCTCCCCCTCATTAAACCCAGTGATGCTGTTGCCTGGACGCAGTGTGCGCGGCGGGTGTGGCTTGACAATAAGGGTGAATTCGAGGACGTAGAGCTTGATCCGTTCGATCAGCTTGTCATTGATCTGGGTCTTGCACATGAGCATCGTGTCCTTGAAAAGCTGTCGGGTGCCTATGACGTTTATACAGCTTCAACGGTAGAAGATACCGCGCGGCTGATGGCGGAAGGTGTCGATGTCATTTATCAGGGGCAGCTCTTTGATGAAGCCGAGAATATATCCGGATTTCCGGATTTTCTGATCCGGGATGAAAGCGGTGGCTATCGGGCCGCTGATGCCAAATTGTCACTGGATGCCGGGAAGAAAGAAATACAGGTGCAGCTCGGGCTTTACCGGAAGATGCTGGGAAACAGTTTATCTGCCACCGTCTATTTAGGGGATGGCAGTATTGCTGATATTGGTGATGAAGCCGATGCGCTTGTCGCGCGGTTTGTCTCGGAAATGCGAAGTCTTTTGTCTGAGGAGGACGAGCCTCTTGTGCGGTATGGGCACAGCAAGTGTAGCGCCTGTCCCTATTACGGCTATTGCAAGCCCGGCTTTCTGGCACGGGAAGACATTTCGCTCCTTTATGATGTTGATGGACGGTCAGTCGGGGCACTTGAAGCTGCGGGTATTACGACCATCCGTGAATTATCGTTAAGTGATCCGGCCACAATTCCCGATGTGCCTTATCTTAAAGGCAACAAGAAGAGCAGAGCGGTTTTGCAGGCCAAGAGCTGGTTTGATAGCAAGGTATACCAGACCGGCGAGATTGTCCTGCCCGAACGGCAGTGGGTGCATTTTGATATTGAAGATAATCCCTTAACGGCCAGCGGTGAAAAACACGTCTATCTCTGGGGTTTTCTTTTACCTGATTATGGTAATAACAGCTTTGAATATGTCTGGACGGACAGGGAAGAGCAAGACCGTGGCGGCTGGATCGGTTTTTTGGAAAAGATTGAAGAGTTCAGGCGGCGTTATGGTTCATTGGTGTTAGCGCATTATTCAAACCATGAACGGACGACCATAAGGAAGTATGCTGAACGTTACGGTATGGAAGACCATGAAACTGTGCGTTATCTTGTGGCGGATGATGGGCCGCTATTCGATTTGCGGAAGCCGGTTGTCGATAATCTTGTTTTGCCCTTACAGGCCTATGGTCTCAAGGACATTTGCAAGCATCCCGATCTCGTGAATTTTCAGTGGCAAGACGATGAATCCGGTTCCCAGTGGTCGGTTGTGCAATTTAACCGGTTTCTTGAAGAAACGAATGAGGGTGAAAAAAGCAGGCTTAAAAAAGCTATACTCGGCTATAACAGGGATGATGTGATTGCCACAAGACGGCTTGAAGAATGGCTTAGAAGAGAGTTTGTGGGGCGCTTCTCTCCATCATCATAGATTTGAAGGGCCGGGTTATTGTGAACCAAGCCTCGTAAGAGAGTCTTGGCAATCCTGCGATGAACCCTAGCGCGGGTTTTGAAATAGGGAGAAAATGAAAATCTATAAACCATTTTATATGATTGGTAAGAGGCTACCTTGTTGGCATTGCGGGGAAAAAATATCCGTTATTGGATTTATTGCTGTCAAGACTGACAACGATGAACAAGAGGGAATGCCTTGTACCCTAAACGATATTACTTCGATTCCGGTATCGCTTTTAAATTATATACAGGCTCGAGTACCGAATTTCAAACTTTGTTACTCACGAACCATAGGTGACAGGTATTATGGTTCTGTGTGTCCCTCATGTGGAAAGCTATATGGTGATCATTTTCTTCATCACGAACCAGGAATAGCTTTCTTCCCTAATACTAATGAGGATGCCGCTGCACTCTATATCACTCAGCTTCCAACCGATGATGTGATAGAACTAGAAGCCGGTTGTCATTACGGTACGGCTTGTATAATTCTGGAGCACGCAAAAAAGATCAGTTAGAAGGAGTTTTGGGGGTTTGTCATGAAGACACCTATAGGGATAGACAAAGAAACCGATGAAATTCGTTTCATACAAGATGTAAAAAAGAACGGCCTTGCCTGTAATTGTCGGTGTCCTAATGAAGCGTGTGGCGCTGATCTCGTGGCAAAATGGTGTAAAGAGGATAGAACTGATCATTTTGCGCATCACCGCAAGAAAGGCGGTCAAGCCTGCCAAGAAAAAGCACTTCACCTTTTAGCAAAGCATCTGATTATTTACAAGCAGGAGTGTTATTTCCCTGTAAAGACTCTCAAATCCAGCGTCTATTACACTTTGCTAGGAGAAAGCTATCAAGGAGAGGAGGCTTTCTTTGGCGGAAGTAATTCTTTAACTGATGCCATGCCAGAGGTTGCTCTTCCCGAAATCAGTATCAAGCCCGACATCTTATGTCGTTCAGAGCTTGTGGGTTATGACACACGAATCGCTATCGAAATTCGAGTGACGCATGAGGTAGATGACGACAAACTTGAAAAAATAATAAGTGCAGACCTCACATCTATCGAAATTGATCTTTCCGATTTGGTCGCCTGTAATGAAATAACAGTTCAAAAGGTAGAGGATGCATTAGCAGAAAAAAAGAGATACAAATGGCTCCATATTGAAAAGCAGGCACAGGAGAAACTGAAGAAACCGCTGGAAAACAAATACAAGAGTTTGGCGGATAAACGAAATATTGAAATTACTGAATGGCATCAATCGGTTGTAATCCATCTTCAAAAAAGGGGCGTTATAAATCTTCCTGCATACAAATACCCTTCAGTGAGAATTAACCCTGAAATTGAAGATATAGCAGGATGGAAGCATAAGGTTCAATTGCCGAATCCACCAAATTTAAAGCAGCAGTTAGAATTCATAAGCGTACGTCCCATAACTAGCGGGATTATGAAAGTGGAGACAGTACAGGGCAGTAATGTTTATCCTCTTCCTATAGTTTTTGATAGTCATGAGAATGACGTGAAAACACCGCAGGGTTCATTTCTGACTCTTAGCTATGATCAAGCTTTACCAGATCCTGATAAATTCGAGGTTTTTCTGCAATGGGGACATTCAGACAAGGCAGAGCGATATCTAAAAAAGGTCACAGCAGAAAAACAAAAGGTTAAACAAAGGAAAGACAAGGAGGTTGAAAACCGTATAAGGGTGAAATACCGGCAATACCAGAATATTATTCAGACCAAAGACTATCCCATCTCAGCGCACATAGAAAAAATCGCGCGTGATTATGAAATATCTTGTAAAGACCTTAGCTACAAAGGGCTGAATTCATTGCCTTATATGATTGATCTTTCCGATGGATGGATATTCGGTTGTCCGCAAGAATATTGGCAAACTCTGTTATTGCGAGCATTTTGTGTCGTTGATAACGAATCTGTGACTGTCAAATACTATGCAAAATCTCTTAAAGATTATCACGGTATTGATACAATTGATCCCGTGAAAACGCTTGGTTTTGGGAGAAAAGCCCTTGAGCAACTTAAAATTCCTACCGATGCCATTCCTACAGCATTCGGCGTTTTAAATAGCTACTTCCACAAGCTTCGGGAAAAAGGTTTGTTAATCTATGCCGGGCGTGGTCAATATAAAAAGTCGATGCCATATGGCGAAACCTATAAACGAATGCCTATTTACCAAAGTCATCACAAGTGAAAAAAATCTAGGGCTCTATCAAAAGATAGGACAGAAATATTGGCTACAAAAGTAGACATACTGGAACAGATCGTCGAGGAATACCTTGTCCTAAAGGGTATTTCGTACAGCACAATCTCAAATTTCTCCCGCGTAAAGACCATCCGGATTTTGTGCTCAATAAGGATTCAAATCACAGTGATATTAATGTACTGGCCTATAACCCAAAACTATCGGGTCCATCACGGGTAATGGCTGTAAGCTGAAAAGTTGGCCATAGCGGGGAACGAGCCCAATATATCCGCAACAGAGCATTTGATGACCAGCACTACAAAGAGCTGATAATCAAATATCTGGACAAGTTCGGCACAGCTAAGCGTGTTGACATTAACGGGCTGCTTTTAGACAAATTGCCCGATGTTTTGGATGTCACCCAAAAAGACCACAACGTCCAAAACCTGCTACAGGCCTTGAAACAAGAGGGCTTGATTGAGCCTAAGGGAAAATCTTAGCGAATGTCTAAACGCTGATCGTTTAGACATTTCTAGATATCTGTAGACTTTTGCCTGTGTCACTTAAAGCTATGATGAACCTGCATGAACTACTCTCGCACCACATACCGGAATTCGCCCAAGTCACTGCCAAACGTAGTAGGGTAGTGACGTGGGCGACAGCACCAGTAACCGCAACGGTTTGGCGTGGAATTTCGCCATGACACACGGATGATCTGTTCCTAAACTAACCTCCAATGATGTTGTAACGGTTCTATCCGCGGCCACTGCGGGAAAGTGGCAAGGCAGGCTCCACCTTACTTTGGTAAACGGAGCAGAATGCGAACCAGGTCTGTGATCGCATCAGTGCAGGGTCGTTAGTGTAGGTTCTGCATAGACCTCTCTTTCATTCAGCGAGCTTCGGCCTGCACTTTTCAATGAGTACCTTTCAATCCGTACCGGTCAATCTGTGTAGTTATTGTTGACCGCGTACAGCTTCAGTTAGCGAGCCTTCGGCAGTGGCATTCAGCAACAGTTGATAGCTGTCGTCGGGCTCGACCCTTCCACATCAACGCCACTAGCAGCATTAAGCAGCCTGGGCGTAACCATTAACTCAACCCTAAACAAAGGAGGTAATTAAAAACACCGGGTAATTCCGGACATTGGTTTGCAGATACCCGATCTCTACCGAGAACACATCTGCTGTCTATGGCCAGACATATTCAGGTCAGTTTTGGGCGTTGTGTCCCGTGATCTTTCTGCCCAGTGCAGACCGTCCAAGCCACGGCTTGGCGCTGATCAGAAACACTAACCAACACAGGTTTACACGGATGAGAGACTTGAACTACCAATTGAAACAACTGTGCCGCCATAACCGGCAAGGCAGCTATGCTACCCGGAGCAATCGCGAGCACCAGTTAACCCAGATCGCTGATCAGCTACATGAACTGGGTTTCAGGCGCATGACCACACATTCCCTGAAGCCCAAGCATGTGGAAGCTTTGGTCAAACTGTGGCAATCACAGAACCTTTCGCCTGGCACCATCAAGAACCGGATGAGCAATCTGCGCTGGTGGGCCAGAGTGGTGAATAAACAAAATGTGATTGCCCGCTCCAATGATTTCTATGGCATTCCCGATCGATACTATGGTTCCACTGGAACCACCAAAACGAGAACTTTGGATCAGGCCTATTTGGATAAGGTTAAAGACCCTCATGTACGCATGAGCCTGCAACTCCAGGCCGCCTTTGGCCTGCGTCGGGAAGAAGCCCTGAAGATTAAGCCCCGGCAAGCGGATGAAGGCCACGAGATCAGGTTGCAGGCCAGCTGGACCAAAGGTGGAAAAGAAAGAACGGTTCCCATCCGAACGGAAGCACAGCGGCAATTGCTTGAGCAAGCCAAGGCATTGGCAGGGGGTGGCTCACTGATCCCAGCCAATAAACAATACATCCAGCAAGTCAGAATCTATGAACGCCAGACCGCCAATGCCGGGCTCTCCAAAATGCATGGTTTAAGACACAGCTATGCCCAGAACAGATATAAAGAACTCACCGGTTGGGCAGCGCCTAATCGGGGTGGCCCCAACAGCAAGCAGCTCACCCCTGAACAAAAGGAGATAGACAAAGCCGCCAGATTACAAATATCCAGGGAACTGGGCCATGAGCGGGAACAGATCACTGCAGTTTACTTGGCGAGATAAAAATGCAAGGAATCCTGCCGCGACTGATACGCCTCCGGGATGCCCCCACTTACCTGGGGATGGACCGCAACCGCTTTAACCGGGAAGTCCGACACCAGTTGACAGAGATTCCGATTGGCAAACAGGGCATTGCCTTTGACCGACTTGAAATGGACGCCTGGGTGGAGCAGTATAAGTCCCGCTGTGGGTGTTCGACGAACCATAGGAGTAACTCACTATGTCGAAGAGAACACCGGGCCTCGTCAAACGGGGCAAAAACGGCATCTGGACAATCGACAAACGTATCCGAGGATATGGCCGCCTTTTCGAAAGCACTGGAACGGGTGACAGGCAGGAAGCAGAACAATACCTGATCTATCGCCTGGAACAGATTCGTAATGAACTGATATACGGGGTAAAACCCGAATATACCTTTCGGCAGGCAGCTACCAAGTATCTTCTGGAGAATGAGCACAAACGCAGTATTGATAGGGATGCACAGTCACTGAGGATTCTTGATCCTTTTATTGGGGATTTCACGCTTCAGAAAGTGCATCAGGACACATTAGGTGCATTTATCTCCTCCCGTAAAAAGGAGGGGTTAAAGTCCAATACTATCAATCGCGATTTGGCTGTTGTCAGGCGCGTATTGATGTTGGCAGCCAGATTGTGGCGAGATGATCGCGGCAGGCCCTGGCTGGAAACACCGCCGCTGATTCGTATGCTGGATTGGAAAGATGCCAGAAAGCCATACCCGATTTCCTGGGTTGAGCAGGAACGACTTTTTGCCGAACTGCCAAAACATTTGCGGGAGATGGCGTTGTTCAAGGTAAATACCGGAACACGGGAAGCAGAAGTCTGCGGGTTGCGTTGGGATTGGGAAGTTTCCATACCCGAACTGTCTAACAGTGTTTTCCTGATACCGGGTGAACTTGTAAAGAACGGCGAAGACAGGTTGGTCGTTTTGAATACGGTGGCGAGAGCAGTAATCAATCGACAGCGTGGCAAACACCCTGAAAATGTTTTCGTATATAGAGGGCTGCCGGTGGAGCGGATGAATACCAAGGCATGGCGCAGGGCACGGGATGTAACCGGGTTATCCCAAGTGAGAGTCCACGACTTGAAACATACCTTTGGAAGACGTTTACGGGCTGCTGGTGTGGGCATAGAAACGCGGATGGCGTTGCTGGGGCACAAGAATAACCAGATCACCACCCACTACTCGGCTGTCGAGATCGGGGAACTGATTGAAGCGGCAGAGAGGGTGAGTTTTGAACGCGGATCGACGCCGACATTAACGCTACTGAAGAGGCCAAATGCAGAGCCACAAGGAGGGTCACGCAAATCTCACGCATTTGGCAGAAACAAAAAGGGCTACGCGTACGTAACCCTTTGATTTATATGGTAGCTACGGGTGGACTTGAACCACCGACCCCAGCATTATGAA
>TARA_R110001592_G_scaffold1874_14_pt1 | contig 21974 bp, 20 predicted proteins | sample TARA_R110001592 | Tara Oceans TARA_R110001592 (sample SAMEA4398387) | marine metagenome | biome: Polar Biome; feature: [SRF] surface water layer (ENVO:00010504); material: water (ENVO:00002006), including particulate matter (ENVO:01000060) such as... | depth 5 m | reverse complement strand
CTTTGCGCATAGCTACTGGGTCGGGTAACGGTATTATTAATGCGTACTTCATCAATGAGTTCGTTGGGGATTTCGCGTACAAAGCGCGACAGACTATTAAAGCTTTCTTGACCGTGCAGGCGGCGTGACTCTGCGTAGCTTAAGTACAATTTGCGCTCAGCGCGGGTGATACCAACGTAGGCTAGGCGCCGCTCCTCTTCCAGCCGCTCGGGGTCATCCATCGACATTTTATGGGGGAAGAGATTCTCTTCTACACCGACAATAAATACCGCAGGGAACTCGAGGCCCTTGGCCGAATGCAGGGTCATTAATTGCACGCTGTCTTCGTGTTCGTCGGCTTGTTGATCGCCGGCATCTAGTGCCGCTTGATCAAGGAAGGCACGCAGAGGTTCAGTCTCGTCGTCATCGGCGCTGTAGCCGCGGGCGGCAGTAATCAGTTCCTGTAGGTTTTCTACTCTCGCCTGAGCTTTTTCGCCTTTTTCTTTTTCGTGAAAGGCGATTAGACCTGAGCGATCGATGGCAATGCTAACCTGCTCGTCCAATGGCAAATCTTGGCACTCGCCGGCTAGCTCTTCAATTAGTGACAAAAACCCTCGCAGGGCATTGCCCGCGCGGGCAGTCAGGAGCCCTTTTTCCATCACTGCAACTGCAGAACGCCATAGCGATAATTGATGTTCGCGCGCATATTCCCGCAGTATTTCCACGGTGCGATTGCCAATGCCACGGGTGGGCGTATTGATCACGCGCTCAATCGCGGTGTCGTCGTCGCGCAATGCAATAATGCGTAAATAGGCGAGGGCATTTTTAATTTCTAAGCGGTCATAGAAACGCTGACCGCCATAGATGCGATAGGGCACGCCGGAGCGAACTAAATACTCTTCCAGTACCCGGGATTGGGCGTTACTGCGGTAAAGCACGCCAATATCACTGCGACGGTAGTCATCGCGCAGCAGCTCATCAATGCGATCGGTAACAAAGCGCGCTTCATCCTGCTCGTTAAAAGCCGCAAACAACGCGATCTTGTCCCCGTCCTCACCCTCTGTCCACAGCTCTTTGCCTAGGCGCTGACTGTTATTGGCGATCAGCGCATTGGCTGCCTTGAGGATGTTATTCGTCGAGCGGTAATTCTGCTCTAGGCGCACAATTTGGGTATTGGCAATGTCTTTGGAGAACTGCTGTATATTCTCGATACGCGCGCCGCGCCAGCCGTAAATAGACTGGTCGTCGTCACCCACGGCGGTCATGGCCATGCCCTTGCTACTTAGCAGGCGCAGCCACGCGTATTGCACCGCATTGGTATCTTGAAACTCGTCCACGAGAACATGTTTAAAGCGCTGTTGGTAGTGGTCGAGAATCGCGGGATTGTCGCGCCACAGTTCCAGTGCCCGCAGCAGTAACTCGGCGAAGTCGATAACGCCCTGCTGGCGACAGACTTCCTCGTAGCGGCGATAGACCTTAAGCATGGTGGATAAATACAGATCGCCACCAAAATCATCAATATGGGCGGCGCGACGGCCCTCGTCTTTGTGGCCGTTAATAAAATACTGGGATTGGCGCGGTGGCCAGCGACTGTCATCTAGCTCTAGCTCGCGATGGATACGTTTTAGCTGACGAAATTGGTCGTCACTGTCTAGAATTTGAAAGTTGTCTGGCAAGCCAGCTTCGCTGGCGTGGGCTTTGAGCAAGCGATGAGCCAGGCCGTGGAATGTTCCTACCCACATGCGGTGGTTTAAATTGCCGCCCATTAGAGCTTCAATTCGCCCGCGCATTTCGCGGGCGGCTTTATTGGTAAAGGTCACCGCTAGAATGCTGTAGGTAGAAAGGCCTTCGACCTTAATCTTCCACGCTATGCGGTGAACCAATACCCGAGTTTTGCCGCTTCCGGCGCCCGCCAGTACCAGCGTGCCGGTGCTATCGGCGGTGACTGCGTCACGCTGCGCGTCGTTGAGATCATCAAGAATATAAGATACGTCCATGGCGCCATATTCTACTGGGAATAGGCGGCGCTGGCACCGCTAATCTCAACTGAGTACTAATTTGATTGCCCCTAAAGCCCAATATCTGCATCCTGCGTTACAATGAAATGCGAGATACCAATAATAGTCAGCCGGTGGACAGTAATTTGAGACCCAGAAATATCATCCGCGCCATTGAATCCTGTCATGAAAAAATGCGTCGATCTGAACGTAAGGTGGCGGACTATATTCTGGCAAATCGCAAAGAAGTGATTCACATGCGCATTGTGGATCTTGCGCAAGAAGCTCATGTCAGCGAGCCAACGGTAGTGCGCTTTTGCCGCGCGGTGGGTTGCGACGGCTTTCAGAACTTTAAAGTCGCGCTGGCCCAGCACATTGCTCACAGCCCAGAATACGAAGAATTTAGCTTTGGCGACGAAGACTCGGCCCGCCAATACACCTTTAAAGTGTTCGACTCCACCATGGAGGCGCTGAAAAAAGTGCGCGATAGCATCGAGGTCACGGCTATCGAGCGGGCTGTGGAGCTGCTGAGTAATGCGCGCCGCGTTGAGCTATATGGCTTTGGCGCCTCGGCGGCGGTGGCCACTGATGCCCAACACAATCTGTTCCGCCTACAAATATCTGCTAGTGCCTATTCCGATCCACATGTGCAGGCGATGTCGGCGATGTCGTTAACACCTCAAGATGTGGTGATAGTGATATCGCAATCTGGTCGCACTCGCGCCTTGCTGGATGCAATAACATTGGCAAAGCAAAATGGCGCGCCAGTTATTGCACTGGCCCCCAGTGGCTCGCCGGTAACAGCCGCCGCAGATCTTGCCATATACATCGACGTAGATGCTGACGAGGGCGACTACACGCCACTGCCTTCGCGCCTAGCGCATATGGCGGTCTTAGATATTTTGGCAGTGGGAATATCGCGCAGCAAAGCAGGTGTTCGCGATCATTTAAAAGCCATCGAGAAAGGTTTGCAGGTACTGCGTACGGATATTAAAGAGTGAGTATCCGCTATCGATTGGCGTACTATTAAATGGTGGTAAGAGGCATTACTAAGTGAAATTAGTTTATTTTTACTTTAAAAGAGTGGAAATATCTACAAAAGCTGGTTAACTTACGGCTTCAAGGAAGAGCTCGCGACAAGAAGTTGCGCATAATAAAATCTCATGGAGTGAGAATCGGTGAAAGGATTTCAACCGTATTTAATTGTTACTCAAAAAATTGTACGCCGCTTCACTGTCACCGTTGCATTCAGTCTCTTTGCAACCGGTTGCGCTACTTATCAAACCTCAGATTCGGTTAAAAGTATGGATCTCCGCTATCAAGCTGGAGATTATACTTTGCTTGCGGAATCGATTGAGCAAGAGCTCAATCTCCTCGATTCAGAAACAGGAGAGTTAGCCACCGTAACCCCCAGTGGTAATATTCTATTGCATTTGGAAGCTGCGGAAAGTTGGCGATTAACCGGAAACAAAGAACGAGCCATAGAACATTACGACGTAATCGAAACCCTCTTTAAAGATGAGGATACCGAAGGCTATGGGAAAAAAATAGCTGAAAGTATCGGATCCGCGTTTGTCAACGATGGTGTACGTTCTTACGAGCCTCCGCCGGCTGAACGTATACTCACCAATTTCTATAAAGCATTATCATTTTGGTCATCTGGAGAGCTTGATAATGCGCGCGTTGAATTCAATCGTGCTAATGAGCGAGCTCGTATAGCCGTCGAGCGCTATCAAAAAATGATAGAAAAGGAGCAGGCGAAAAGCGAAGAAAATAGTAGCAACAAGAAGAACCTACATTCAGATGGCGTACAAAATGCACTTTCTCAAAATTTTCCGAATATTGAATACTGGGAAGTGTTTGACAGTTTTGTAAATCCAGCAGTCGCCTATATTAATTCCATATTTTTAGCCCAGGGCCCCGGCGCAGACATAGAGAAAGCCGAAACGCTATTGCAACGAGTTAGCGGCATGATCGGCGATAACGACATAATCAATGAGGATTTATTGAGTCTTCGTCAGTATGGTCGACTATCGAATGGCCACCCCCAGCGGTGGATTATTTTTGAAAGCGGCCTTAGCCCAGTGTATGGAGAAAAGAAGTTTTCAATACCTTGGATAACATCAAATGCACTTATTCAAGTAACCGTAGCGCTGCCCGAGTTGATTGACCGGCCCAGCGGCATGGTAGTGAACGGTGTAGCAATAGACAATCAAGCTATAGAATTATTACCATTCGCCAGGATGGATATGGTCATGCGAACGGAATTTAAGAAGCGATGGCCGGCCACCGTATCTCGTGCAGTGATTTCTGCAGCTACAAAAGCGGTTCTTCAAGATCAAATGGGACGAAAATTTGGCGTACTAGGAAACCTCGCCGGTACGGTTTACGCAAATGCGAGTGCTTCCGCAGACACGCGCGGTTGGCATGCTATGCCAGAGCAATGGTCATTGGCAAAAGTCCCGGCCCTTCAAGAAGTGTCTTTACGAGTGCCATATGGAAATGGCGAGTATAAAGAAATCATGTTGCCAGCAAATCAGAATGCCTTGATTTATATAAAGCAACCGACTCCGTACGCTGCACCTCTAGTTGAATTATTTTACTTATAAAAGGAATATTCGGTGAAAAGAATAATTACGCTTCCTCTTACGATCTTTGTAATCTTTGCACTGCAAGCTTGTGGATTAGTAAAGCCACAGGAAAGCACACTGCCATCTTGGGCTGCGCACATATCCTATGAGGGTCGCTATCTCAATGTATTAGACGTTCGGGATTGGGTCGATGACAAAAAGGGCATGAAGGTTATGTTGCGCGCCGAATCAAGTGCAATGACAGACCTTAGAATTTCCTTTCGCGTTAACTGGTATACGGCTGATGGCCAACCAATCCAAACTGTGCTTGGGAAATGGCAGGAACGAGTTGTTTCGCCCGGCCAAACTATAGAGCTTGTGCAGGTTTCTCCAGGACCTCGTGCGGCGGACTATCGATTTGAAATCATTGAAAAATAAATTGAGGACTTAAAATGAACAAAATTATTTCGACGTGCATATTGGCAATCGCACTGACCGGATGTGCTAGTGGTGTACAAATTGTCGACACCAATAATGATACTGCTGAAAGTGTAATGGGGCTGGAGTATCGCGACTTTGAAAAGGCCGCCAGTGAGTCGGTCCAATCCATGCTGGCAACTGGAGCCGTAACAAACCCTAACGGTGGTCGCTATGTCCTAGCTATAAGTCGAATGATAAACGACACCATGCAGCGTATTGATACCGATCAACTGGTCAAAAAAATACGTATTGAACTGCTTAACTCCGGCAAGGTCGTGGTAACGACAGCTGTAGGCTTGAACGGCCCCGAGGATCAGATGACGATGGCTGCACGCGAATTGCGCGGCAACGGAGAATTCAACCAAAGTCGAGTCGCCGCAAAAGGGCAATTACAAGCTCCCGATCTATCCTTGTCTGGAAAAATTCTTCAGCGGAATCACAATATGTCGCGCGGCAAACAACAAGTTGAGTATTTCTTCCAACTTACACTAACCGATATAAACAGTGGATTAGCAATTTGGGAAGGCGAAACGCCAATTATAAAACGTGGCTCCGCAAGCACAGTAAGCTGGTAGGAACTCTTAATGATCAACGTAACTAAGATAAGTTTAGGATTTGCGTTAAGCGTAATACTGGGAGCATCTGCCGCGTCAGCTGCGCAATTGACGATAGACGACAAGACGTCTCTCTTTGACGCCATAGAAGACTATCAGTTTCAAATGGAATCGGAACTTTTAGCGCGCGGTAAAAAATACCATATGGCATACGGTATTGCGGGTATAGCAGGTGCTCAGGGCACGACGGCCTACGTTACCAGTGTTAACACTGCCTACCAGTTTGCACTAGCGCAGGCATACGCCCAACTAGCTAGCGAGCTGGGGGCAGAAATGATTTCAGCAGAAACCAGCGTCAACGTAACCAGTACAGGTGGGCCAGCAGAGGCCTTAGTTGCGGATTGTGAGCAGCAGCATAAAACAGCGCAAGAGAGCGCTAAAGCCGACGAGTCACTTATGGATGTTGTTAAAGGCGCAATTCGCTCATTCACTAGTACTGATCAAGAAAAGGCCAAACAATCTAAGCTGGAGTCCGTGATCAACTGCACATCCACAACAGATCGACGACTGATAACCGATGTTGTTTCTCGCTCAGTGAATGATTCATTTTCTGGCGCTAGAATTGTGCAATCGGTAATTCACCAAGGACAACTTGGTATTATTATCGGGCTATCTGCTGAAACTGCAGAAGTCGCTGGTATTTTAAGTGCGCAACAATCTAGCGCAACGACCAATCTCGGCGCTAAAACAGAAATTCAAAAGTGGGTGCGCGCTCAGCTTGATGCGCAAACGGGATCAGTATTAGGACTCGTCGGCTCCCGAATGACTAAGCTGTCTAACGGTGAATGGGCTATTGTCGGTTTCGGAATCGCACCGGCAAGCGAGCCGTCTTCATCAAATGTCATGAATAGTAGTCGAATGCAGTCAGAGCGGAAAATATCGGAAACCAATGCCATTCGAGAACTAGCAAGGTTTTCAAATATGGCAGTGGCGCATAAGGTGGATCAGTCAACTAAAGACGATACACATGCCTACGTACAAAAACATATTGAAGATGGCAATACGAGTGTTAGTCAATTGCAAAAGAATGTGATTATGAGCCAGTTGACGCAAGCCTATAATACCCAGACTACATTGCGTTTAAAGGGCGCATCAAAAATATACGCGAAAAAATACTCAGATGACGGATCTGGCGTAGGCTTTTACCTTACTGCCTATGCATGGAGCCCCAGCATGCTTTCTGCTGCTCAGCAATTTCGGCAAGAGAGCAGCTCAGCATTTGATAAAGGCAACTCAACCAGTGGGAATCTAAGTGCGCCTAGCCAAGGTAAGGCAGTCGGTAACACGCAATCTGCACCGGTGATAAGCGAAGATTGGTAGATATTATGCAAAGTATACTTAAAAAATTGACGCTAAGCCTAAGCGCTTTTGCGGTGTGTTTGTTATTACCTTTGTCATTACATGCGCAACCAACTGGCACGCGGCAGGTAGAGGTGGAGGCCAGCGGTTTTGGTGGAACACAAGAGGAGGCGATACGCTCAGGATTAGCCGCAGCGGTTTCGCAAGTGAACGGAACTTCACTGCAAGCCGATCAAGTTACAGCAAGCAGCAATGTCACCGGCGCTGTAAGTAATAAAGAGGGCGTAAGTGAAGAAGTAGACGTCACTCTTTCAGCGTCAATATCAGCACGTACCCAAACCAGTGGTAATATTCATAGCTATGACGTGCTTTCCCTTACTAAAATTGAATCTGGCTACGAAGCAAAATTACGTGTTCGTGTTTATCGCTATGACACCCCGGCGTCTTCTGCACGAAAACGTATGGCGTTGCTTCAAACAAAGGCGAAAAGCGCTAAGTATTTTGTTTTTCGGAGCTACTCCGGATCAGACCTTGCCGACTTGGTCACCACAGCAATGGAGCAAGAGCTAGTACAAACACGGAAATTTGCTGTGTTAAGTAGAGATAACCTTGCGGAAATTAGCGCTGAACTAAATTTAATTTCTTCTGAAGCTACATCCCGTGAAGAAAAAGCAAAGCTAGGACGTATGCTCGGCGCAGACTTTTTGTTAATACCTGAGATTGTCAATGCGACAGGGTCAACTCAGAGCAAGACCATTAAAATAACAGGACAAACCGAAACATGGTCCGCCGGCAATATTGTGGTTGGCGTCAAAGTTATTGCCGTCGCAACGGGTGAAGTTAAGTATGCAGAGCAATATCGCGCATCGACTACGGCAGAGAGCAGTCGTGGCCTGATTTCTAGTGTCGCAAAAAATGCGGTTACAGATATTGTTGAGAAAATATACCCGAAGCGAATAATTAAAGCTTCTTCCTCCGGCGTAATCATTAACGCAGGCGGACGATCGATAAATGTAGGTCAAAGATATAATGTATTTCGGCCGGGCGAAGTTTTGTTTGATCCCTATACAGGTGAATCACTAGGTTCAGAAGAGACATTGGTCGGGACTATTTCAGTTAGCAAAGTGCTGCCAAAAATGTCACACGCTATAAAAATTACTGGTGATGATTTTGAGCCGGGAATGATACTTCGTCCGACGGCAACACCCGCGTCTAAACCAAAAGCTCCAAGCCTAGTAAAAAAACCTGTGTCAGGTATAGCACTTCCCTTTGACTAATTAATAGGTAGAAAACCATGATGAAAGCAAAAAATATTATAAGCGCGGTAGTGCTTGCGGTCTGTTCTATGACGTCTAATGCTGACCAGTCCGCCGGTTATTTAATAGCTCAAGTATTACTGTCCGACTATGATGTTTCAGAGAATGAAATGCGCGGATCTTTAGATGATGGCAGCTTAACTTCATTTGATTTCGATAACGAGGGGGAGGGCTTTGCCTTCGGTTTGGGCTATCGCTTCACAAATAATTTGGCGATTGAAGGTGGGTATATTGATTTAGGTGAAGTCACCAGCGACGGTAATTCTAATGGCACCTTCTTCTACGCGCCAGGGAGAGTTCAGTCATCAATTGAAACCGATGGTGTTTTTGCCGGATTTCTATTCTCGCAAGCTCTTTCACCAGGTTTTGCATTAACCGCACGATTGGGGTTTCTAAGCTGGGACTCCGAATTTTCGATCAGCGATTCCAGCGGTGGGGCGAGCGGTGACGATGACGGAAGGGATGCTTACTTTGGGTTCGGCGCTGCATTTAATGCCAGCCCAGCCTTTCAAATTACGGCAACTTTTGACCGTTATCAACTAGATGATGTGGATGTCGATGTTATTGGCCTAGGCGCTAAAATGTTCTTCCGATAGCCTTTTAATCAAAAATAGATGTTTCTATATACGCCGCTTATTAGCGGCGTAATTTCTCGACGGCACGATACCATCCCCTTGCGGTAATGCTCACCCGCGCTCCATTCAATCTAGGCACCCGCCCTGGTCGAATAAAGACCTTGCGGTTATTGGTGCCTCCCCTGATGAGCGGACTCTATCTGCTGTGATTCTCGGGTTGTAGGTCTGTTTCTGGATACCGCAAGCGGTCTGAGCCGCTTATTCAATGGGCCCGATTTCTTTCAAATTATTGACAGCAAGTTAATTTCCTTAAGTTTCTCTTAACGATAGGCCTTTACGCTACAAGCATGAAATTTCCATGTGAGGGCATAAAGATGCATTCAACTCAGATTAACGCGGTTACCCAGGGATTCCGTGGCGCTGTATATACCAATCCTCAACTCAATGAGGCGCTGGATATGTCGCCGAGATTAAGTATTGTGAATCGCCACGCGCCAGAGCGTGCCGAGCTTGAGACCTATATTGCTAACAAATTCTCCGCCAGTTATGGCGCCAAGTTACGTGAGTTTCTGCCTTTTCTACTATTGATGCGGGCAGGTCCTGGTATTGCGGGTGTTCTCGGAATGCGTCGCGGTATTCATGGTCACGCCTTGTTCGTCGAGCAGTATATGGAGAAGCCCGCCGAGATATTGCTGGGGGATATCCTCGGTAGATCGGTGGAGCGCAGCAGTCTGGTAGAGATAGGTAATTTGGTGTCTACTTGGCGCGGCAGCAGTCAGATGCTGTTTATTGCCCTCGCCTCATTGATTTGCCGCGCTGATGCCGAATGGGCAGTATTTACCGCAACACCAGAAGTACAGAAATTACTGCGCCGCCTGCGAGTTGAGCAATACACCCTTTGCGAGGCCAATGGCGAGCGCCTAGGTGTGCAGTTGGCTGATTGGGGTAGTTACTACGACACTCGGCCAGCAGTGGTCGCAGTTAATGCTCGCAATGCAATTGAGATTTTTGCCAAGCAGCCGATGACGGCCATGTTACTCAGCACCTGCGATTCGCAGCTGTCAGAAGGTAATCATAGCCAAGGTTTGCGAGCGCTGTATGAGTAAGATCATTGCGGCACTGCGCAAGTTTGCCTCAGAGTCTGGTGATAGCACCGCGCTTCACGGCGACGTCAGCTCTGTAAGCTACCGTGAGATGCTGGCAGCAATAGATGCTATTGCCGCAGAGATTGGGGCGCAGGGTATAGAGCGCGTCGGTCTGGCGGCCGACAATGGCCCAGAGTGGATTATTGTGGATTTAGCGTGCCAGTGTGCCGGTGTGCCTCTTATTCCGCTGCCGGCTTTCTTTACGCCTCAGCAGTTAAGTCACGCGGTTGATAGCAGTGGTGTAGACGCGCTATTCAGTGATCAGAGCGGGTTTGGCGTAACTGGCAAAACTTTATTTGGGAGTCGTTTTTCAGAGAGCTCTCAGCCATTTTCTGGCTTATCGACGATTAAGGCTTATCGTGTCATGTCAGCGGCAATAGATCGGGTGCCACTACCTGATGACACCGCAAAAATTACCTATACCTCCGGCTCTACCGGTAATCCCAAGGGAGTGTGTCTTTCCGTAGCGGCCCAATATGCAACAGCGATGGCTCTTAATGATGCATTAAAGGCGATGCCACTTAGTCGGCATCTCGCGGTTTTACCATTGGCGACCCTCCTCGAAAACGTTGCCGGTGTTTATAGCGCGCTATTGCGTGGTGCAGAAGTCATGCTACCAAGCTTGGCTACGCTGGGCTGGTCTGGAAGCTCCGGTTTGGATATTCAGGGCTTGGCGTCAATATTAACCATCACCAAGCCCGATAGCGCGGTGTTGCTGCCGCAAATTTTAAAAGGCTTGATCGCGTGCCGTGACGAGGGTCAGTGGCAGGCACCGTCTAGCCTGCAGTTTCTCGCTGTTGGCGGGGCGCGGGTGGCTCCGGAATTGATTGCGCGGGCGCGCTTATTTGGGCTGCCGGTGTATGAAGGCTACGGTCTATCGGAATGTGGCTCAGTGGTCTGTGTGAATTCCCCTGGCGCCGATAAGCCGGGGTCTGCCGGCAAGGTATTACCGCATTGTAGTGTCAGAATTGTGGATGGCGAAGTGATGGTTGCCGGCAATGCCTATCAAGGCTACTTGCAGTTAGATACTGGCGCATCGGAACGTGCTGAGGTCGCAACCGGCGATTTAGGTGAGCTCGATGATGATGGTTTTTTATGGCTCCGTGGCCGAAGTAAAAACCTGTTGGTAAGTAGCTACGGACGCAATATATCGCCGGAGTGGCCAGAGAGTGAGTTGTCGGCGCTCCCTAGTATTCTTCAATGTATGGTGATCGGCGATGCGCAACCATATTGCGGCGCCTTTATTTATCCAGCCGCCGGTCTCAGCCGCGAGCAAATTAACCGTGAAATTAGTCGCTGCAACGCCGTATTACCCGACTATGCACAGATTCGTCGCTGGGTCGCTTTACCCAAACCATTTACCACCGCGGATGGTCTTTTAACCGCCAATGGTCGTCTGCGTCGTCAGGATATTTTGGCGCACTACGACGATTTAGTAACAGCGTGCTTCAGCGATGTGATTGATCCTCAATCCGTCAATTTAACATTAGCAATATCTTCATCCACTGCCGCAGACATCGCGGACATCGACTTAGTTAGGGAGTAAGCAATGGGATTTTACGAGCAACTTCAAACAGACACGACTGCCGCTAGAGAGTCTTTATACACCATTGATTTTATTCAGCGCGGTGTCGCAGGCGCTTTAAGCTTGAACGATTACATCGCCTTTTTAACCCAGGCCTACCATCACGTAAAACACACCGTGCCTCTATTAATGGCCTGCGGCGGCCGTTTAGATGGACAGCATGAGTGGCTGCGCAACGCCGTTGCCGAGTATATCGAAGAGGAGCTTGGTCATCAGGAGTGGATACTAAACGATATTGCCGCCTGTGGTGGTGATGCCGAATTAGTTCGCAATAGTCGTCCCGCTCCAGCTACTGAGCTGATGGTGTCTTACGCTTACGACATGATTAACCGGGTTAATCCGCTGGGTTTTTTCGGGATGGTACAGGTACTTGAAGGTACCAGTATCGCGATTGCCGATAGCGCCGCAGAGGCTATTCGCGGCAGCTTGGGTTTGCCAAAGCGCGCGTTCACTTATCTCACTTCCCATGGCGCATTGGATGTTGAGCATGTTGAGTTTTTCAAGGGCTTGATGAATCGCATAGAAAACGAGGCTGATCAGGCGCAAATTACTCACAGCGCCACTATGTTCTATAGTCTATATGGCGATATATTCCGCGAGCTAGGGCATAGCGCCGATATTAAAGACGCTGCATGAGCATAATGAGTGACAAGGGGAAAAGTGAATGACAGCGTTAACAATTGTGCTGACTGGTGCATGTGGTGGTATTGGGCGCGCGATGGCTGTCGCCTTTGCATCGGCGGGTCATAACTTAGTATTAGTCGGTCGAAGTGCCGAGACCCTAGCTGAGTTGAGAGACGGCTTAGCCAGATCGCGAAGTCATCGCTATGTGGTCGCAGACCTAGCCTCGGCGGCAGCTATTGTTGAGCTGTGTGCGGACATTGCTGATGGTCCGGCCATCGACGTGCTGGTAAATAATGCAGGGGTATCATCGTTTGGCCTGTTAGCGGACACCAGCGACGCGTTAATGGAACAGATGCTACAGTTAAATATGCTGGCGCCAATGCGCCTGTGCAGAGAACTCATGCCCTTGTTACTGCGCAGTCAAAATGCAGCGGTGATCAATGTCGGTTCTAGTTTTGGGGGTATTGGCTTCGCGGGTTTTACGGCGTATTGCGCCAGCAAGTTTGGCTTGCGGGGGTTTACAGAGGCACTGCAGCGAGAATTTGCTGATAAGCCGCTGGCGGTGCACTACTTGGCGCCTAGAGCGGTAAAGACCGCTATGAACTCAGACAAAGTGGTGGCCATGAATACCGAACTGGGTAACGCGGCCGATGAACCAGAAGTGGTGGCAGAAGCGGCACTTAAGCTCCTGACGTGCCGCCACAGCAGTAATCGTTATTTGGGGTGGCCAGAGCGGTTTTTTGTCCGTCTTAATGCTTTATTTCCGGCAGTGGTATCCGGAGCGCTGAAAAAACAGTTGGCGATTATTTTACGCTATGCCAAACCGTCGCTCATTAGTGATAGCTTGCCCATCAAATAGGATAGCTATTGATGAAAAAAATGACTGGTGCTTATACCCTAGCAATGCTGTTATTGATGGCAGCTTCGCCGGGGTTTTGTAATGACGTCGAAGTGAGCAGTTCAGAAGCCGTTATCCAGCTTATGCCGTCTGCCGGCGTTGCCGAACTGCAGACAGCATGGGCGCAGGCTCAGTATCCCGCAGATAAGAACTCGCAGGAGAAGGACTTCGATGTTTTGCTAGAGCGGGCAAATAGCCTCGTGCAGGCGTCGCCAGCTGATCCGGACCTTTATGTTTGGCGAGGCATAATTAAAGCAAGCTATGCCGGCGTCAAAGGTGGTTTAGGCGCGCTGGGCTTGGTAAAAGAAGCTAAAGTCGATTTAGAGCATGCTATAGCATTAGGGGGCGGTTCACTGCAGGCTGCAGCGCGCACCAGTCTCGGCTCCTTGTATTTTCAAGTTCCACCGTGGCCAATTGCCTTTGGCAGTGATAAAAAGGCTGAGACCTACTTACTTGAAGGTTTGGCCATGGCGCCAGCTGATATTGATAGTAATTATTTTTACGCGCTGTATTTATTAGATCAGCGCGAATTCGGAAAGGCGCGGCAGTATTTAGAGCTGGCGCACGCTGCGCCAAGGCGTATCGGACGAGCTTACGCAGACCAAGAACGTCGTCGAGAAGTACTGCAATTAATTACCGAACAACAAAAACGAAAATGACTTAGTAAAGGTGGTGTAGTCGATTCATGCGAGTTTTGTTAATTGAGGATGATATATCGCTCGCTGATGGCACAGTGAAAGCCCTGCGGCGTGCAGGGTATGCGGTTGATCACGCGGCCAGCGGCAATGAGGGGCGGCGATATTTTGAAGCCGGCCAATTAGATTTGCTGATATTAGATTTAGGTCTACCAGACATCGATGGCTTGGTGCTACTGCGAGAATTGCGCAAATTGCAGACCGGTATACCGGTACTTATTTTAACTGCGCGAGATGCGCTCACGGACAAAGTTTCGGGTTTGGATGCGGGTGCAGATGACTATCTCACTAAGCCTTTTGCCTTTGAAGAATTACTAGCGCGTATTCGCGTGCTATCGCGTCGCAATACCCCAGTGCGTGAACCAGAACTTAAAATTGGCAATGTCTTAATTAATATTGCGAGTCACGAAGTGCGATTAGATGGCGAAGTGCAAAAATTGTCTCGCCGCGAATTCGCAATTTTACGCGCCCTGGCTGACCGTCCAGGCCAAGTCTTTTCTCGGGAGCAGTTAGAAGAAAAACTGTATAGCTGGGGAGATGAAGTAACAAGCAATACGGTGGATGTACATGTTCATAATTTGCGGAAGAAATTAGGCCACACACTAATCAAAAATATTCGCGGTGTCGGCTTTATTCTTGGGAGCACTGAGTGAATTCACTGCGCCGATTTTTATTGGTCAGTGTTCTGTCGGCGTTGATGCTGCTTAATTTTATTGCCGCGCTGCATGGCTATCGCTCGAGCATGGCAGAAGCAGAAAACCTTTTTGATCAAAAGCTGGCGTCGATGGCGCTTCAGCTATCTTCCGTGCCCCTGCGGACAAGCAATAATGCGCCGGCGCCAGACGACGATAATATGGTCTTTCAGTTGTTTAATGCCGAGGGGAAATTGGTTTGGCACTCTGTTCATGCCCCGGATCAATATATAGCCGCTAACGAAGGTTTCAGTGAAAATAATTTTAATGGTTACCGCTGGCGCACGCTAAGTTATTTTAACTTTGTGAATGGTCATCGCATAATGATTGCGGAGCGTTTGGATCTTCGCTACCGACTGGCAGAGAGCGTTATTCTGGAATCAATTGTACCGGTAATCGTGGTGCTGCCGGTTGCTGGCCTATTAATTTGGTTGATTATTGGCCACGGTTTAAAAAGTCTCGCGGTGTTGGCCGGGATATTAAGGCGTAAAGCCGCCGATGATTTAAGTGCTGTGGATGTTGGCCACGCTCCCGGTGAATTGATGCCGGTAATAGAGTCGGTCAATTCCCTATTGCGAAGACTGAATGCCTCTTTTGAACGCGAGCGCCGATTCTCCGCCGACGCCGCCCATGAACTGCGTACCCCGATTAGCGCGATTAAAATCCATTTGCATAATTTACGAGATGAGTATGGCGACGACAATGAGTCGGTGCTCAGTTTAGAACACGATGTTGACCGCTTGGCCCATTTAGTTGAGCAAATGTTGTTATTGCATCGCACGACACCAGACCATTATCCCGCCAAATTTGAGCGCCTGTCACTGGCGGCATTAAGCCGAGAAATCATTGCTGATCGATATTCAGATTTTGTAGCCAAGGATCAGACGATTGAATTACACGGTGTTGATGGCGAGGTGAATGGTGATCGCTTTGCACTGGGTATATTAATTCAAAACCTAATCAGCAATGCCTCCAAATATACCCAGCGCGGTGGTGCTATAAAGGTCGACATTGAGGTCCTAAAAGCTGGTACCCGTCTCAGGGTTGTCGACAACGGACCAGGTATTCCAGCGGATGTTCAAACTCGGGTGTTTGAGCGTTTTTATCGCGCCGGTGGTGACCGTCACAACTCCGGCGTCAGTGGCTGCGGTCTTGGCCTTTCTATTGCGGAACATATTGCGGAGCTACACAGTGCAAGTATTTCCATGACGGTCGGCGACAATGACTGTGGTCTCGCCGTCATCGTTGATTTCCCTATAGGTACGCCCGCGATCAAGACCCAAAAAAGTTTAACACTCGGTAGATACGGAGAGCGGAAGTGACTGGCTTGCGAGGAATAATGATGAGAATAAGTCCGCCAGTATTTTTGGTCTTCAGCCTGCTTAGCAGTTTGCCTGCCTTTGCCGGTAAGCCGGAATTTGAATTAATTATTAGACAGCATTTATTTGAGCCTGCTGTGGTGGTTATACCCGCTAATACGAAAATCAAATTATGGGTGAAAAATGAAGACCCAACCCCAGAGGAGTTCGAAAGTTACGAGCTAAATCGTGAAAAAGTGATACTGGGTGGTCGGCGTGCCGTCATTTTTATTGGGCCTTTGCCTCCGGGGGAATATCCGTTTTTTGGTGAATTTAATCCGAAAAGTGCACAGGGTAAAATCATTGCTGAATAGTTGTAAAAGGCAGGCCGACGCGGTTTTAAAAGGTGGTTTTGATGTTGTTAACCAGTGTGATCATTGTGATTCGGGAAGTGCTTGAGGCGGCTCTGCTCATTAGTATTTTACTGTCGCTGTGCTTTCAGCTTGGTATAGCGCGTAAGTGGTTTAGGTGGGGAGTGTTAGGTGGCTTACTAGGCTCCATCGGCATAGGTAGTCAGCTGGGATTTATTTCCAATTTGTTTGACGGTATCGGACAGGAGGTCGTCGATGCTGGTTTACAAATATTTATTTATATCTGCCTATTATACATCTGCGTGGAGTTTATACGGCACTACTATCAGCGACAGGCTCTTAGTCATACTTTTCGGGCGATACTGATTGTCATTATTGCCTGCGTCATGACGCGGGAAGGTTCAGAGATTTATATTTACTTGTCGGCATTCCGAAGTGTGCCGCACGCAAGTCTAAGTCTGTATAGCGGCTCGCTGATAGGTCTCGGTATTGGCATGAGCTGCTGCGCGCTGTTGTATTATTGGCTGTTAAGCTTTTCACTGGCGCGGTCGCTACTAATCAGCTGTGTTTTACTGACAGTGGTTGGCAGTGGGATGATGTTGCAGGCGGGCAAAATGTTAATTCAGGCAGATTTGCTGCCGGATGGTCAGCTCTGGGATACCAGCCGATTTCTCTCTGAAGAGGGGCTTACGGGACAAATATTGTATGCCCTTGCTGGCTACGAGGCGACCCCGGCACCGGCGCAGTTAATTCTGTATGTGTTTGGCGCAGTCTCTATGAGCGGATTGATGTTAGCTTATTATGGCTATTGTCGACGTCGTCAAACCATCGCGGAAGTGATCAAATAATGAGCCTTAGAATTTATAAATATGGCGCCTTATTTGCGTTGCCGATGAGCGTGGTGACACTAGGGCATGCCGACGGTTTAGCGGTCGACAAAATTTACGAACCCTATGTAAATCTGCTGGAAAAAGAACTTGAATATAGGCTGAGTCACGCCGAGGGCGGCCTGCAAGCGCCCGACGGATTTATCATTCAGCGCCTGGGTTTTGGCACGGCAGTTAATGACAGCGTGGCGGTCGAGGTGTATCTCACCGCTCAGGGGGAAGATGATGCACAGCGCTTGAGCGGCTATGAATTAGAGGCGCGCTGGCAAATGACAGAGCAGGGTGAGTACGCGGTCGATTGGGGCGCTCTTATTGAGTATGAGCACAGTCGAGACAGCGACGTTGAAGAACTTGCCGGCACCCTCATAGCCTTGAAAGAATGGGGCGCGATAGTCGGTACTATGAATGCCAGTATTATTTATGAGTCTAGCGAGTCAACGGGTGATGAATTTGAAACTGCGCTCTCCCTTCAGGCGCGATATCGTTATCGACCAATGTTGGAGCCAGCCCTGGAGTTTTATGCAGCAGAAGACTATCGCGGTATTGGCCCTGTGTTAGTGGGTTCGATGCGGCTTAAAGATGCGAATAGCTTGCGCTGGGAAGTCGGCACAGTGTTTGGTTTAGATGAAAGCAGCGCAGACTATACCTTTCGCCTAATGCTGGAGTATGAGTTTTACTGATCGTCTGAGCTGTGCTCAGGGTTGGGCTTTCCCGCCATTTTTTGCCTGAAAAACAAGGGGAAATGGCTGTTGATATAGGATTGCTCACGCATAACATTATGAAAACTGATGTTGTTATTCAAGGTTACCACCGCACCGCGTGGATCAAGCCGGTAAACCATCCCCTCAATATATTCTGATTGATTGTCGTGAAAGATAATTTTTCCGCACACGGCTTCGCCTACTTCGAAGGGTTCGCCGCGGTGTAGTTCTAACACCACACTTTTTTCAGAGATCTCTAGTACTTTATACGAACTGCCGTCTTCGCTGCGCAGCGGCGGCTGGGCGGTTCTGGGGTAAGGCAAACGAAAGAATCGTCGCCTTTGAATGTCTTTATCGCTGCTCATTATTAAGCTATTTTCCCCTAGTATTCTTGCCGCCGTGTTATGGGTAGAGCATAGCAGAAGTCGGATGTGCACATACATAGCTGGTATATAGTCTATATCGGCCCTTATCGGTAATTCTTAAACCGAAGCATACACCGTGCGGTTTGCCAGCCAGCGCTGTATCAGCGGTTTTACGTGGCTGGGATGGGATTGCATGATGCTTTGGGCCTGGGCTCGCACCTCATCAAGTAAATCTGCATCGCGCTGTAAATCCGCAATTTTGAAGGTCATTAAGCCCGTTTGCCGCGTGCCCAGCACTTCACCTGGTCCGCGCAGTTGCAAGTCTTGCTCGGCAATAACAAAGCCGTCGGTGCTGTCGCGGAGCGCCGTGAGACGTTGCTTGCCATTGCGAGACAGCGGTGACTGATATAACAGCACACAAAAGCTCTGACGGCTGCCACGGCCAACTCGGCCGCGCAGCTGATGTAATTGGGCCAGGCCAAGGCGCTCAGCGTTTTCAATTACCATCAGCGACGCATTGGGTACATCTACGCCGACTTCAATCACCGTGGTGGCGACTAATAAATTAAGCTTGGCGGCCTTAAATTCTGCCATCACCGCTGCCTTCTCTTTTGGCTTCATGCGCCCGTGCACCAAGCCTACGCTTAGCTCGGGTAGGGTTTCTTTTAAGAGCTCCCAGCTAGCTTCAGCTGCCTGGGCCTGTAATTTGTCAGATTCTTCTATTAGCGTGCACACCCAGTACGCTTGTTGGCCGCTGGCACACACTGCGCGCAGGCGCTCCATTACGTCGTCGCGGCGGTCGTTTGCGAGCACCACGGTATTCACCGGCGTGCGGCCAGGGGGTAGTTCATCAATAACGGAGGTATCGAGGTCGGCATAGGCGGTCATGGCCAGAGTGCGGGGTATCGGGGTGGCGGTCATGATTAACTGGTGGGGCTGGCCCACATTAGCGGCTGCTTTTTGCTTTAGGGCCAGTCGTTGATGAACACCAAAGCGATGCTGCTCATCAATAATAACTAGGCCGAGCTTGGCAAATTCTACATCGGCTTGAAACAGGGCGTGGGTGCCCACGGCGAGATGAGCGTCATGATTAGCAATGGCGTCATTTTGCACTTGGCGTGCCTTACCCTTGAGTTTGCCGGTTAGCCACGCAACGTTTAAGCCCAGGGGTTCAAGCCAATCACTAAAATTCTGATAATGCTGCTCGGCTAGAATTTCAGTTGGCGCCATAATTGCTACTTGATATCCACTGCTAATCGCCCGCAGTGCGGCCAGGGCGGCAACGGCGGTTTTACCGCTGCCAACATCCCCTTGCACTAAGCGCAGCATAGGAATTTCACTGCGTAAGTCTTTGGCAATTTCTGCCGCGACGCGTTTTTGGGCGCCGGTTAAGGTAAAGCCAAGCTGATTTAGAAATGCCTTTTGTATTGCGCTCGGACCGTTTAATGCGGGAGCCCCTGCTCGCTGGGTTTCGCGTCGTAATTCCTGCAAGGCAAGATTGTGAGCGAGTAATTCTTCGAAGGCTAGGCGCCGCTGGCTAGGGTGGCGTCCGTCTTGTAATTGGCTTATTGAGGCGTCTCTGGGTGGGTGGTGCAAATAGCGTAGCGCCTCAGCCAATGTCCATCGATTGTCGCCGATGTTCGTCGCTAAGGCGTTGCTGGGCAGCCATTCTGTAATTGGGTGGCGGTCTAGGTATTGCAGTGCTTGGTCGCATAGTTTGCGCCAGCTGGTTTGGGCAAACCCCTCGGTGCTGGGGTAGATCGGTGTCAGTCGCTCTTCTACTGCAATTGGAGTGTCGTCGCTTATAACCGTGTATTCGGGGTGGTAAAATTCCAGCCCGCCACTACCACGGCGCGCCTCACCATAGCAGCGCAGTTTGGTGCCGGGGATGAGCTGGGCTTTCTGTGCAGCATTAAAGTGGAAAAACCGCAGCGTGGTGGTGCCGGTGCTGTCCTGCAGCCGGCAAACGAGGCTGCGACGCCGACCAAATACAATGTCTGAAAGTAATATGGTGCCTTCGAACACCACGTCGGTATTGAGTTGCAGGGCTCCTAAGGGCGTGATGCGAGTGCGGTCTTGGTAGCGTAGCGGAAGATGAAATAGTAAATCTTGCACACTGGTGACGCCCAGCGCCGCCAGCTTTTCCTGCAATCGTGGCCCCACCCCTTTAAGGGTATTTACGCTAATCTGATCTAGTGCTTGAGTCATTAGTCTGCGCTGGCCACGAAGGCGGGCGCAGTGGCTTTTATCGCCTTGCTAATAACAGCGACGGCCTGATGACGAGGGAAGCTAGCGCGCCACGCCAGCGCAACAGTGCGGCTTGGCGGATTGGCAAAGGGCCGCGTGCACAATACGCCGTCGCCATAGGGTGCAACTTGTGCCGCCGACAGCGGTAATATTGTAATGCCAAGTTTAGACACCACCATGTGTTTTAGCGTCTCTAATGAGCTTCCCTCTACAACCGATTGCAGCAGGCGATCGCCATTGGCAAAGGTTTTACTCAGGCCAGGGCAGGCGGCCATGACTTGGTCGCGGAAGCAGTGGCCTTCGCCCAATAGCAGCACATTTTCGTCAACGAGATCATCGTGATGCAAGGCAGATTTTTTGGCCAAAGGGTGGTCGCTGGGTAACAACACCACAAAGGGCTCTTCGTACAGTGGCTGGGTGACCACATCGCTTTCGTTAAACGGCAGCGCAACAATAATGGCGTCTAATGTTGAGGCGCGTAATTTTTCCCGTAGTACCGCGGTTAAATTCTCTTCTATATACAGCGGCATCTCTGGCGCGTGTTCGCGAATCAGAGGAATGCAGCGCGGATACAGATAGGGACCAACGGTATGAATGGCGCCTATTGCCAAGGGTGTGCCTAGAGGGTCCCTGCCTTGATTAGCCAGCTCGCGAATATGATTGGCCTGTTCGAGAACAATTCTTGCCTGCTGAATAACCTGCTCGCCAACGGGGGTGGTCTGTACTTGGCCACGGCTGCGCTCAAACAGTGGAATATCGAGTTCGTCTTCTAACTTCTTAATAGCGACACTGAGGGTGGGTTGACTGACAAAGCACTTCTCGGCGGCTCTACCAAAGTGGCCGGTATCTTTTAAGGCGAGAATGTAGCGCAATTCGGTCAAGGTCATAAATTATCCAGTTCAATAGCCAAGCGCTATGGCGCTTAATAGTACATTCTCGATTGCGAAAGGCAATGCTAGCTGAGCACTCTGATGCGTCGTCTAAAACGTGATCAGAATTTTTCCGATGTGTTCGCCACCCTCCATGCGTGCATGGGCCTCAGTAATGTCCTCAAAGCGAAACACCTTGTCTATGAGCGGAGAAAATTTGCCTGCTGCGATTAGCGGATAAACGCGCTCTTCAATTTCGGCTGCCATTTTTGCCTTCTGCTCGCCACTTTGCGCGCGCAGGGTAGACGCAGTAATGGTAAGCCGCTTCATTAGTACCGGCAGGAAATTAATGTCGGCGCTAAAGCCGCTTTGAAAGGCGATAAATACGATGCGGCCATCTTCGGCGGCGAGGTTAATGTCTCTCTGCACATAATCGCCGCCCACCATATCTAAAATGACATCCATGCCTTTGCGGTTTGGGGTGTCTGCCAGTGCGAGGGCAAAGTCGTCAGTTTTATAATTTATGGCTTTAATCGCCCCTAACTCTTCACAGGCCGCGCATTTTTCGGCGCTACCTGCGGTGGTGTAAACGTGGGCGCCAACGGCGCTGGCAAGTTGAATGGCGGTTGTGCCAATGCCACTGCTGCCGCCGTGAACCAAAAAGTTTTCACCGGCCTTTAAATTGGCGCGTTGAAACACATTATGCCAAACCGTAAACAGCGCTTCTGGTAATGCCGCGGCGTCTCGAGTTGTGACACCCTGGGGAA
>TARA_R110001592_G_scaffold26903_5_pt1 | contig 22003 bp, 14 predicted proteins | sample TARA_R110001592 | Tara Oceans TARA_R110001592 (sample SAMEA4398387) | marine metagenome | biome: Polar Biome; feature: [SRF] surface water layer (ENVO:00010504); material: water (ENVO:00002006), including particulate matter (ENVO:01000060) such as... | depth 5 m | reverse complement strand
GGTGAAGATTATATGTTTAATAAAAAATTAGCATTTGCTTCTGTTCCTGATCGTGGTTTATTTCTTCTTCAACAACATGATATTACTTATACATTTAATGAAATGATAGCTATACAGACTCACGATGGTTTATATGATGCAGCAAATGAAAAATATTTAAAGGCATTTATGCCAGAACAAAAACCCCGCACATCTTTACCATTTGTTTTACATCAAGCTGATATGATGGCAGCACGTATTGAATTTGAAATAGAATGGCTTCCAAAGTTTACTCAAAATAGCGTGGCGGCGCCAAAAAAGAATTATACATTGACGTCAAATAAAAGTACTAAGTCAAAGGCACTTAATACAATTTCCAGCCCCGGATTAAAGAATATGTTAGATAGTTTATGATAATAGAAATTATATTAGGAATATTAGTCGTTACCTTTGGGTTTACGACTTTTAATCTTCTTCGCAAGAATGAAAAAGCAGAGGACATATTAGTCTCTCATCAAGAACTTATTAACAGTATAAAAGAAATAATTGCATCATCCGAAGATCATCTAAAAAAAATAGATGAAAATGGGGCATTTAAAAGTGATGATGAGATAGGTTGGTTTTTTAATGAAATAAAAAAAATCCAAAATAATTTATCTCAATTTAATAACAAACTATAATGATCCAAATTAGGAAGAGGAGGAAGAAAAGTAAAAATTATTTTACTCAAGATACAGAAGATGCTATAGTATTATATAATAATACAAAAGATTCTGAAGTTAGATCTAAAATATATGAACGTGAAATCCATTTCGCGTTTTTTAAACTTACACAAAATATAATTCATACATTTAAATTTTACCATACAGAAGTAGAAAATTTAGAACATTTACAACATGAAATAATAACATTTCTATTATCTAAAATACATTTATTTGACCCGGGTAGAGGGGCAAAAGCATATTCTTATTTTGGTACTATCGTTAAACGTTGGTTAATATTATATAATACTAAAAATTACAATAAAAAGATTAAAAAAGTTGATGTTGATGTATTAATAGGAGAAAATTCAACTCATACTTACTCTCAAGGAGATGAAAGGATAAAAAGTGATTTAGATAAATATGTAGATCTTTTTATTGATTATTCATCTGAAAATATTTTTGAATTATTTCCAAAAAAGAATGATGCCCAAATAGCAGATGCAATACTTGAATTATTTAGAAAAAGAGAATCACTAGAAGTATTTAATAAAAAGGCACTTTATATCTACATTAGAGAAATGGTAGATGTAAAAACCCCAAAAATTACCAAAATAGCTGATAAACTTCATGTAATATTTAAATCCCAATACATTTTTTATCTAGAAAATGGGTATGCTAGATTCTAAAACCTTCCTGTATCCATATTTATAATAAAACACATTATGGGGTCATTAGATAATATTGTATTTAAGAAAAAGAAATTCTCAGATATATTAAGCGAAATATACGATAATCAAAAGAAAAAAGAATTACAAATAACGGGTTTAATTTCAGAACTAAAACCATTAATAAATGATATAGGTGATGCTACTTTAATTGTACCATTGATTAAAGAATATATGGAAATTGGCGTTCGTAACGATGAACAATTAATAAAAATGGCTACCATAGTACAGCGTGCGCTTAATAATAGTAGTGGTGAAGAATCGCTTGGTATAACGGACGAAGAAAAACAACAGTTAATGGAGGAATTAGATAAACTTAATACTAATTTCGAAGAAAAAAAAGATGGCAAATAAATACGGCTTTTCTAGTGTAAATAAACAATTAGGTGTTAAAACCTTAACATCGAATCCTCCAAAGGATATAGCTCAAATGGTTATATCTGCTAGAGTGACAGATATTGTTTTAGACAACAAACACCCTGATTTTGAAATATTAGGTGGTTTTAGTTCAATTGGTACTATTTTTTATGAAATGGTAGAGGGAGCTAGTTTAACTAAGTTAGGAGAAAATACCGCTTTACCTTTATTACCTTACATGAAAAATTACCCTTTGGTAAATGAGTTAGTTTTACTATTTTTAGTACCTAATAATAAAGTAGGAAAACAATCTAATGTTAAACAATATTTTTATCTAAATCCTATATCAATTTGGAATAACCAACATATGAATGGTTACCCAAATTTATTAGATGTACCTACTACTCAAAACACTGAAGATAAAAGTTATCAAGATATAGAAGCTGGTCAAACAAGAAAATCAACAGATAAAACTATTGATTATGATTTTAATTCTCCTTTAGTTGGAGGTACTTTTGTTGAAAGAAGTAATATACATCCCTTATTAGCATTTGCTGGGGATATTATAGTAGAAGGAAGATGGGGAAATTCTATAAGATTTGGTAGTACTGCTAAAACTGATAATATAGATTTTAAAAATAATTGGTCAGATACTGGTGAAAATGGAGATCCAATTACAATAATAAGAAATGGCCAATCAGTAGATTCATCTGAGCAAGGTTTTATCCCTATTGTAGAAGATATTAATAATGATTTATCTTCTTTATACTTAACATCAACACAAACTATACCATTAAATTCTCCTATAACTTCTTTTCCTGCATTTTCTTCACCCCCTGAATCAATGTCATCATATAGTGGTAGTCAGGTAATGATAAGTTCAGATAGATTAGTTTTTAATACAAAGTCTGATAGTATTATTTTAAACTCATTTCAAAATGTATCAATAGCTGGAGTAAAATCTGTAGGTGTATATACTCAAGAAGGAGATATAACTTTACAACCAAGTAAAGGTAAAATAAGATTAGGAGATCCAAATGCTAACCAATCAGTGATTTTAGGAGATAATTTTATGGATGATTTTCAAAATTTACTTAAAAAATTACAAACTTTATGTCAACTTCTTACTGGAGAACCTAAATTATATTTAAGTGGGGGAGCTGCGAGTTCTACTAAAACTCAAATAAGTATGATGTTAAATAATATTGAAAATTATACTTCTAAAATTGTAAAATCTATTTAACATGGGTGAAGATCAACTACTTCAGTTAGCAAATACTGTTTTACAAACAGATATTGGTAAAAAACTTTTAGGAGAAACTATAAATATATCTGAAATACAGGGAAGAATATCTACTTTAACAAGTACTTATGATATTGATTTGGAAGCTCTATCAGAAACTACATTACAAGAACAAACTGAAATTTTAACTCAAACCAACAAAACAAATCAAACTTTATCTGCTCGAGAAAGAATAAATGCAAAAGAAAATCAATTTAGTACTGATTCTAAATCATTAATATCAAAAGCTAAACAAGAATTAATTGGGTTAAAAGCCAAATTAAGAAGTGAAATTCCAATTTTAGAAACTTATACTATAAATGGTAGATTATTTGATAAAAATACAGGAGAAGTATTAGATGGTGCTAAAGTACAATTAGGAGTAAATAATGCTGCACTTGAAACGTCTAATATACCCTTACCTGTTGATTCAAAATTAATAAGTAATATACCTAATTTTAATTTTAATGATATGGTATATATACCTATCCCAGGTAATAGTACTAGAACAGATAAACAAGGTAATTTTTCAATAAAAATAAAAGTACCAATAATCCCCAAAAATCAAAAAACACCCCTAAATTTAGGGTTATTATATTCAAGATCTGGTTTTTTACCCTCTAGTTCACCTATTATAAACGGTGATAAAACTATCAAATCAGATTTATCTGCATCAAGTTTAATAAATATAGATAAATCCGCAGAAAAAATATCACAAACATTTAATGATGGTATAGATAAAGCACAAGTTTTAGTTAAATCTCTTGCTTTAAAACCTTGGGATTTAATAATAAGTGCTAAAAAATTATCAATTGCTAAAGTAGTAGATACAATTAAAACTAAATTAATTCCTTTAGTTATTGGGATGTTAATTGCTTTTGGTATTTCTAAACTTACAGAATCTAATAGAAAAACATGCCCTACTCGTGGAGAATTAAATAGTATAGTTAGAAGAAGAAATAGAACTGTAAGGCAATTAAACCAAATATACATGGCTATTGCTGCCAATACTGCTTTAGCTTTAGCCTTTAATGCATTGTCTAAAACATTTAAGGGAGTTAGACTTTCTCTAGACTCATTACCTGCACCACAAGCGATTGGAATTTTTCCTGCTAAAGATTTCGGTGGTTTAATATTTGCTCAACCATATTCATTCACTGCTAAATTACAACATATTAATGATGAATTAGAAAAATTAGAAGAAAAGTATGATAGTGTTAGTAGATCTCAATTAGTTTCACTAGTATTTTTAGTAGCAGGTGCTACAACTGTAGTATTACTATTACAGGGTATAGATAAATTAGCACAAGAATGTGCACAAGAAGGAGGAGTGGCAGAATTAGAGTTAACTGTAATTAATCAAGAATTATTAGATTTAGCTGAAGAACAAGAAGAAGATGGAAACCCCATTATTAAAAATACTAATGGTTTTGTATTAAGTGTAGAAACAGATAATTCAAACCCTGTAGGTACATTAAAAAGAAGATTTGCAGTAGGTAAAGATACTAGAGGAATTACCTTAATAAAAGGAGAACCCTCATTTAGTTCAAATGATCAAATTTTGATTGATGAACTTGTGTTTTACATACAACAAAATGATTTAAAAGCTTACTAGTTTAATATTTATAATAAATCAATATATCATGAAATTAAGTCAATTAAAAACTATTGTAAAAGAAGCCGTAAAAGAGGCTATACAAGAGGAGATGAAAGACATTCTTATAGAAGCTGTCCGTGCTCCTAAATCCGTAGTTTATGAAAATGGGTTAGGTAATTCTGCAACAAATGTAGCACCTCTTCCCACACAACAACCAATGCCAACAGATAAAAGGATAGCAATGAAGGAAAATATCCAAAATGTATTAGGTAGTATGATGCCAGATGCAAACGGAACGTTATCAGCAACAACAGCAAATGTACCCCTACAAGTAGGAGGTGGAGATACATCTTCTCCTAATGGTAGTTTACCACAAGGAAATGTAAGTATGGATCAAATAATGGGATTAATGCAAAGTAAGGGATAATTATGGCATTTGGAGCAACAAGAATATACCCCAATGATTTACGACCTAGAGTCGCTATTGGTGTTGATTTACCACTTAGTGGTCCTGTTGCCTTTATACCTAATTATCAAACTAAAGATGCTATTAAAAATAATTTAATTAATTATTTATTAACAAATCCTGGGGAAAGAATTGAAAACCCAGCATTTGGTGCAGGATTAAGAGCTTATATTTTTACCCAAATTTCAACAGGTAATTTTGAATTTATAAAAAATGATCTAGAAGATAAAATAAACTCAAACTTCCCAGATGTAACATTAAAATCAGTAGAGGTTTTACAAACTATAAACTCAAATACAATACAAGTAATAATTAGCTATTTAATACCCAATACTAGTGTAAATGATACTTTAGAATTAAACTTTAACTAATGGTAGTACAAAATAAAAATATATCTTATATTAATAAGGACTTTAATGATATTAGAGCACAACTTATTAATTTTTCTCAAACATATTTCCCTAATACTTATACAGATTTTAGTCTGGCTTCACCCGGGATGATGTTTATTGAACAAGCATCCTATGTTAGTGATGTTTTATCTTTTTATTTAGATAATCAAATACAAGAAACATATTTACAATATGCTAGAAATTTTGATAATTTATATGACCTTGCTTATATGTTTAGTTATAAACCAAAAGCAACTGGTTTAGCTGTAGTTGATGTTGATTTTTATCAACAAATACCCTCAAAAGTAGAGGGATCAGAAACGGTTCCTGATTTTGATTTTACTGTAATTATTGCTGAAAATACAACTGTTTCTTCTAGAGGAGGAGCTAGTTTTGTTACTCAAGATTCAATTGATTTTTCAATATCATCATCTGACAACCCAACAGAAATTAATATTGCCCAAATAAATAATGGTGAACCAACTTTTTACCTATTAAAGAAAACAAGAAAAGCAGTTTCAGGTATAGTAAACACAGAAACATTTACCTTAGGTGATTATAAAGAATTCCCTACAGTTTCTATAACAGGTACACAAATAGCAAATGTATTAAGTATTAAAGATTCAGATGGTAATGAATATTATGAAGTAGATTATTTAGCTCAAGATTTAACATATAATAGTATTAGAAATACAAATACTAATGATCCTAATAACTATCAAAATGGAGATGCACCTTATATTTTAAAAACAAAAGCTACTAATCGTAGATTTATAACAAGATTTTTAAATACACAAACTTTACAAATTCAATTTGGAGCAGGTAAACCACTTCAAACAGATGATGAAATAGTACCAAACCCAGATAATGTAGGTTTAGGTTTACCTTTTGGTCAAAGTAAACTAACAACGGCCTTTAGCCCATCAAATTATATATTTACTAATACTTATGGTACTGCACCAAGTAATACTACATTAACTGTAACTTATTTAACCGGTGGAGGAACTAGTTCAAATATAGATGCTAATGCCTTAATACAAATTGATACTTCAACAATTAAGTTTTTAAATGGTAATATAACTAATACCACCATGGCCCAATTTGTATTTAATTCAATAGCAGTAAATAATCCAACAGCAGCTAGTGGTGGAGGTGATGGTGATACTATAGAAGAAATAAGACAAAATTCATTATCTAATTATAACACTCAACAAAGAAATGTAACAGCTGATGATTATTTGATAAGAGCATTAAGTATGCCTTCAAAATTTGGAGTAGTAGCAAAAGCATTTACTGCTCAAGCATCTCCTAAAGACCCAGATACAATATTAGATTTATATATCTTAACTCAGGATATTGATTCTAAATTAAGCAAACCATCAGATACTATTAAACAAAATTTAATTAATTATATTAATCAGTATAGAATGATAGGTGATACTGTAAATGTAAAAGATGGTTTTATAGTTAATATAGGGTGTGATTTTAATATTATTACATTACCTAATTTCAATAATAATGTAGTCTTAGAAAGATGTATAGCAGCATTACAAAGTTTTTTCCAAACAGATAAATGGCAAATAAATCAACCAATTATATTAAGAGATATAACTATTATTTTAGATGCAATAGATGGAGTACAAACTGTTTCTGATATAAAAATTATTAATAAAGCTGGAACAACCTCAGGATATTCGGAATATGCTTATAGTATATTAAGTGCTACACAAGGAGGTGTAATTTATCCTTCATTAGATCCTTCGATTTTTGAAGTTAAATTTCCTAATGAGGATATAAAAGGAAGAGTAGTATCTCTAGGTACAGGTGCTTTTGGTTACGGAGGATATTAAAACATAAAACATGGCAGTATATAAATTATTTCCCTTAAAAGACGCATCATTGTATTCATTCTACCCTGTTATGAATACAGGGATAGATGCTATAATTGAAGCAGGTAACTTAAATGTGAACGTAAATCCAGTTCCACAAGTATTTAGATATTTAATTGAATTTGACCAAACTGAAATAGAAAATATTATTGATACTAAAGTTGGAAGTGGAAAAGCATTTGCAAGTGATTTAAAATGTTATGTAGCAAATGCTCAAGGAGTTATATTTGATACAGAATTATATATATATCCTTCATCAGGGTCTTGGAATAATGGTAGTGGTGTATATTTAGATCAACCATTTACAGTAAATGGTGTTAGTTGGATCTTTAGAAATTATTCTGGATCAACTGCTGAGGGTGCCACAGATTGGGAAACTAATATACCTGCATTAAGTACTTACGTAACAGCCTCTTTTCAAACAGGTTCGGCAGGAGGAGGAAATTGGTACACAGGTTCAAATGATCCAAATAATTTAAATGTAGAGGCATCACAATCCTTTACACTAAGGTCATCTAAAGATTTAAATGCTCCTGTTACAGATATTGTTAATATATGGTATTCAAGTTCTAAAAACATAGGAGGTTATACTAATATTGTAAATGATGGGTTTATAATAAAATGGGAAGATAGTGTAGAATTTAATTCTTCAAATGCTATTAATCCCGTAATGCAATTTTATGCTGTTGATACTAATACAATTTACCCTCCAGTATTAGAAATAAAATGGGATGATCAATTATTTAATACTGGTAGTTTACCAGCATTAGCAACATCAGATATTTTTGTGGCATTAGATAATAACCCAGGAGTATTTTTTAGTGAAAGTATAAATAGATTCAGATTAAATTGTAGACCTGATTACCCAGTAAGGAGATTTATGACTTCCTCAGTAGATACTATTAATCATTATCTACCAGATGGTTCTTTATGGGCTATTAAGGATTTAGATACAAATGAATTTGTAATTAACTTTGACACAGAATATACTAAAATAAGTTGTGATTCTACAAGTAATTATTTTGATGTTTATATGACAGGATTACAACCAGAAAGATATTATAAAATTTTAATACAAACAACAATAAGTGGTAGCACATTAGTAAAAGATGATAATTATTATTTTAAAGTTGTTAACGGATAATGGCAGAAAGATTAGATTTATTTAAGGAAGTTTTTGATAAAGCTCAATATGTTAAAACTATTAATACTAGTTTTGATGAATTAGGAGTTACTACCCTTACTGAAGATTTAGAAATTCAACCAACTATTGAAGAATTTTTTGGATTATACAATTCTCTTTTTTATGATATACCCGCTCTAGGCGAAACTAATTCTCATGAATTTTTAGCTAGAACAAGTGGTGAATATATTAATTTTGAAGAGGTTAATGAAGAAGTACAAGCATTACAAGCAGAAATTGCTCAATTAAGACAAGATTTACTTAATACCCAAATGGAAAATACAATGGCAGCAGCATCTGGTTCACAAGACCCAATTACTGATGCATTATTAAAACAAACAAACACTATATTAAATCAGGCAAATGCTGAATTAGTAGAAACAAATTCAAAATTATCAGAAAACACAACTACATCAAAAAATACAAGTGCAGTAAGTGCAACTTCAACACAGGGTTCTATAAGTAGTAATACTAGTGGTGGTAGTGGAGGTAGTGGTGGAGGTGCTTCTGGTGGTGGAGGCGGAGGTGGTTATTAAAATATAAAAATAAAATATGGCATTAGATGCAATTGTAAACATAGTAGATCCTGATACTTTTGAGTATCAAACTTATTCTGTCGAAGATGAACAATTGATTGTTCAAACTGGGCTTGATACCGTATTTTCTGCTTCTACTGACTATGTAGAATATATTGTATATGATCAAAATAAAACATTAGTATACCCCTCAGTAACTATACCCTTAACAGAATATAGTGTAAGAGAAGGTGATGTATTATTAAATCCTTCTGCTAATTTAGAAGAATGGGGATTTGATGTTGGTATATATAATATAGTATATTCTTTTTATAGAAAAATAGGAGCATCTGGTCCACCAATACCCGCACAAAATTATACAACTAGTGTGGGATATAAAGAAAATAATTATTTTATATCTGAAATTTCATCTGATAGAACAGAAATAAGACTAGATAGTAATACAATTGATAATGAAGATATAATATCTTCTATTAATACTTTTATACAATATAGAGAAGAAGCAGATTATTTTGTTGATTTTTATTTGAACTTTGGTTCAAATCAAACTTTAATTGCTAATAATATTAAATTAGAAACTGAAGAAGGAATTGACCCTACAGTTATAATTAAATTATTAGATCCTTTACCTTCTAATTTTGGGTTAAAAAACCAACTATGGTTAGTAGAAATGTTATCCCAACCACAAGCATATGAAGTAGATTTTCCATTTGAACCAATAATAGAAGATGATTTTACTTATATTGCGGGTCCAAATTATAATTTAAATATTATAGGACAAACAGCAACACCTAGTGAACAATTTTCATATAACACATTATTAAATTCAGATTTAACTAGTTCAATAAATCAAATTCAAAGTTTAATTAATGAAAAAGAAATTAACATTAATATTGATTATGAACAATATTCAAATTTTGTAAATTTTAGTTCTGCTAAAACAAGACTAGAGAATTTCTATTATAAAGTAGGATTAATAGAATCTTCAAGTAATCAAATATTAACTATATCACAAATATCCTCTAATACTTCAACTACTACTTCATTTAGTGCTAGTTTATCAACCTTAAATAATAATATTGATACAATTATTAAAAACTTTGATGGGTACGAATATTTTTTATATTTTAATAGTGGGTCTGATTATTCTTATCCTAAATCAAATACAGAACCTCCATTTGTTTTATACCCAACAGGCAGTTCAGAAGTTTTAACTTGGATATCATCTTCCGCAGCCTCAGCTTCTGCTTATGATGATGACAATAAAGATTGGCTATATTTTTCAATACCAGAATATTTAAGAGAAGATTCTTCTAATAGAAGATATGAACTATTTGTTGACATGGTAGGTCAATATTATGATAATGTTTGGGTTTATACAAAAGATTTAACAAATAAATTTAATACAGATAACCGTTTAGATTATGGTATATCTAAAGATTTAGTAGCAGATGCCATTAGAGATTTTGCAGTTAAATTATATTCAAACAATTTTAACACTGACGATTTATTTACGGCATTTTTAGGAATAACTCCATCAGGTAGTGCATTTCCTTTTCCCAATATAACTGGCAGTTCACCAACACCAACTGGGTTTGAGTACGTGGATACTAAAATATCAGCATCAAACGATATAATTCCATTAGATGATGTTAACAAGCGAGTATACAAACGAATTTACCATAATATACCATATTTACTTAAAACAAAAGGTACAATAGCTGGATTAAGAGCATTAATTACTTCATATGGAATACCTGATACAATTTTACGAATTAGTGAATTTGGAGGTAAAGATAAAAACGAATCTCAAGATTATGATTTAAAACAAGATGTATTTAATTATGCTTTTGATACTGGGGTAAATGCTACTAATTTTGTAACAGCATCTTTCCAAGCAAATTCAAAATTTGTAACGGGTACAGGTAATAATAAAGCACAAACCATACAATTAAGATTTAAATCAGCTGATATCCCCCTACCTACAAATAATGTTGCTAATATTGACATTAGACATTCACAATCAATATTCTCAACAGATAAAGGTAGTTCTGATGGATCTCTTTTTGGAACTGGTTCTTATGGGACAAGTTTATATGGTGCTACAACAGGATCTGGAGGTGGTAATTTAGTATTGGAATATACAGGTTCAGGTTTAATAAGTGGTTCATATTCAGGATCAATTCCATCTCAATATGATACTTATGGTACATTAAAATGGATACCTGCTGAAGTATCTAATCCTAATTTAAGTGCTAGTGTATATTTACCTTTCTTTAATGGAGATTGGTGGTCAGTTCAAATAAATACCACCACAACGGGTACTGCTAGTTTATATGCTGCTAATGAAATAAATGGAAAAATAGGGTTTAATGAATCTAGCAGTATTATAGGTTTTAATCAGTCATTTTATTTTGATGCTCTTAAAGGATATTTAAATAATGATGTTGCACTAGTATTCTCGGATGGAACTACATATACACCTTTTTCTGGATCCTTTCAAGAATTAAGATATTATACAAATGTAATTAGCCAAAGTAATTTTTACGATTATACAGTTAACCCATATTCTAATGAAGGGAATGGTATTAATTCAACCCCTGATCAACAATTTTTTAGAGCTGACTTAGGTACTCAATTAAATACTGGTAGTACAACATCAATACATCCTAGAGTAACAGGATCAGCAGTACAAATTACACAATCATTTAATAATAATACAAGTACATTTTATACAAGTAGCGCTAAATGGGTTACAAATGTAGAAGATATATTTCAAGATCAAGTACCAGCTGGTATTAAAAATAGGATTACAAATAAGGTTAGAGCAGAAAAATCATTATTAGCTGAAGCTCCATATGGTTTTCCAACCCCATCATCCTCACTTCCAGAAATCTCAAGTATAGGAAATGATACACAAACTATCTCTGCAATGGAATCAATGCAACAGTATTCCTTTGTTAGTCAAAGTTATACTCCTAATGTTAATTCATTAGAAATAGCATTTTCTCCATCTAACCTAATTAATGATGACATAAATGCACAGTTAGGTTATTTTAACTTAGGAGAATATATAGGTGACCCTAGGTTTGTCTCTTCATCTTTAGATACATACCCTGATTTAGATTTACTAAGAAATGCTTATTTTGAAAAATATAAGGCTAGTTACAATATAGTTGATTTTATTAGATTAATTAAATTCTTTGATAATTCATTATTTAAAATGATAAAAGATTTTACTCCAGCTAGATCAAGTTTATCTTCTGGTGTAGTAGTAAAACAACATTTATTAGAAAGAAACAGATATAGACCTGCTCAAGTGTCATCATCTTTTCATGATTATGAAGGTTTAATAGTAAATCTACCTAAAAATTATAGTTCGGGTTCAACAGATTTTCCACAATATTCAACATCAGGTTCTGCTTTATATAAATTTAGTGGGGGACCAGGTGGTTCGTTTAATAAATTTAATGGTTTACAAACTTATATTTCAGGATCTAAAGGTTTAGGACCAGATAATAGGTTTGGTATAACACAAAGTTGGTTTGATGCAAATGATGGCTCAATATTAAATTCTACTTTCTTTAATCAAGGTAGTATGTTAAATATTAGTGGATCATATTTAGGTCCAAGTTTATTTCCTAAAGAAAACCAATCGGAATTTTATGATGGTATATTTAGTGGTTCATTAATAATTGTTACTACGCAATCATTAAACCCAGGATGTGATCCCTATTTAAATGCAAATGATACACCAGTAGTATATAAACCAATATTTTTTGGTTTACCTTCTGAAGGGAATACTGGAATAGATGCCGTAGTAACACAAGGGGAATTTTTAAACCAACAAAACGTCCCTCCAGGGGGATATGCTTGGATATCTTCTACCCAAACAAATGTAGGAGGAGTAGGACAACAACAGGTAAGAGCAATAAAATTAAGCCAGGATGATCAAAATGGAACTGAAGTAATCAATTACTTAGATGATTTTGATAATTTAAGAGTAATCCTACCAGATGCAATATTACCATATGGTTATACTGCAACTGAATATATTATAACAGGTAGAACTATTTATTCAGACCATGCATTATTATTTGTTTCCCCTGCTGTAGGAATAGTGGGTAATAACTATAAACAAACTGTTGATGGTGTTGATTATTATGCTATAACAGGTAGTGCTACTAAAGGAGGATCTATGAATTGGAGCTTATCAGCATCAACAGATTACACAACAGAGGGTGTGGTTTCAATTACATCTGATGATACAACTCAACAAGGAGTATTCCAAAATGTTAATGCAACTTCACAAGAACAATCATATTTCTTTTATAATGGAAACATACATACGGGTATTGGAACAGCAGATCAAGTAGGTATTTTTAATACTGGCTCAGCTGCAAATCAACTAGGGGGTAAGTATACAATACAGTATACTCCTAACATACCATGGTTTTTTTCAGCTTCTATAGTGTATTCAACTTCATTTGATGAAAATGCTCAATCAGGTACTGAAGATAAAGGAATATACCATTCAGCATCTTTATACCAAGGTAGTGGATTATTTAATCAAGACTTTTTTATAGACTCAACTGGAAATTCAAATACAACATTTAAGCCAGCACCACGTTATGTTTTAGATTTAGGTGATGTTAATTTTAATGGTAATAATTGGAATACACAAATACCAGGTAATTCAGGTTCTGGAGCTAGTATGGTTTCACCATATGCAGGGCATCCTAAAATTAGAGAGGCAGGTACAGCTTCTATGGATTGGTATTTTCCATCCTTAACTTTAGCGGGGACACAACCAACTTTAAGTGGGGGATCAGCTACAGCCTCACCAAATCCTTTTTCAGGAAGTTTAGCTCAAACAAATAACGGAGACTTTACAGCTAATTTTATATATACTTCCTTTGGTGGTAATCTTTTTGCAGATCCACAATTTTTTAATCAAACAGTAAATTCAATAACTTATGGCCAACAATATGATGGTACTTGTCAAATTGATATGGTTGGAATTGAAAACTATATTAATGCTAATCAAGGGGGTGGAGGTGCAGTTGCTGTAGATTATATAGAAAATATAAGTTTTAAAATTAATGGTGTAATAAAAACAAGCGACACCAGTGATACATTTAAAGTACAAGTTGAAACAAATCAAGCTAACATATCTCCAGTATTACAAATAGATACCTGGAGTGCACCAGCAACAATCCTTAGAACATCAACAAATGGAGAAGTAACATATGCTAATGATGCATTTACTATATTTTATAAGGGTTCTAATGGTAGTTTGCCTACAAAACAATATGTGTTAATAAGATTTACTGTTACTAATGATAGTGGGGCAGATCAACTATATGATTTTACTGGATTAAGTATAGGGGCACAAGTTAATTACAGAGACAATAATGGTACTCCCAATATAGGATTTCCTGGTAGTTTTCAATATGGCGACATAATCGAGGGTGTTACTGTGGGTGCTGTTTCATTACGTTTTCAAACTATAGGATCTCAGACAGGCACAACTCCTTATAAGAATTTAATGAAGAATTTTGCTATATCTCCTTCTTATAATAGTGCTATAGTAGATGTTTATTTAAAAAGAACAGGATCAGATGGAGATTTAATTATAACAGGATCAGTATTTGATGGAGCTTCAGGAGGTTATTCAGGTTCTATACATTCAGGATCAGTATTAAACTTTTCTGATAGTCCATTTTTAGGAATAAGTAATAATATTGAATACGATGGTACGGATGCAACATCAGGTTCAACAAGAAACCAAACAGGTGATTTATATTATATAGAATATTCAATGAGTAATTTATTACCTGGATTTAATCAAGGTCAAGCTTTATTAGGACAGGATGTTGCTTTTCAAACAGATAGTGATTTATCCAAAATAGAAATTACACAAAGTACTGGTGGTGGTGCTGCTGGTGGTACTTTTAATGCAACTGGTAGTTTTAGAGTACGAAAAAGTAATTCATCTTTAACAGATCTATCTATTGCAAATAGTTTATTTGATATACCAGTTGTAACAGCAAATACAAGAGTAGATATAGAAGTACCTTATGAAGGTGCCTTTTTTCATGATGATTCTTATAAATTTACTTTAGGTTTAAATAAGGTATCACTAGGATCGGGAATGGTAGTTAAAGAATTTACTGGTAGTATTTTTCCATCCCAATCCTTATGGGCAGACGTTGTAACTCCATATCAGATAGATAATTATAAAGAACCAATAAAGACAGATTTTATAATCCCAACTTTTTATGGAGCAAATGTATTACCATTTAATTTAGCTTTAGATTGTCAACCCCTATTAAATAATTTTATCATAGGAAGAAAAAATACATGGTTAATGAGAGTTGATTATACAAACGAATCAGGTCCAATTATACCAGTTAATCAAGCTCAATTATTATCAGGTAGTGCTGTTAGAGCATCTGTTCCTGATTCAAATTATACTCAGTTATCATCCATTTTACCTAAATATAATGGTGCTAAATCAACAAGTCAAGAATTAAATATATGGAATGTAGGAGATAAAGGTACATTTGGTAAAAATCCAACAATAGAATTAAAGGATGCTTTCTTTGGATACTTTAATAATATTTCAGATCCATATCCAAATATTAATGATTTAACACAAGTAAACTTAAATTATTTAATTGATGAACAAGGAAATGCTTTACCACCTTCATTAGAAGATAAACTTAGTATTGATACATTTGAACAAGTATTTCCTAATACAACCTTAGGAAGATTAGCAATAAAAGATGGAAATAATAGATTCTCTCCATTAGCAACTCCTGCTCCAATAAGTCGTATTATGGAATATGTTACACCAATTTGTTATTCTCAAAATGCAGGTAATAATTACAGTGATACAATTCCATTATCTGGATCAGGATATATTTCAAGATATGATAACGATGATGGTAATGACGTTGAATTTGCACAATTTATGGCTGCAGGTACTTCTTCAGTTGTAGATGTTATAGGTGAAGATCAAAAAATAGTTAGTTATTATTTAGATCCTACATCAACAAATGTATCCCCAGCAGGAGCTTCTACTCCTTATACAGCATCAAACTCAACAGGTTCTGCAGAGTATCCAGCAGCTAGTTGGGGAAATTCAGTAGGTGATGATTTAGATAAAAATTCACAAATTGTATCTGTACAACATTCTGTTGTAACTAGTTATGTTAGTGAAACAGGAGGCGTTGGAGATGAATTAGATTTAACATTTTTAATGTTCACAGGATCAAATGAAACTACACAAAAATCATTTAACCTTGAAGGCATTGATTGTAAAGTTTACACAGATACAGGACAAGTTTATTTATTAAAAGATGTAGATAATTATGGATGGTTTACTTACACAAATTTACCAACAACAGTTAAAGTTCTAAACAGGAAAAAAGGATTAAGCTTTAAAAGATGGTATTATACTAGAGTTCCAATTCCTGGAGGAGGAATTAAATGTAAAGTTGATTGGGAAATGTTTGAAACCTTATTTGATTTAGGTTTAATGAGACAAAGGTTCCCTAAAAATGGTTCTGGAGTTCAAGCCCTAGAATGGATATTTAGAGCAAATTCTGGAAATCATGTAATTAAACAAGGTGAAAAAATAAGTTGGAAGTTTGAAGGTAGTTTTAAAGACTCAAAACGTGGATATAGACAAGGTTTTTTCTTCCCTAATGCATATACTGGAACTTACACACCTGCAATGATTAAAGGTCAAGGTGCCCTTGATTATTTATTAGATAATGCAAATAAGGCAACAGCACCCTTTTGGCAATATACTGGTTCTGGAGAACAGAATTTTATAGAAATGTTATCTCCAAACTTTAATGAAGCGTATGGTACAGGATTTTATCAAGGTGATTTACCTTATGAACCAGGATTCTCCGAATATTTTCCAGGAAATACAGAACCAAAAACAACAGCTTTTGATCCAATAGAAAATGTATTATTATTTGAAGAAGGAGATGAAATAAGATTTGGTAATAATGAATCTTTTACTTATATTATTAAAGAAGTATTTGCACCATCTGAAAATGTTAGTGGTGGGGTAGGAAAAATTAAACTTAGGTTAGATAAACCTATAGATACTACAGTAAATAAAGATTTTTTCTTAATAAGAAGAATAATTTCATCTCCTCAATCTCTTTACTTGGATTCCGTATTTCCTTATGGTATATTGTCGAGTGGAAGTATTTTTCAAGGAGTCAAATCTGGTGAAGCTTTTGCTTTAACAGGATCAACATTCCTTCCAAACTCAGGTAGTGATGGGAACTATTCAGCATCAATAAGTGATGTAGAAGCAATATCAACTCCTGGTATTTTATATTCAGATTTTCCAACAGATTATTTGATAGAAAGTGCATCAATGATAGTAAATGATTTAATTTCAAAGGGAATAATAGAATCTTAAAAAAAACACATATTTATAACATATAACAATATTTATATAAAAACAAAACATGGGATATTTAAATAACGCAGTAATAACAGTTGACGCTATTTTAACTACAAAAGGAAGAGAGTTATTAGCGAGAAATGACGCTTCATTTCAAATTACACAATTCGCATTAGGAGATGACGAAATTGATTATACACTTTATAATCCAAACCACCCTTCAGGTTCAGCATATTATGGTCAAGCAATTGATAATATGCCTTTATTAGAAGCATTTCCAAGTGAACTTCAAGTTATGAAGTATAAATTAACAACTTTACCTAGAGGAACAGCTAAATTACCTGTATTAGATTTAGGTTTTGCATCTATTACATTAAAACAAGGTGCTCAGTTAGCAATAACACCTCAAACATTAAATTACTTAGGTAATGAACAGTTATTTGAAACTTCTGGTTATAGTGCTACTATTGGTGATGTAAGATTATTTAATACATTTACAGGTCAAGGTATACAGACAGAAGCAGCAATTTCTGCTAATGCTACCTCAACACAGACTATAGGTACAAATGTAACAAAAACAATAATTGGTACACAAATCAATATAACTTCTACAACAGTTAATACATTATTTGGTTCGAATACTCAATTAAGAACAACTTTAACAGTAACAGGATTAGATAGTGGTGCAAGATTAACAATCCCAGTTACAATAACACAACAATCCTTAACTTAATAAGATATGGCATTTAAAAGATTAGACCCAGAAGATTTTGTAGTAAGTTCAGATTCAGTATCGTCTACTGTATGGAGTAATAATTCTCCTTCTCTAAACACTTATTTTACTTCTTCTACACAAAAAGAAGGTACATCAGGTCCCTATTACTTAAACGTATATCAAACAGCATCTGATTCAGACCAAGCAGCAGTACAATTTCAAATTGCATATGCTAATAAGAATGGTGGTGGTGGTGTAAACTTTGATTCTGCCGTACCCTTTGTATCTTCAACAACTACAATCTATGGTCAATATAGAACATTAGTATTAGAAGATGAAAATTCATTGTTTACTTGGGGTCCAACTGTTACAGGTGGTCCTGATAATGATTTTTATGTTATTGCTCCCGAAAGAGCAAGATATAAACAATCTTTTCTTCCTGGATCTTTAAATTTAATATTATCAAGTAGTAATACAATCAATTCAACAAATGATGGTATATCATTAACAGATAACTCAGGAATGGTAACTTTACCTACATTTTATGGTACAATGAGAGCTTACCAATTAATTAGTGGTTCAGATGGTATAGCATATAATTCAGGTTCTGGTGGAGATGGATTTACTCCTTCGAGTGGTTCTTATGGATTAGTATTACCAGATATTGCTACAATTTTATTAAATGCATCAGCTTTAGATGATAATACAGCAAATGGTGGTGGTATTAATATTGATACAAACACAACTGCAGATTCATTTGGAGATAATCCAACTAAATTATATAATCATATTTCTGCATCAGTGCTTATTACAGCATCAATGGGTGTAGATAATATTTTTGAATTAAATTCTCAAGAAACAATTACATCTGATTATGTGTTTGTTAGAGCAAGAAATAATGAATATAATTATACAGAAAATCCATCATTTATATCAGGTTCAACTGGTGAAGTAATTTATCCTTACTTTATTAATAACCCACAAACTTTTCCTACTACAATTGGGTTATATAATGATTCAAATGATTTATTAGCTGTAGCTAAGTTATCAAGACCAATACAAAAAGATTTTACAAAAGAAGCTCTAGTAAGAGTGAAATTAGATTTTTAAAATGAATGAGCGCTTACAAACAATTAAATTCACAAGACCTAATAGTATCTCCATTTGAGGTAAATAAGTCATTCCATTTTGAAGGAAAGGATGCTCTTACTTCTTCTATTGTTGAAATAAATAGATATTTAGGAGTTAGTGGAGATTATTTAACATCAAGTAGTTTAGAATCTAGCCAAATACCTGGACAAGAGTTATCACAAATATTAGTTTATGATTCTATACAACAGTTATATTATCAAAACTATATATCTAGTAGTGATGGTTTTGTACAACCCGCTATAACAGCCAGTGTTTTATTAGGTGCTAATGTTGAAGGAAATACTTTTTTTGGTAAAACACAATCAACTAATTTTTACGATTATCCACAAACTAGCTTATGGCCTAATAAAACATTCCCAACACCTTCAATTAATACGGCATCAGTTGAAATAGGAGTAATTTCTATTCCATCTAAATTATTTGGAGATTTTATACAACCAGAATCATTTTTATTAGAAGGACCAACTGGTTCAATTAGAGACGATGGTGAAGGAAGGTTATTGTTTAAAGGAACCGCAAAGGGAGCTACGTTTAGTTATATGGCGGGTAATATTATATATGAACACGGTATTGTAACTATATTTGATTCTAAATTACCGGGTGCATTACCCAAAGGTGGTTCTGATCAAGATTTTTATGGAACTGCTATATATGGAACAAGTTTATATGGTGCGGGTGGTGGTGTTTTTCCTCCAACTGATTCATTTATTACAGATTGGATAACAGGAAGTCTTGTAACTATGTCTTTTTCAAGTTCTTATACCTTATATGAAACTCAATATAAAGCAACAATTAATGAAAATGAATTTAATTATACATTAAATCCTAGTAGTGTATCTGGAAGTACTATACCAACATATTTTAGTGGTAGTTCTATTGATTGGCCAAATTCAGGCTCATCAGGAGTACCTATAAATAATATAACAGGTTCTTATTTCTCTCCTTATATTACTACCATTGGATTATATGATGAAAATTTTGAGTTATTAGCAATAGGTAAATTAGCGCAACCACTACAATCATCCCAAACAACAGATACTACTATTCTGGTTAGTTTGGATAGGTAGTTTATATTTATAATAAACAAAGATTAACTCCATGGCAGAAGAATTTAAATATCAATCGGAAATAGTAACAGGACAGGTTGTTCAAGCACAGCATGTTTCTCAATCAGTTGAAGCCTTTACAGGTGCTGAAGCATTTGACATAACAATATCAGGATCTACAACCTTAACAGGTTCAATGCTTATTGATCCCTCAAAACTCCTTACTACTTCCCAAGACTACCGTTTAACATATAACAATACAACAGGACAAGTATTTAAATCTTTGGCAAGTGCAGCTGATGGGACTTCAGGTTCTTCAGGTACAAGTGGTACAAGTGGCTCTTCAGGAGTTTCAGGTACTTCAGGTGCAGATGGTACTTCAGGTTCATCAGGTTCTTCAGGTATAAGTGGCTCTTCAGGTTCAAGTGGTACTTCAGGTTCATCAGGAACTTCAGGTGATGCAGGAACATCTGGCTCAAGTGGTACTTCAGGTTCAGACGGATCTTCGGGGTCAAGTGGTACTTCAGGTTCAGACGGAACTTCGGGCTCATCAGGAACATCTGGAGATTCGGGTACAAGTGGTTCATCAGGAACAAGTGGATCTTCAGGTACAAGTGGAGATTCAGGTTCAAGTGGTTCAAGTGGTACTTCAGGTGAAGATGGAACTTCAGGTTCATCAGGAACAAGCGGAGATAGTGGAACATCAGGTTCTTCTGGTACATCAGGTTCTTCAGGTATAAGTGGCTCTTCAGGTTCAAGTGGTACTTCAGGTTCATCAGGTTCATCAGGAGAATCAGGCTCAAGTGGCTCTTCAGGTACAAGCGGATCTTCAGGCTTAAGTGGTTCATCAGGTACATCAGGATCTAGTGGTTTAAGTGGGGATAAATATTTAACATCATTTACAAATAACTTTACTTTAGGTAACTCAGGAACAGTTACAGTAGATACTGGTTTAGCTTATACAGCTAACCAATCAATTTTAGTTTCTTTAAACGTAGGTAATTTCCAAGAAAGTGAAGTTACTTCATATAATTCAGCTACAGGTGCTTTAGTATTCGGTTCACCTACACGTACTGTAGGTAGTGGTACTGGAACAGGACCATGGATAGTAAATTTAGATAAAGGAACATCAGGCTCTTCAGGTACAAGTGGAACTTCGGGTTCATCAGGAACCTCAGGTGCAGATGGTACTTCAGGCTCTTCAGGAACCTCAGGTGCAGATGGTACTTCAGGTTCATCAGGTACAAGCGGATCTTCGGGATCAAGTGGTTCTTCAGGTATATCAGGTAGTTCAGGATCAAGCGGTACAAGTGGCTCTTCGGGTTCATCAGGTGAGTCAGGAACAAGTGGCTCTTCAGGTACAAGTGGCTCTTCAGGTGAAGCAGGTACAAGCGGTTCTTCAGGAACTTCAGGTGAAGCAGGATCTTCAGGATCTAGTGGCTCTTCAGGTTCATCAGGATCTTCAGGATCTAGTGGCTCTTCAGGAACCTCAGGTGCAGATGGTACTTCAGGTTCATCAGGAACCTCAGGTGCCGATGGTACTTCA
>TARA_R110001592_G_scaffold1001_3_pt1 | contig 22032 bp, 19 predicted proteins | sample TARA_R110001592 | Tara Oceans TARA_R110001592 (sample SAMEA4398387) | marine metagenome | biome: Polar Biome; feature: [SRF] surface water layer (ENVO:00010504); material: water (ENVO:00002006), including particulate matter (ENVO:01000060) such as... | depth 5 m | reverse complement strand
AACGAAATCCACGTAAAACTTCTAAGACAATTAAGTCGCCAATTGCAACCTCCTGATAACCAAGTAAATCATCTAAAATATCTGTTTCCTGTGTATTGTTACCATTGAAATAATCAATCCAAACGCTGGAGTCAACAATAATCATTTATCCGTTCTCATATCATCCAAATCACCTTCCCACTTGAGTTTGCCGCGTAAATTTCTTATATCAGCTTGCTTTTTTAATCTGATCAAAGTCTTTAATCCTTCTTCAACAGCTTGTTTTTTAGTTTGTAGTCCGGTAGCTTTTAGTGCATCGGTCATTAATTGGTCGTCTATTACTATGTTCGTTCGCATATTACACCTTTGTGTATTGTGGCTTAAATGTGTACACATTATGAAGCAAGATAAAAAACATAACAAGTTGCTGCTACGGACATGGCACAGAGCAAGGCGTTAAACGTGGTAGATATGACCTAAATATGGTGCTAATATTAGCTCTAAATATATTTTTAGGTGTTACTGTATGAGGCGTGTACTAGCCGATTGTTCTGCCAGCATATCTGAATTGAAGAAAAACCCTACCGCATTACTTGCTGTTTCTGAGGGTTCTCCTATAGCGATATTAAATCATAATAAACCAACAGCTTATCTAATTCCCGCTGAAACGTATGAGTGGTTAATGGATATAGTTGATGATTATGAATTGAGTAAGTTGGTAGATCAACGTATTAAAGATAAAGATAGCGCTATAGAAGTTAATCTTGATGACTTATAGGCTAAAATTCTTACCTGTCGCGCTGAAAGAATGGAAAAAGCTAGCACCACCTATTCAAGCACAATTTAAAAAGAAACTTGAAGAGCGTCTAGAGCAACCTCATATTAAGTCTTCTAAATTATCAGGTTATGATAACGTTTATAAAATCAAACTTCGTACTGTTGGTTACCGCCTGGCTTATGAAGTGATTGACAATGAACTTGTAGTTTATGTTTTAGCTGTTGGCAAAAGAGATAAAGAGGCAGTGTATAAAAAGCTACAAAATCGAGTATAAAATTGTTTAACAAGGGTTTGGGGATATTATCCATACAAGGCGTTCAAACGGACTCCGTAATGCTGTCACCTTGTTTGCAAAAACACGCAAACAAGCCGCCATCATCACTACGCCGTTGTGCTAAGTGTTAGCCTCTTGAAAGTGTATGCATAAAAGTATATCGTGATATGCATTGAATGGAGGTTTTTATATGAGAACTACACTAGATTTACCTGAAAATTTGCTAAATGAAGCAATGCGGATTACTCATACGAGCACGAAAACGGGCGTAATCGTTAAAGCACTTGAAGAGTTGGTAAGAAAAAATAGGATTTCAGAGTTAAAGAAATTCAAAGGGAAAATTGATTTAGATATTGATCTTAATGAAATTAGGGATAGGCATTAGTGGGCGTACTAATTGATACCTCCGTTTGGGTCGATTATTTCCAGAATGGAGAAAACTCAAAGGATGTAGATCAATTAATTGATGACGATCTTGTTTTTATTAATGAGGTGATTTTAGCTGAATTAGTACCATTTCTTAAGCTAAAGAAGCAGCATAGAGTCATTAAACTACTTCAAGAGTTGATTCGGCCAAGTATGAACATTAATTGGTCTGAAATCATTGAGTTTCAGGTAAGCTGTTTAAAAAGTGGGGCAAATGGAGTTGGTCTTCCTGATTTGATAATTGCTCAAAATGCATTGCAAAACAGCGTTCAAATATACTCGCTAGACAAACATTTTAAATTGCTGCAAGAGATAATAGACGTGCAGTTGTACATAGAAAAAGGCTAATCATTTTCTGCCTCTCATTTCATCGAGGTCGCCTTCCCAAGTTACAGTACCTCTCAAATCTCTAATTGCTTGCTGCTTTTTCCTTCGAATCAAGAGCATAAGCCCCTGTTCAATTATTTCTCTTTTTGTTGATAAGCCTGTAGCTTTCTGTGCTTTGGTCATTAAATCGTCATCTATTACAATGTTAGTTCTCATGTTGCGCCTATGTATAAATCTAATAATCATTCTTCCACTGTAATTCAATACCACCAAAGCCAGAGTTGCCACCGGTTGTTGTTTCAAGATTTATGTTGGGTGTTAGCTCTACTTCAACAGAACCTTTCCAGGGCTGAGATGGTTCAGGGCTTCTCGATAATTCAACATATACGCCTTCAGTTATATATTTACCTAAACCAACGGCGATTCCACTGCCTTCACTCGTTTCTTGTGATTCGACTGAAATATTGTCTACATTAAGTAATTCTCTTGCTTTACCAAGAGGGTCAAAGCCACCGCCTTCACCACGTAATGTTTGTATCGCCGAGGCTAATTGGATGGCTTGTATAGGCGACATATTGCGCACTGATTTGCCAAATAACAATCGCGCAAGCGCTTCATCTTCTGGTAAGGAAGGTTCGGTACGAAGACTTATTTTTAAGTTGTCCATCGTGCCAGAAAGTGAGGCGACAAAGGTTATCTCTTTACCTTTATGCCGGCCTTGTACGAACAGCGAAACTGCATCATTTGAAAAAAGAACATCACCTTCTTCTAATTTAAAGGTTTTAGCGAATAGCTCAAAGGTACCTCTTATTACCTTGAATTGACCATTATAATTAGGTTTTTTGCTTGTGCCTGTTAATGCTAATGCTCCCTTAAGTTCTGCATCTAGCCCTCTACCTCTTATATAGGCTTGCTGATCAACACTAACATTTATGTTTAGTGCTACAGGAGGGGCAGCAATGGTGTTTTTGCTCGGTTTAGTTGAATCCTCTTCCAAGCTAACTTCAATTTCCGGGATAGAATCAGTCGGAATTAAATCCAGCATAATCTGAAAGGGATAGACATCTATATCGCCTGTTAACAGCAGCTCTTTAAAGTCACCGGTTAACTGAATCGTACCAGTGGCATCACCTTCTATATCTTCTCTACGTACTAATGATGCTTTATTTAAATTTAGTGTGATGTCTATTTGGCCATTATCACCATCCGCAAGTGCTGCATTGCCATTCAAGCTTAGTGTCCCTTTATGGCCATCATCAGCTTCGGCCTTAATAATAGTGATGGATTTTTCATCAAAGGCGAGTTCTATTTGTGCATTTTCAATTGAAGTTTGGCTCAGTGCATTGACGTAAATTCCATTATTTAAACTTAAAGAACCCTTAATGCGAGGTGCATTTATGGTGCCTTTAAGCAGGGTGTCCAGGGTTAACTCCCCAGAAATACTCTGAATATCCCTATCAATAAAATTATTAATCCAGTTGAGTCCGACATCTCCTTTGGCATTCACATCTAAAGGAAGTTCATCAAGTTGTTGTGTGTTTTTACCATCCATTAACCAATTAAGAAAAGGTTTATACATACTATTTATGGTAAGTCTCCCTTTTGTTTCCTGGTCATGCTTAACGTCAGAAATTACAATCAGCTTGTCATTTTCAGTCATGAACTCAGTGGTAACAACAATATCTTCACTAGCAGCATTGATATCATCCGGAAAGCTTTTATTAATGACGGTCAGCTTTATTAGACCATTTATAATTGGTGACTCTATTGAACCGAGTAAATCAAACTTTAAATCTATGTTTCCTGGTTTTAGGTCATAGCCAAATTTATTAAAATCTATCAGTTTTAGATCTTGGAGTTTGACATGAAGATCTAAATTTTCTTTACTTGCTATACCGTTGGCAGTGACCAAGGTGTTGTTCCAGCTTAATTTTGTGTCATCAAAGATTAAGGTTTTGTCCTTTTGAGAACCAACAATATTGAAACTGAATGCCTCACCTTCAAACTGACCCTCGCTATGAATACTGCCATAAACCATCGGAAGTGGAAGCACACCTGATACTGATAAATCTGCATCGATATTACCTGATAGCTTCTTTGGAAGGTCAATCCCAGCCAATTTAATCGTATGAAAGGGCACAGCATTAAACTTTATTTTTCCATCCAATTGCTTTGACGATAGTATATAAATGCCATTGCCTTTAATTGTTGCATCAGGCGAGTCTATTAGTTTGGCAAAATCAACAAGTTCATTATTCGTTGTCTCATCAAATACAAAGGAAGCGTCCAGATTGCTTACGTCAACTTGCTCCGCAGAGCTATTTAAAGTGGTGTTTATATCAAAATAGGTAGTTTGATAAGTGCCAAGAGCAGAGGCTTGACCCTTGAAATAGGGGAATGCAAACTCACCTTTTAGTGTGCCATTCGTATTGATTCGAGCAGAAAAATCATCTGGCAACTGAACTTGAGCGATGGCTAAAAGGTTCGCAGGGATATTCCTTGCCTCAACGACAAGGTCTAATTGTTCCTCTTGCCAATCAATCAGACCAGAGGCTTTAAGTTCTCCGTCTGAAAAGTGGGCTAACAAATCAATAAGTTCAAGCTTAGCTGTATCACCTTTTATTTTGCTGTGAATATCCACTGTTTGCTTATTGAAAAATCCAGTAACAGTCGCTTCACCTTTGTAGCTTGGCTTGGTAAAAGGGCCTTTTATCGTGGCATCTGTGAGCCTTACATCAAGCAATAGATCGGCAGGTATTTCTATTTCAAAATCCTGCGCGATTCGAGAAGACCCATAAAACTCTTCGATAGCGATATCTAAAATCTGCTGTTCGAGCTTAACATTCCCCATAGCTTGTAAATGCGCTTCACCAAAGTTTGCGCTTAATTCTTCTAGCTGAAGGTTCTTTAAGCCACCATCAGCATTAAAATTGAGCATTAAGGGCTGTTTTTTGTAGTGTCCGCTTGCACTGACTTTGCCCTTAAAATAGGGTAGTGTGAATGCGCCTGTTAATAGTCCCTTGGCACTAAGATTTGCAGCAAGGCTTTCTGGTAATTCTACCTTGAATAGTGATAGTAAATTCAAAGGAAGGGTGCTTGCATCCAAGCTAAGGTCTAACTTTTCCTGTTGCCAGTCTATTAAACCATCTGCTTTAATTTGACCATTCGAAATACTAGCGAGTGAATTATTTAAAGTCACCTTAGCTATATCGCCTTTGAATTCACTTTTCAGCTCGAATTCCTGATCTTTGTATCGGCCTTTCGCTTGCGTGACACCGGAATACTCAGGTGAGCTAAACGGCCCTTTTAGAAAGCCTTGGGCTTCTTGTATATCGATAAATAAATCTTCGGGAAATTCAATCTCGAAGCTTTCTATAACACCAACAGGGCCACTAAGTTGATGGATTTTCAGCGCAAATTCTTGTTGTTCGATAAGAATGTCGCCACTTGTTGCAAGCTTCGCCTTACCAAGATTAACCAAGGCTTGATCGATATGGAAGGTGTGTAAATTTCCATTACCGCTTAAGTCTACATTTACAGCTTGACCTTGGTATCGTGTTGCTACTTGCAAGCTTGTTTGAATGTCTGGGTTTGAAAGAGTACCTTTTGCCTTGACGAAACCGCTAATATCTCCACCTACGATGTAATCTTGAAAAGCCTCTGCGAGATCGATGGGTAGTTCATTTAATTCTGTAGTTAATTCGAAGACTTGCTCTTGCCACCAGCCACTTAAATTTTGTTGCTTTTGATCGACCATCAGTGTGAAATCAGATACCTCCAATCTTGCGAGATTACTTGCCCAATAACCTTGTCCACTAGCCTTAATCTTGTGGCTTTTCCAGGGCATCTTCAAAGAGTTGAGTTGCCAATGAATATTGCTGTTATCCGACTGAGTAGTCAGCTCAAGGTTTAAATCTACAGCCTGATCTTTTGGCAGTTTTAATAATTGTCCTAACCAAGCGTTTGACGGTTCTTGAATGCTCGCTTTCACATTGCCAGAAAACTGCTCATTTATTTCGGCTTGTAAATGTATATTTGCGCCAGCTTGTATCTTGCTAACTAGCGATATTTCACTTGTAAAAAAGCTTTTCTGCCAAAGTAACTGGGCATGTCCGTTTAATTGAAAGATCGGGATATTTAACTGTGCTTGACTAATTTCGACATGCCTTAAAGCCAGCTTTTGAATTCGAACAGGTAGCAATTTGTCTTGCCAAGAGCTGTCAGCATTTGTATCAGGCATGTCATCATCAGAATTTTTAGATTCGGGTATAAGTAACCAAACCTTGTCTGCACTCATCTCTATAACATCGACTTTTCTATCTATTAACGAAGATGCATCAAAATTGACTAAGAGCTTATTCGCACTAAATAATTTCTCTTCATCATTGTAGAGTGTGAACTCTTCAAAATACCAATAACCAAATGCAGGAGAGTTCAGACCATTAATATGAAGCTGTATTGAACTCGAGGAAAGCAGTTTCGGAATGACATTTTCTACCAGCCATTCTCTGCTACTTTGCGAACCTAAAAATAAGCTAAGAGCCATAAGCGAGAGCAAAAATGTAGCCAGGATGACTGTTAAACCGCTAGCCAATAAAAACTTAGAGGCACGATAGAAGGTCGAAGTAGTGCTGGATTTTGTGGTTAAACTTACCTCATCCTTGCTTTGTTGTTTTTCAGATGAACCGGCGTCTGACAGTGGGGTTTTAGGTTTCACTTAAAAGGCCTGTCCAATACTGATATAGAGTTGAAAGTTATCATCATAATTCTCTCTCTTATTAAGAGGGAAGGCGATGTCCATGCGAAAAGGGGCAAAGGCTGTGTAATAGCGTAAACCAAAACCTGCCGCCCACAAAAGCTCTTGATTCAAGCGTGGCGTAGCTTCATCAAAGGCAAACCCACCTCCCACAAATGTCGCAAGCCCCCAGTTTTCAAGAAAACGAATTCGTAGCTCGGTGTTGATCTGTTGAAAAGAAGATCCACCTTCCGGATCATCGCCAGCTAATTTACTCAGCGATTGATACGGATAACCTCTGACAGAACCGCCGCCACCCACATAAAATCGCTCGTCAGCTGGAATATTCTCAACAGATTCGCCCGTGATGGTACCAACACTGTAGCGAGCCGCTAGGGTAGGTTGCAAGGCAATATCAAAGCTGTGATAGCCAGAAACAGAAAACATTGTCTTATAAAACTTGGTTTCCGTATTGATGATATCTATATAAGGACGAACCACGGCAGTCATTAGAAAACCATCTGTGGGATCAAGAATGTCGTTGGTACGATCCCACTCGATCTCGATAGGAAACGATAGTAGGTAGAATGCTTCCTTTTCGCCTTCGTCATTGACATCACTTATTTTTAATTCGGCACCGATAAAATACTTTAAAAATTCACTTCGTTTAAAACCAATTTTAGCGCCTGCTTTTAACGAAAGCGCTTGGTATGAATCAAGTTCTTCATTTTTAGCTTCTGAATACAGTGTGAGTGACTTATTATTATTAAAAAAGGCAGGGATGAAAAATTCACCTAAGACTTTTTGGCGGATGGAGGATAAACGTGTGCTGATGTCTAATTTTTCACCAGCGCCTCTGAAATTTCGATGTTCCCATCCTGATATCAGATAAGCACCTTCATCCGAGCTATAACCAATACCTGCCTTTATCGTGCGATGATTTTTCTCAGCTACCTTATAAATCGTTATCACTTGATCATTTTCAATATCATTGATACTGATACTGACATTAGAAATCAAGTTTGAACGTAAGACTGACAAACGTGACGAGTCTATTTTTTCACGTTTGAAACATTGCCCTTCTTCATACGCGATAAAGGATTTTATATAAGCATAATCTATGGTTTCTAAGCCTTTGATAAAAATAGGGCCAAACTTGGTTTGCTGACTGGGTTCCATTGTAAAGACTAACTTGGCACTGGCATCTCGATGATCGATAACCGCCTTGTAATCGATTTTTATATCGTAAAAGCAATAATATCTGCGAATGTAATTGCGTATTTGTTCCAAACTCGAAAGCACCTTCTCAGCGATAAGGGCATCACCGCTTTGTATAGCAAGTTCAGGCATCTCTTGTAAATTTATATTTTTATCTAATACATACTCAATATCTATAAGCTTATATTGGGTGCCTGGCGTTATTTGATAAATGATTTTTTCGACTTGAGTATCGGTTCTATTTGAGCTATCTGTTTTTAGATCATCATTATTTTTTAGTATTAATTTTGAATTGACGAAATAGCGATAATAGCCCTGAGACTTAAGTATTCTTCGGATGACATCTAGTTCGAAGCGGGAGATTTTAGCAGGATCCGAATATTGCTTAAGCGTGATATTTTCTTTTCGTTGAACTTGAATGCCATTCTTAATTAACTCAAGGAGTTCAGGGTATTTTTTATGCGCTTCGACATCTTTAAGAACAATATCGAATGGCATGCCATCATTATTGATAAAAGGTAAACTAATCGCAAATGTGGTGGATGAGACCAAGCAAGCCAAGCTTATCGATAGACTAAATTTTATCCAGCGAGGCATGTTGAATCGCTTTATTTTTAGTAAAGTGAAAAAGTTAAATAGTCCTGCCAAAAAGTGAAACATATAAAACCAGTTACCTTGAAAATGGGCTATAGGTTCTTTAAAAAGACTGTTTATAGTCACAAAAATAGCACGACTATACGAGAGAATTTTTATGATGATTGTTTAATCATCTTAGTAAATTTACAGTGATAAATTTGAAATAATCCAGCTAAACCGTATTTAAGTCTTGTAAGGTATTCCTTAATGAAGCTATAGTTTCGGCGTTTTATTATATGTCTATGAGAAATTAATAATGATGATATCTATTGCTTTATCGCTACATCTTTTATCTGCTGTTGTTTGGGTGGGTGGAATGTTCTTCGCTTATGTTTGTCTTCGCCCTGTTGCGGCGCAGCTGCTTGATCCACCTGTCAGGTTGACATTATGGAGTCGGGTATTTACGCAATTTTTTAATTTTGTCTGGTTGTCTATTATTCTCTTGATTATCACTGGTCACGTAATGATTGGATTATCGGGTGGTATGGCGGGTGTCGGGAAACATGTGCACATAATGCTAGCTCTGGGATACCTTATGTTTCTTATTTACGGTCATTTGTTTTTTGCTTCATTCAAACGATTGAAGTTAGCAGTCGCTATTTCAGACTGGGATGATGCTGCAAACCGGCTTAATAGTATGAGAAAAATGATCGGCATTAATCTTTCATTAGGTCTTATCACAATTGTAGTGGCAAGCGGTGGACGTTTCATACTTTAATCTTTCCGGAACCTTTCAATAGCCTCTTAAAAATAATAACAATGTTGATGTAAGTTATGTCCAGTGAAGCCTTAGATACAAGCTCAACGCTACTGAAAAAGAACACGCAAAGAGTGTTCTCGAGTATTATCCTTGCACTTTTGTTTGTAACCATTATTGCAGGTACAAGTGAAAATATGCATGGCCAGATGCTTAAAATGGGTGCGTATTTTTGGCCGGATTACTTTGTTCTTCGGAGTGAGCAAGCTGTTGTCACCTGCGACCTAAACTTTAATATTGAAGAAAGATTGGATGAAATAGAAGTAGAACATGCAGCAGAGAATGAAGACTTTGATTTGTTTGACACAGAGTTTGATCGTGATGCGGCGCGAAACTCATTATTAAGTCAAAAACAACTGTGTGAAACTCAGCATCAAGAAGCCGCAATTTATAAACAACAATTTACAATCTGGGTTCAAATCTTTCGCTCGGTAGAGCATGGTTTGGCCTCTGTCAGTTTGCTTGCTATCGATCATCAACGTCTTACCTTAATATTGTTATTGGCATTTGCAGCAGTCGTGACAACGTGGAAAAAAAGTCATATTGCATTTCGAGCCATTCATTCACGCTTAGACCATAAAGTGTCGAATATTGGTCAATTTATTGCGAATGGTAGTCTTGGGCTGTCAACCGTTTTGTTTATTAAAGGCTCTTATGAGTCTGGTACGGTTGTTGCGAAGCCAGAACTTTTGGTTATATTAAGTTTGGCTGCCTTTACGCTTTGTGCGATCAACCTTTACCATTTAAAGAACCCAGGGCAAGTACTAGAAAATGAAGGTTCCATTTGGAAAGCCTTTTTATCCATTCCTATATATAGCATTATGCTATTGGCCGCCTCTTTACAGTTTTTTATCGTCGAAGGGCATTTTCCAGGTATTGCCATTTATTTTACACAAATATTCCAACTAACCAATCTTCACTTAGCCATTGGTTTGTACATTCTTGTCGGCATGCTACTGAAAGAAACCTTAGTTGGCGCTAAACTATTCGATATTTTAAAACCTTGGCATCTGCCACCTGAATTTCTCGCTTTCATTGCCATAGCCATGCTGGCTTTTCCTACTGCCTATACCGGTGCTTCAGGCATTATCATTATTGCTATGGGTGCTGTGGTTTACCAAGAAATGCGCAGAGTTGGAACACGTAGACAATTATCATTGGCAATAACAGCAATGACTGGCTCCGGCGTTGTGTTAAGACCCAGTTTGCTGGTGGTTGGAATAGCCATTTTGAATAAAGAAGTCGTGACAGATGAGCTTTTCCATTGGGGCTTTAAAGTATTTCTTTTAAGCATGGTGGTGTTTGCTGTTTTTGCGATGATCACCCGTAAAGATCCGATTAAATTAACGCCAGCCAGCGTAGCCTTAAAGCCCTCACTTAATAATGCCGTACATTTTTTACCATACATTGCTATCTTGGCTGCCGTACTTATTTCTTATGAATTTATTTTAGATACACAATTAGATGAATTTACTGCGCCGGTCATTCTTCCCGTTATTATGATTGTTATTCTCTGGTTTGAGCGACGTTTCAGTCATGACTTCATTGAACGCAACAAAACGGCTAAAGCAAGCCCGACACTATCCAAGGCATTTACGGTTGCAGTGGATAATTCAGCTATTCAAATTGGTGCACTATTAATGCTTATGGCATGTTCTTTCACCGTGGGTGGTATGATTGAACGTGGAGGCAGTACTTTAGTGATCCCTGAGGCCTTTGGTTCTATTTATCTGACAATGGCCTTTTTGGTTGTATTCCTTATCTTTATCGGAATGGTTATGGACCCCTTTGGTGCGCTTATTCTTGTGACGGGTACGATTGCCCCCGTTGCCTATGCGAATGGCATCCATCCTATACATTTTTGGATGACCTGCTTAATGGCTTTTGAGTTAGGTTATCTCAGTCCGCCAGTCTCTTTAAATCACTTGTTAACAAGGCAAGTTGTTGGTGATGAAGAAGTAGAATTGGCGCTTAAAGAAGGTAATAACTTCTATTATCGGCATGAAAGATTATTACTTCCTCTGATGGTGATGGGAACAACTTTAATAATTGTTGCCTTTGGGCCGCTTTACTATATGAGTTTATAAGGGTGTGGCAAAAGTACCGCTCGTTGAGCCCGTCGAAACGGACAAGAATGCGCATCCGAGGAAAACCCTTCGACCCTTCGATGAACTCAGGGCAGGAAAGCTCAGGGAACGTAATAGTTGCATTATAAGCCTTTTACCGTGCCTTCGCGTCGTTTATCAGCGGCGCCGCTCATCCCGTCTTTGTGAAAAAGAACACCATGTAAGCCTGAATTAATATCTTGCTGCGTAGTAGCATAACCCATTTTATTGAAGTCCTCAGACCAAACCATCACCGGTGTGTCTTGTTCAAGTTCCATCTTACTGAAGCGATTAATAAGATGCGGGCTATCAAAAGCAAGTTGCAGATTTTCATTCCAATCTAAAATACGTATCAGGGCATTAGCGACAAAATTTATTATGCGCGAGCCTCCAGGAGAACCTAATGCCAGGTAAGGTATTTTTTCACCATTAGCTTGGGTTTTAAAAACAATGGTTGGTGCCATTGAAGAACGTGGGCGTTTGCCAGGCTCTACACGGTTTGCTACGAGCTGAGCATTCTTCTCTGGCAGAAAAGAAAAGTCCGTTAGCTCATTATTCAATAAAAAGCCTTTCACCATTAAACGGGAACCAAAAGCATTTTCGATGGTGCTGGTCATAGAAACAACATTGCCTGCTTTATCAACAATAACAAAATGCGTGGTGGACGCTTGTTCTGGCGAGTTACCTGAACCCCATTGTGCATTTCTTAAATTAGGTGGTGTTCCATATGAAATATTCATATTCGCTTGGCCAGCTTTTATGAGTTTACTTCTTGCTCTGAGATAGTGTTTATCGAGTAAGCCTGTTGGCACATCAATAAAATCCGGGTCAGCAATATATCGCCCCCTGTCTGCAAAGGCTAAGCGACTGGCTTCAGAAATTAATTGCCATGTAAGTGGATCATTTTTTGATAGTTCAGCTATTTTATAATTTTCCAAAATTCCCAATATCTGGTTTACGCTGATAGCGCCAGAACTAGGCGGCCCCATGCCACAGACATAGAACTCTCGATAATCCATGCAACTGGCTTCGCGCTCTATGACCTTGTAAGCGTCGAAATCTTCCTGAGATAAATAACCTTTATTACTTGAGTTTTGAACCTTGTTAACAATCGCTTTGCTGATATCAGAATAATAGAAACGATCTCCGCCCTCTTTTGCTAGTGAAACAAGGGTAGCAGCATAAGCGGGGTTTTTAAGCAGGCTGCCTTCTTGAACAGCTTCTCCGTTTGGGTAGAAATAGGCCGCCGATTCTGGGTCGAGATCCAATCTTCCTTTATCGCGTTTAACAGACGCCGCCATTCTTTCAGATACTGTAAAACCGTTCTTAGCGAGTTGAATGGCCGGTTTGAGTAAATCAGCCCATGCCTGCTGTCCATATCGCTTGTGCATCTGCCAAAGCAACTTAACTGTGCCAGGTGTCCCTACAGAGCGTCCGCCAATAACGGCTTCAAAAAACTGCATGGGTGTTGTGTCATCAGCCATAAATAATTCAGGTGAAGCTTTAAGTGGCGCTGTTTCACGGCCATCAAAACTACTCAATTTTTTCTGCTTCGCGTCGTAGTAAAGTGCAAAAGCACCACCTCCGATGCCAGAAGACTGTGGTTCAACCAGACCCAATACGCTTTGAGCAGCCACCATGGCGTCGACTGCAGAACCGCCTTTTTCTAGGACATCAAAAGCGGCTTGCGTGGCTAATGGATGGGCGGTAACAGCAATGAACTCTTTTGCAAAAGCGGTTTTAGTGTGAGATTCGTCAGAGCTAGTCGCTTTCGTACTAAATTCGGGTGCGACGGAATCACTGACTTGCTCAGCGTGAATGCTAAATGTGAGACAAGTACTAATTGAAAGTATAAGCAGAGCTTTGCGCAAGAAATATGCTTTTAAGAAAGCTAGAGCGTTTAGCACATTTCTTGGCTTCAACATTTAACTAATCCTCTTGCAGTGCCGGTATATGTTTAAATAAATCGAGTGCTTCAGGGTTGGCTAAGGCTTCTGTATTATTTACGGCTAAGCCTTCCACTACTTTTTTAACAGCGACTTCAACAATTTTACCGCTGAGTGTTCTGGGTATATCGCTAATTTGAATGACTTTGCTGGGAACGTGTCGCGGACTTGTATTGTTTCTAATGCAGTTTTTGATGTCATTAACTAAATTATCATTGAGCACCTTACCATCCTGTAAACGAACAAATAAGATAATACGCACATCGTCTTTCCACGCTTGCCCAATTGCGATTGATTCAAACACGGCAGGTATTTTTTCTACTTGCCGATAAATTTCAGCCGTTCCAATGCGAACCCCGCCCGGGTTTAAAACGGCATCCGAGCGACCATGAATCATGACGCCAAGTTGAGTGACTTTGTTATTTTTATTTAGGTGGGGAATGACTTCACCGTAATCGCCATGTGCCCATATATTCTCAAATCGAGAAAAATAGGCAGCATGATATTTTTCTCGATTTTCATCATCCCAAAAACCACTCGGCATAGAGGGAAAAGATTGGCGACAGACTAATTCGCCTTTGCCATGTTTAAGTTCCTGTCCTTGACCATCGACGAAAGCAAGGTCCATACCTAAACCGATGCACTGAAGCTCGCCTTGGTAAACTGGCAGGATAGGGCAGCCCAATGCAAAACAGGAAATAATATCGGTTCCACCAGAAATACTGGAAACACAGATATCTGTCTTTACCTGATTATATAAGTACTCAAAGCTTTCATGACTTAATGGCGAGCCTGTCGAAAGTAGCGTCGTTAAGCTATCAAGCTGATGTGTCTTCTTGGGGGCTAATCCAAACTTTTCACAAGCTGCATAATATTTAGCACTGCCACCAAATATCGAAATTTGCTCTTCATCTATGAGATCAAATAACTGGGTGTTGTTAGCATGAAACGGAGAACCATCGTATAAGATGATTCGAGCACCTAAACTCAAGCCAGACACTAACCAGTTCCACATCATCCAACCACAAGTGGTGTAATAGAATAAATGTGTGCCAGCTTTGACATCGGTATGCAAGGCATGCTCTTTTAAATGCTGTAACAGTGTTCCGCCGACCGTATGCACAATACACTTGGGTTTACCGGTTGTGCCAGATGAATACATGATATACAAAGGCGACCCAAACGACATGGCTTCGAATCGTAAGCTGGGCGTTTCAATCGTTAATAAGTCAGTCCACAGGGTTTTGTCGACTAGATTGCTCCGATCCTGATTATTCAAATAAGGCACAATCACGCAGGAATTTAAGGTCTTCAATGATTCGCAAATAGACTCGACTCTATCCAGAGTATGAATAGTTTTATTTGCATAATAATAGCCATCGCAGGCAAACAAGACTTTGGGCTGTGTTTGCTGAAAACGATCGAGTACACCTTGAATACCAAAGTCAGGTGAACAGGATGTCCATATTGCACCTATCGAGGCCGCGGCTAACATGGCGACAATAGCGTGATGACTATTTGGCAGAAAACCCGCGATACAGTCACCTTTTTGTACGTCTTGTTCGAGCAAATAATGTCTGACTTTTGCCACTTGATCTTTAAGTTCTTGAAAGGTGATCTCTTCGCGTCGGCCGTGCTCTCCACGTTCGATTATCGAAATAGTGCTCTTTGAAGAAAAGTCTTTTAATAGGTTTTGTGCAAAGTTTAATTGTGCTCCCGGAAACCATTGCGCGCCAGGCATAAGCTGACCATTTGTTAGAATGGTCTTGCCCATAGCGCCATCGACTTTAAAAAATTCCCAAATAGCTTTCCAAAAATGCTCTTTGTTTGTTAATGACCATGCGTGAAGATCTTGGTAGCCAAATGTGTTTTCTGGATAGTGATAATGCTCCACTAAAAAAATAATAAAGGACTTTAGATTGCTTTGATTGATACGTTCTTTTGACGGCGACCAAAGGCACTTATTCATCCTGCTTCTCCTTCAGGTCTAAAACCACGCGCATTGGCAAGCTTTGAATGATTAGCTCTGTTCAATGAGTGGCAGATTTGATGGCCCGCTAGAATCAGTTTATCTAAGTTGATACCGGTTTCCATTCCGGCACCTTCAAGCATATATACAAGATCTTCAGTGGCTACGTTTCCAGATGCCCCTTTGGCATAAGGGCAGCCGCCTAAGCCAGCAAGTGAACTATCGAAGCGCCGAAAACCCAATTCAAGGGCAACATACTGGTTGGCAATGGCTTGGCCATAGGTATCGTGAAAATGTAAGGCGAGCTGATCGCTAGAGAATTCTTTGAGCATATTTTGTAATAGTAAGTTTGTTTGATGGGGGCGGCCGACCCCAATGGTATCGCCCAAAGATACTTCGTAGCAGCCAAGTTCTAATAAACGCTGAGTGACGTCAATCACTTTTTGATGGGAAATCTTGCCTTCATAAGGGCAGCCTAAAATGCACGAGACATAGGCTCGAACAGCTAGGTTATTATTTTTTGCTGCATTAATGACAGGGATAAATCTCTCAATGCTTGTTTCAATGGAGCAATTGATATTTTTTTGAGTAAACGATTCAGATGCCGCTGTGAAAATGGCTACCTCATCTGCTTTTGCAAGCAATGCCGATTCAAAGCCTTGCATGTTTGGTGTTAGAGCAGAATAGATGACATTCGCTTGTCGTTTAATAGTTTCAAACACCGCAAGGCTATCAGCCATTTGCGGCACCCATTTTGGAGAGACAAAACTTCCAACTTCAATTTGTTTCAAGCCTGCTTTTGCTAGGTTTTCTATTAAGAGAACTTTATCAGCAAGTGAGACAACAGACGGCTCATTTTGTAAGCCATCCCGCGGCCCAACTTCAACGATGCTGACAAAATCTGAATTGACCTTGTTTGTTTGCATCCTAACTATCCTCGTGTTGGCTAAGCCACTTAGGAGAGCGCTTCTCAAAAAATGCATGCAGGCCTTCTTGGCCTTCGGCAGATACTCTTAAATGCGCAATCATAGAACTTGTTGTTTCCGCTAGATTTGAATCAAAGGGTGGGATGCATGCGCGTATTAATTGTTTTGCTGCTTTGTTGGCTTCAGGTCCAGCGCTGAGTATTTGCTGAAGGGTGCTATCGACTGCACTTGAAAGCTGTTCATGCTCCACCGTTTCATGAATAAGCCCATAGTCTTTGGCTTGCACTGCATTAAATACAGCGGCTGTCATAAATAGTTGACCACAGCGACGCGCTCCCATTGCTGATACAACATAAGGGCCAATGGTGGCAGGTGCCAAACCAAGTTTAACTTCGCTTAGACAAAAACGTGCTTTCTCACTGGCAATAGCAATATCACAACAAGCAATTAATCCTACTGCACCACCGTAAGCAGCACCTTGGACGGCCACCATAGTGGGGATAGGCATGTTATATAGGTCGGACATTAAACCGGCAAGTTGTCGCGCATCTTTTAAGTTTTCTTCTTCAGAATGCTTCGCCATGCGTTTCATCCAAGCTAAATCAGCACCCGCGCAGAAATGTTTTCCCTCGGCTTGTATTAGTAAAGCGCGTAGCGATTTATCATTATGGACGCTTGAAAGATGCGCTCTTAATTCTAAAATAATTTCATCATCGAAGGCGTTGTGGATTTCGACATTACTTAAGGTGATTTTGGCTATCTGGTCTTCGATAAGTAATTTAGTTTTTGACGTCATCTTATTTGCCTGTTTGGTTAAACTAATTATGTTTTGTCGATTGTATCGGCTTTTTCCGGTCCCTGAGTTGCCTGTACTGAGCCCGTCGAAGTATCGAAGGGTCTAGCAAATTAAACTCTATATTTCATCGAACATATTTCGACGAAGCTCAACACAGGCATTTCGACAGGCTCAATGAGCGGTACTTTTCGGTCCCTGAGCTCCGTCGAAGGGTGCTGTCACATCCTGAAAATACCAAACACCGTATCTTCAACAGGCGCATTTAACGAGGCCGAAATAGCTATACCTAGAATATTCCGGGTTTCACTCGGCGCAATAATGCCATCATCCCATAAGCGCGCACTGGCATAGTAAGGGTGAGCCTGCTTTTCAAACTGATCAATAATCGGTTGCTTAAGTGCCTGTTCTTCTTCAGTAGACCATTCGATGCCTTTTTTCTTTAAGCTATCTCGCTTCACTTGCGCTAGAACACCCGCAGCCTGTTCGCCACCCATGACTGAAATCCGTGCATTTGGCCACATCCATAAAAACCGAGGGTGATAGGCGCGTCCGCACATGCCATAGTTACCTGCACCAAAGCTGCCACCGATAATGACCGTGAATTTTGGTACTTTCGCACAGGCTACAGCGTTAACCATCTTGGCGCCATGCTTGGCAATTCCACCTTCCTCATAGGATTTACCGACCATAAAGCCGGTAATATTCTGCAGGAAAACAAGTGGAATTTTGCGCTGACAGCATAGTGAAATAAAGTGAGCACCTTTTTGTGCCGATTCTGAAAATAAAATGCCGTTGTTGGCAATAATCCCGACGGGATAACCAAAAATATGGGCAAAGCCACAGACTAAGGTTTCGCCAAAATATTGTTTAAATTCTGCGAACTCTGAAGCATCGACCAAGCGGGCGATGACTTCTCGAACATCATAAGGTGTTTTTAAATCACTTGGGACGACACCGCCTAATTCAGAAGGTGGATAAAGTGGCTCTTGGGTAGGGTGCATCGCCATTTGCTGTGGTTTTTGCCAGTTGATGTTAGCGATACAGCCTCTGGCTATTGTGAGCGCATGAGCTTCATCGTAAGCATAATGATCTGCAACGCCGGAAATTTTGCAGTGAATATCAGCACCCCCTAAGTCTTCAGCAGAGACTTCTTCGCCTGTCGCTGCTTTGACCAAAGGCGGGCCCGCCAAGAAAATCGTACTATGATTTTGTACCATAATACTTTCATCTGCCATGGCGGGAACGTAAGCACCACCTGCTGTACATAAACCTAAAACCACAGCGATTTGCGGAATGCCTTTGGCGGACATGTTGGCTTGACGATAAAAAATATTTCCAAAGTCATCTTCATCCGGAAAGACTTCATCTTGATTACCTAAATTAGCCCCTCCAGAATCAACCAGGTAGACACAGGGTAAACAGTTCTCTTCGGCGATGGTTAAGGCACGTAAATGCTTTTTGACTGAAAGCGGGAAATAAGTACCCCCTTTGACGGTGGAATCATTGGCAACGATCATGCACTCAATGCCATGAATACGGCCAATGCCTGTGATGGCGCCTGCGCCTGGGATGACCTCATCATAAACCTGATAGGCCGCTAGTTGAGATAGCTCTAAAAAAGGTGAGCCAGGATCGATTAAGCGTGCAATGCGTTCTCGAGGTAAGAGCTTGCCTTTTGCTATGTGACGTTTGGCTTGTTCATCTGAAGGCTTCAAATGGTTGGCTTTTATCTTGTCATATAGATCTGCCACCAAGGCATCCATAGCGGCGTTTCGCTGAATAAACTCTTCTGATTGGGTGTCAATTTTAGACTGAATTTGTGTGCTGCCCATACGTCTAATGCTCTTTCAAAGATGATAAAAAGTGCTTTTAAAAACTAGCGGGTTTCCATAAATAACTCACGACCAATTAGCATGCGTCTTATCTCAGACGTGCCTGCGCCAATTTCATAAAGTTTGGCGTCGCGTAATAAACGCCCAGCAGGGAAGTCGTTGATATAGCCATTACCACCTAAGATTTGGATGGTATCCAAAGCCATTTTTGTGGCAGCTTCTGCGCAGTAGAGAATGACACCGGCCGCATCTTTGCGGGTCGATTCACCCCGATCACATGATTGCGCTACGGCATATAAATAGGCTCGGCTGGCATTCAGGCTCGTGTACATATCGGCTATTTTTCCTTGAATTAATTGAAACTCACCAATCGATTGATTGAACTGCTTGCGCTCATGAATATAAGGAATAACCAAGTCCATACAGGCTTGCATAATACCGATTGGGCCACCAGAAAGAACCACACGCTCATAATTCAAACCACTCATTAGTACTTTTACACCAGCATTTTCTTGCCCTAGAATATTTTCAGCAGGAACGTTTACATCTTGAAAAACAAGCTCGCAGGTATTGGAACCACGCATTCCCAGCTTGTCTAATTTTGGTGAGCGGCTAAAACCTGGCGAGTCGCGTTCGACAATAAAGGCTGTAATGCCATGAGGGCCTTTCTCGGGAGCCGTCTTTGCATAAATGACATAAGTATGCGCATCTGGGCCGTTGGTAATCCACATTTTTGTTCCGTTTAAAACGTAGTGATCACCTTGCTCATCACTACGTTTATCCGCTCGTAACTTCATACTGACCACATCACTGCCAGCGTTAGGCTCACTCATTGCCAAAGCACCAATATGCTCACCGCTAATAAGTTTTGGAAGATACTTTTTCTGCTGCTCAGGCCTACCATTTCTAAATATTTGATTCACACATAAATTTGAATGCGCACCATAACTTAAACCGATAGAGGCACTCGCTCGGCTGATTTCTTCCATCGCAATGGTATGAGCTAGATAGCCCATATCTGTACCGCCAAATTCTTCAGAAACAGTCATACCTAGCAAACCCATATCTCCCAATTTTGTCCACAGTTCATTAGGGAAGGCATTGTCTTTATCGGTTTTGCCAGCAATAGGCGCAATTTCTTTATCGCAAAAGTGTTTAACTTGCTGGCGGAGCATGTCGATGGTTTCGCCATGATTGAAGTTAAGTGATTGGTACATAAGAATTCCTCAATATTTTTAGTCTTATAATCTTCAGGTTTAACGTAGCTTTATAAAGCTTTGAGTGCGCTCTTACAGCGAACTTCCGCTTCATCTAATTCATGCTGCATCACTTTAATATCTTCTAATTGCTGCTGAAGAGAGCGGCGGCGTTCGTTAATTTTTTCCAAGAATCGATTTAATTGCTTGGTGTTTTGTGAGCTTGGATCGTAAAGCGTGATCAGTGCTTTTGATTCAGCTAAGGAGAAGCCTAGACGTTTCCCTCGAAGTATTAACTTGAGATGCACTCGATCCTGATCGCTATAAATACGCGTTTGACCTTTACGCGCAGGATGAAGTAATTCTTCAGCTTCATAGAAGCGAATCGTTCGTGTGGTGATATCAAATTCTTGCGCTAAATCACTGATTGAATATTCTTTACGCATAGCTTTCTCAAGTTAAAAACGAGTTAAGTAGGTCTTTAGTTCCAGGCTAAGCATAAAACAACTTTCAGTTGACGTAAACGTAAAGTTGTTTGGGTGGATATAATTATTATGAAGTAGAGTGTTTTTGAAGGGCAGATTATTTATCGAATAAGCGATTATGGCGTGTCATAAGATCCTTCCAGCTTTCTAGCTTGTTGGCGTTACCAATGCGTTTACCTTCTTGGCTACTCAACTTGCTTAACCATAAGCCTTCACCATTAAAGCTATACACAGGGATAAGATCAGGGCGCTGAGAGGCTGGCAGTATCTCATTGATCAGGTTATCAAGAATCAGTGGTTCTGCACCAGGAGATGGGTAATAGGCCAGAATCATATGAGCTTGATTGAGTTGAACCGCTTTAACATAGGTTATTTTCAGCTTTTCATCGGGGATGCCAAGTTCTCTGAGAGTAAAATATTTAGCGATCGAATAATCTTCACAATCAGCGCCATTAGTGACTAGCATTTCAAGCGGCGTTGCCCAATAATCTTCACGTTGCCAATGTTCCTGATCTGACAAAAATCGCACCTGGTTGAAAAAAGAATTGGCTATCTCAAGTTGCTCATCGGCTGTTTTATTTTTTGAATCACGTATTATTGTTTGCCAATATCTGAGTCTAGCAACAGCTTTGTTACCGAAGCGTTCTTTGACTTGCTTGATTATAGTAAGATCAATATCAAGCGCGACAGCATGATAGCTAAATGAAAATATAATGATAAAAAGCAGATACAGTTTCTTTGTTTTGAAATGCTTGATGACTATCTTCTGTGTGAGTTTTAGCAAGTTCAGCACCAAGTAATCTTATTGGCTATTGCTTTGCAGGCGACTGCGTAATTTACTTAAACGATCTTTTATTTGCTGTGTTTGTTGTCGGTTAAAATTCTCGATATTTGGTTGAGCTGAATGGCTCGGTTGAGCCGTGTAGGAAGCGGTTTCTTCTTGAGCTTCAGGAACAATGCCAAGCGGGCGGGTGTCTTCAAATATCAGATTTTCTAAACGACCTGAGCGCTCTAAGACGACTCTATCCGGATAAACTTGTTTTAATGTAGCGCCGCCGGGGACTTCTTCATCAATTTTATAACTACGTGTCTGACGATCGGGGCCTTCAATTAAAGCGCCGGCTTGTATATTATTTTTCCCTGCTAAAACCCCGGTTAGCCTTAGTTTTAAGGTTGTTTCAGGTAGCTTTTCTGTTTGAATTGAGGCTGTTTTAACGGGAGCCAGCGCATCACCAAATAACTTAAAGCTCGAAATATTGTAATCACGATTTTTTGTGTCACTATTTTTAGTGTTCATTAAATCAGCGTTTTGATTATTTAGAGCCTTGCTTGTATTACTATTCTGGTTACTGAAATAAGTATTTATATAGGGTGCTAATTGCCAGTAAATAGAACCACATATCAAAGCAAACAAGCAAATTGCAGTGATTAGGGGTAAGCGTGTTACAAGCATATTACTGGCCCGATTTGTTATATTGCACAGGTGGTTAGTAAGGGTGAAAGAAACTGTTCAGAAAGAGACTGTTATAATAATACCAGACCATTAACTTAAGAAGTCTAGCATATACAAACAAGGTATTTTGACTGTTTGTTCATATTTTAAAGCTCTGAATAAACAGTCTTAATGCACCTGAGCTCTCTGCTGGC
>TARA_R110001592_G_scaffold347178_1_pt1 | contig 22059 bp, 15 predicted proteins | sample TARA_R110001592 | Tara Oceans TARA_R110001592 (sample SAMEA4398387) | marine metagenome | biome: Polar Biome; feature: [SRF] surface water layer (ENVO:00010504); material: water (ENVO:00002006), including particulate matter (ENVO:01000060) such as... | depth 5 m | reverse complement strand
TCGGGCGAAAGTGAAGCGGGTGATTCAACTGTTTATGAACGGTGGTGCCAGCCCGATGGATACCTTCGATTATAAGCCTGAACTGAAACGGCTGCACGGACAGAATCTGGGACCGAAGGAAAAACCGGAAGGGTTCACGGGAACCGTCGGTTCGGTGATGAAGAGTCCGTTCGAATTTAAACAGCATGGGGAAACCGGTCGCTGGGTCAGTTCTGTCTTTCCGCATCAGGCACAGATTGTGGATGAGTTAGCATTCCTGATGGCGATGACAACAAAAACGAACGTGCATGGACCGGCCAGTTACATGATGAATACCGGCTTCATGCTGCCAGGATTCCCCTGCCTGGGGGCCTGGGTCTCGTATGCTCTGGGAAATCTTGCCGACAACCTGCCCACGTTTGTGGTGCTCCCCGACAGCCGTGGACTTCCTTACAACCAGAAAGCCAATTTCAGTTGTGGGTTTCTGCCCGCGAAGCATCAGGGAACCCTGGTCAACGCCGCCAGTCAGACTCCGATTCCGGATCTGTTTGCCGACGCGCAATACAAATTTGCCCGTGGCTCTGCCGATCAGGATACGGTGGCGTTACTGCAGCAGTTGAATCGACAACATGCAGCCTCTCATCCGGATGATTCTCGGCTGGAAGCCCGCATCGCTGCCGGTGAACTCGCGGCAAAAATGCAACTGAGTGCCCCCGAAGCCTTCGATCTGTCTCGCGAAACCAAAGAGACTCACGTCGCCTACGGACTCGATCAAAAGGAGACCGAAGACTTTGGCAGACGCTGTCTGCTGGGGAGGCGTCTGCTCGAGCGGGGAACACGCTTCGTGCAGGTCTGGAGCGGTCCGCAGGGCGCAGTGAATAACTGGGACAACCACGGCAACGTTCAAACGGAACTCCCCCCCATCGCGAAAAGCGTCGATCAGCCAATTGCTGCCCTGTTTCGGGATTTGAAATCGCGGGGCATGCTGGAAGATACTCTGGTCATCTGGACGACCGAATTCGGTCGCACCCCCTTTGCGCAGGGAAGCCTGGGACGCGATCATAACCGGGGAACTTTCGTGACCTGGCTGGCGGGAGCAGGTGTGAAAGCGGGAGCCAGTCATGGAAAAAGTGATGATCTGGGATACCAGACTGCGGATGGGAAAACGTACTGTTATGACCTGCATGCCACGATCCTGCATCTGCTGGGGATCGATCACAAACAACTTACATTCCGCACTGCCGGGATCGACCGCCGTCTGACAGATGTGCACGGACACGTGGTGCAGGAGATTCTGAGTTAATCACAGTCATTTCTTGCCCTCACGTTTTCCAGCATGGTATCATAAATAGCTCCTGCCAGTTCGCGCTAACCCTGCTTTCTTGAGTTCCAGTTCAATTTTTAAAAGGAATCTGAATCGTGCCGTTGAACAGACGTGACTTCGTACAGGCGATGCTGGGAAGCTCGATGGCTCTGACACTTTCCTTCACGCAGCCCAGGAAAACTTCCGCTGAAACGGAAAGTGTCGGCGATGTTTCAATTCCTGAAATTATCGCTGGAGAAGATCTGTTCTTCTATATCAATCGCATGCGTGGCACTTTCGATCCAGTCCTGTATCGCCAGCTTCTTGGAGCCGCCAATGAATTCAAAGAGGGCGATCAGATGATCGGCGTGGCAGCCTCGGATCAAGCCTCTCGACGGCATGCCAGATCGTTGCTGGCGAACACCCGTATCGAAGATCTCGACGCTCATCCGGTTTATCAGGACAAGCTGACTGAGTACATCACTCCGGAGAAAGCCGTCTCAACTGCTTCCCATACTGTTGAAACCCTCGGAGATCTGAAACAGTTCCTCTTGACTGAAAATGAAGCAACGATCAAACAGTTGTCGCAGGGGCTTTCCAGCGACGTCATTGGTTGCGTCGTTAAACTGATGAGCCAGCAGGAACTGATAACGGTTGGCTCCAAAATCTTCAATCCATTGCCGGGCAGCCAGATTGGTGCGAAAGGTTATCTCGGTGCCCGCATTCAACCGAATTCTCCAACTGACAATCCGGATGATATCTTCTGGCAGGTCCTGGATGGCTGGTCGTATGCAGTAGGCGATGTCGTGCTGGGGACGAATCCGGTTTCCAGTGAACCTGAATCGGTAGCTGCGATTGAACTGGTCCTCCGCGATTTGCTGGTGACTTTTGGAATCGACCACGTTCTGCCGCACTGTGTACTCTCACATATCGATGTCCAGGCCGAAGTCGAACGCCGTAGCCCCGGCAGTACCGCCCTCTGGTTCCAGAGTATCGCCGGCAGTGATGCCGCCAATCAGACCTTTGACATCGATCTGAAGAAAATGCGCGACTACGCCCGCTCGCGCACCGGGCAGTACGCTTTATACTTTGAAACCGGGCAGGGGGCCGACTTCACTAACGGACACAGCCATGGTTTTGATATGGTGTTACACGAGTCCCGCAAGTATGGTTTCGCTCGATCGCTGACGCGGGAAGTCGCGACCGCACAGCAGGCGAGCGGCCGGGAATCTGCTCCCTGGGTACACCTGAATGATGTCGCCGGCTTTATCGGCCCCGAGGTCTTCCGTACGCGCGAACAACTGGTTCGCTGTTGCCTGGAAGACATCGTCATGGGCAAACTGCATGGATTGACCATTGGCCTGGATGTCTGCTCAACCCTGCATATGGATGTTTCTCTCGACGATCTTGACTGGTGTCTGGATCAGATCATGCCCGCCAACCCGGCCTACCTGATGGCTCTGCCGACCAAGATTGATCCCATGCTCGGTTACCTCACTACAGGGTTTCAGGATCATGTCAGAATTCGCGAGAAGTTCGGCTACCGTGTCAATGATGCCATGTGGTCGTTCTTTCAGCAACTGGCTGTGATCGACGGGCAGGGCAAACCGACCGGTAACTTTGGCAATCCGCTGCACCTTTATTTGCAGTATCGACGGAAAAAAGGTGATACCCGCGGCGAAGAAGTGATCCTGAATGAAGGTCGCAGACAGATGAATGAAGTCCGCAGTCGTGGACTGTTTCTGGCGGAAGGCTTCGGGAAAACTCAGGGAGAACTGGCGCCGGCGTTGAAGATCCAGATCGATCAGATTTACGACGATGCCAAACAGAGCATTTGGGCTGAGCTGACTCCGGCGTTTGTCGCCAGTGTCCCCAAAGTGCTTCCCGTGGAAACGAATTCCAGCGATCGGCTGGAGTACATTCTCCACCCCACCACCGGAGAACAGCTTTCAAAATCATCCGTCAAATCGATTCAGAACCTGCGTGAATCCTATCTCGATCAATATAACGTGCAGATTGTAATCTCCGATGGACTCAATGCCCTGTCCATCATGCAGGAAGAACATCTCGACCCCTTCCTCAGTCAGCTCAGACAGGAGTTAAAGTCTGCAGGGTTCTCAACAGCCGACCGGAATATTATCGTGAGATCAGGCCGCGTCCGCGCGGGTTACCAGGTAGGCGAGCTACTGTTCGGGGGATTGCCCGGCAATCGAGCCATCCTGCATATCATCGGTGAACGACCGGGAACCGGGCACCGGACCTTTTCCGTTTATATGACCTCCCCCAACGGATCACTCTGGGGAAAAGCAGGTCAGGTCGATCATAATATCACCCGCGTCGTTTCGGGAATCGCCGCCACGGCACTCAAGCCGGAAACTGCCGCCCGCGACACCGTTCGCATCCTGCATCAGATGAATGCCGGTTGAAGAAGCATCGCATTACTTACAGCTGAAACGTCTTGAATGCAGCGGGTTTGCGACGGTTGAAAATACGAATTGCATGAAATGATGATTTTTCTTACAGTTCGGTGTCATCAGGTGCATTCACAGCCTCTTTAACTCGATGTCCTCACACAGTTTCTGCCCGGCGGAGCATGGACGATCACGAAGGCGGTAGCGGAACATGTCTTACTCAGACTATACATTTCAGGATAAGAATCCAGTGAAACGCTGGCTGCAGCAGCGGCGCATGGTCTCCGCCACCAGGCTCGGACAGCAGACTCGGCAACCCGCTGTCATCTGTGATTATGGCGCCGGAAATGGCGAACTCTGTAAACAGCTTTCTGAGCAGATACCTGACGCAAAATTTATCTGCTATGAACCATCTCCCGTCTTTTTCGAAGAAGCAAAGGAAAATCTGAAAACGGTTCCCCACACGGAATTTTATCAGAACATTGATCAGGTTCCCCGGGGATCCGTTGATCTGCTCTTTTGTCTGGAAGTGTTCGAGCATCTTCCGGAAAAAGAAACGCACGACGCCCTGCAGACGATTTCCGGTTTATTGAAGCCGGGCGGTGAAGTGGTCATCGGGGTTCCTGTCGAAGTCGGAATTCCCGCGCTCTATAAAGGCATCTTTCGAATGACCCGCCGCTTCGGTGCCTATGATGCGAATCCGAAAAACGTCTTTCTGTCTTTTATTGGCAGTCCTCCTCAGGATCGTCCTCACGGCGAAATTGAGCCCGGATTCGGATATCACTTTCCCCACACCGGTTTCGATTATCGCGAATTTTCTAAAACTCTGGCTGGTTATTTTGATCTGAAAAAAGTTTCCACCAGCCCGTTCCACGCTCCCGGAACACTCTTCATGCCGGAAGTCTACTTTTCATTAGAGAAGCCGAATAATGCAGCAGCCTGATACTCTGTCAGGTACTGACTCTCCTGCGCGTCCGTTTTTTCGTCTGGTCCGGCAGCAGTGTCACGATAAGCAAGCCTATTAAAAAGAACGACATTCCCAGAATAAAGCCCACAATTCCTTCGTGTCCTTTATCAGTCGCGATATTGGTACAACCCACGATCATCCCAATGTATAAAATCGCAAAGGCTGTTAAGCAGACGACCCCCATAATGGAATCCAGCGTGGGGTTGGTTTTATCCAGATTCGGTTCCAGAAAAAGGCCGGGTGAAATCATTACCATAAATGTCAGAAAACTGAATAGAATGATTTTGTGGCCGCGACTCAGTTTTTTGACCGGTTCCGTCTTCCAGTTATTTTCAAGTTGTTTTTGTGAAAGTGGACAACCTTTGGTGTTGTTCAGCTCGACTCTCTCTACTACAGCATTACTGAAATCCGCATCACTTAAATCAGCACCATCTAATTCGGTTTCAATCAGGCTCGCTCCGCTCAAATCTGCCTCGACAAGATTCGCTCTATTCAATTTGGTCCATTTCAAGTTGGCTAAAAATAATTTTGCCTGACAGAGAATCGAATCGACCATGATCGCTTCAGACAGGTTGGCTTCACTCAGATCGGCGTTGCTGAGATTGGCGCCTTTGAGATTTGCTTTGCTTAAATCACTCCATCTGAGATCAGCATGACTCAGATCCAAACCAATCAGAATGTCCTTGCTCAAATCTGCCCAGGTCAGATCCAGTTGCAACCCGGGATTCTCCTGACGCCAGTGCTCCACTGCCTGGGCACCTTTTTTGACAAGCAGAAAATGTTCGCTGTTTCCCATTGGTGTTTTCTCCCGATTTCACTCTGCGTCAGCGATTGGAACTGATTTCTGCCTGTTGGCTGGGGCAGATCTATAATCATGCAGACGACTGATGTTTTGTGTATCTGCATGTCCCTTTATGATGAAATCAGTTCAGATGTGCAACGAAAATAGAAGACACGTGACAGGTTTCTACCAGAAAACCCAATCACTCCCAATCCGTCGAGAGCGAACACTGCTGGCAGCTCAGTATTACTGAAAGCCGTTAATCACCGCTGCCAGTCGCCAGCCGGACTGAGCCGCCCGTTTCACGGCAATCGCGCCCGCTGTTCGATAATACGCGGCGGGCAGGTCTTTCAATTTGAGAAACTCATTCTGTGGGGAATCGTTCTGCTTTGCTGCAGCTAAGATTAGTTGAGTGTAACCGGCACTTTTTGCCAGCGCGTGACTTTCATCAATCCAGTCAGCGTAATTCAAATTCTTTGTCGCCTGTTCGCCCAGCTGCTTTAACGCCGGGTCGCGGGCCAGTCCGACCGCCTGACTCACAATTTCCGAATCCTTGAAACTGTTCCCCAGCAAACCATCCCACTGCGCATGCAGATTTGATTTACCAATCCGAATACTGTTCCCCCCGCGGTCTCCTTCGGGAAAAGAGCCTTTGCTGAACAAAGCAGATGAATGCAGAGGCTGATGGCTGTCTCCCGTCAGATGCATGATCCAGCAGAGTGCCAGCGCTTTGTCCGCCTCGCTGACAGCGGGGTCTTTCATTTGCGCGACGTTATATTCCAGCGCCTGCAGAATATTGAACTGCAGCGGATCATCTCCCTGTCTGATCGACTTGGCGGTGTTCACAGGCAGTTTAGAACTCAGAGACAGTTCGGAAGCCGTGTCCAGATAGATCGGCTGATTGATGTAATGCCACGTGCCATGATGATACTTCTCGCGATCCGCTTCTTTAAAACTGCGGGCAATATCCGGCCAGGTCGCGGCCCGCATGAACAGCCAGCGATCCTGAACCGCAGGGCTCGCCTTACGGATCACCTCCGGCATCCGTGACTGGAAATCCTGTTCAAACCGGGGATGCTGTTTCAGTAATGCAATCATCGCCGCCTGTGTTTCCGGCGTCAGTTGATCCCAGGCAATCGAGGCAATCACCCGATGCCCGGCGTAATTCCAGGCCTGTGTTGACTCTGGTGTCAGCAAAAACAACGCGAGGAAAACAAGCAGGAGAAAAAAGCGTTTCACAGTCAGACCTCAATTCAGCAGGATGTATGCAACAGACAAAGATCAGAACCAATTGTGTTTAAGTGCGCGGCTGACACAAGTAGACAGGCAGACTGTTTATCGAAAATTCATATTCAGACCCGTGACCATTACGAACCGCTACTGAAGAGATTCGACTTGACTCCGCCGCGACGATATCGATAAGCGTTGTTTTGAGTCGCGCGCGTGCCCAGTTTACAGTGCACTGAAACACGCGATACTTGTTCGTTGTGTGCACCGCATTTAACCCCCTTTTTTCCGGATATTCAGTTTGCAAAATCACACCAGTTCCCAATGTATGCCTGCGGGTCGCCGCACATCGGAATGCTTCATACCGAAACCGCCTCGAGATCGCCTTATATCGGCCCTGTATCAACCCATATCGCCAACTGGAATTGTTCATCTCCCCTTGACTCTCCCACGCACTTCCACAAAATAATCCACCATGCAAGAAATGGAACACAGAAACAGGTCAACTGAAAAACTCCCATACAAATAGCATCACCGAGCGCGATTGTCTCCCGCCCGACAGTGATCAATTTAAAAGACACACCAATAAAAAAGGGTAGGCCCGGATGCACCTCCGGGCCGAGCGCAGCGAGCAGGAAACTGTCAGAGGAAACGCACAATAATGTTTCCACTGACCGACCTGCCCAGCCGCAGAGGATGCCCCCTGTGTCATTCCGCAATTCGACTCAATAGACAGATCCTACCAGATTTCACCCGAATCCCGGCAGATGAACATCGCGCAGGTCTTTTTATAAAAAAATCAAATTGCGAACACATTTCGGGAACTCTCGTGCTTGTCGGTGACTCTTTAAAGTATGCAATGCCTAATACTATTAAATCTGACGCTGCTCACAGCCTGTCCCGGACATAAGGCCATGGACTACCCGGTTCCGTATCAGGTAGTGCCGACCCCTGGAATTTCATCCCCCCTGGTTGGAGTGGCGGATGGTCTGTTATTCGTCTGTCCCAGTGAAGCCCAGATACAACCCATCGAACCCGATCCATGGTTTGGTTTGGATGAGTGGGAAGACATTTCTGATGAATGGGAGCTTCTGGAAGAATCAGAAGACTTCGAACCCAAAGTCGTTGTTCCAGGGCTGAAAGATCGAATTTTTATTGGCCCCATTCCAAAATCATTAGAAGTTTATTGGTATGGCATAATTAGACATGATATAGATTAGATGGAAGCCAATGGCGGGACGCAAACGATTTCCTTCAGGACGACGGATCCGACGACTATCAGGTCTTTCAGTCTCTTCAGACACAGTTGGGCACGGAACAACTCAGAATCAGATGCACGGGGCCGACGGGGACAAAGCTCAGGTACGAAGCAGAATGTCAGGGCAAACTCTATGAGGTCGAATACGATCTCAAATCCGTGCAGATCATTAAAGTAAACAATATAAATCAATGACCCTGCGGCACCTTGAAAAACAGTAACAGGTTACCAGCCAGGCGGTTCGTGTTATTTCGTGTTGTCCGTGGTAGCAAAAAATCTGAATGTTTAAAACGAAACAGCCCCGCGGGATCCTTCCTGTGGGGCTGTTTCTTGCACCATGCTCGTACTTTCACGCAGGGATAATAATCCACGCAATCGAATTGTCAATCCCTGCTTGAAATCATGTGGCAGTCATCCGCTTACATTTTTACGTAATGATTGACTACCACGAAAATTACGAAAACTCACGAAATAATATGACCGGAAATCAATCAGGTCAAAACCCGTCATCACCATCATTAAAACCATTCTCGAACAGGGCGATTATTTGACATGGAACCGACTCAAACAGCATCGGCAAAAAAACAACAAATTATAGACAGATCAACTGAGTTGGTTTCGAAAGTTCACTACCAGCGCCCGACCTGCTTTCGTGTCATTTCGCGTTTTTCGTGGGAGAAATAAAAGCCTGAACGCAGAAAACGAATAGAGCAATCACCTCAGAATAAAAAAGGCAGGACACAAATAATCTGCGTCCTGCCCCCTGTTGCATTATCTGAAAAGACAAGCTTACTCAGGCCAGGGAGATTTCTCCGTCGCCAGGGAATAAATCACGGACTTGGAATTACAGAATTCATGGGCCGCTTCGATGAAACCCAGTTCCGCACCGAATCCACTCTTTTTGTAACCATAGATCGGCACGTTCGGTCTGAGATAACCGCCACCATTGATCGAGATCCGTCCTGCCTGCAGCTCGCGGGCGACTCGCAGCGCCCGTGTGCCGTCAGTGGACCAGATATTGGCCATCAAACCAAAGTCGGAATCATTGGCAATGCGAATCGCTTCCTCTTCCGTTTTAAATGTCATCACGCTTAAGACCGGGCCAAACACTTCTTCCTTCGCGACAGCCATGTCGGGTGAGACCTGGTCGAAAATGGTCGGCGGATAGAAGCAGTCCAGCGGGTCATCGGAGATATCACCCGAGAGGACTAACCGGGCCCCTTCCTGTTTCGCCTGTTCAACGCGACTCCGCACGAAGTCGCAGTGCGTTGGCGTGGCCAGACAGCCCAGGTGCATTTCGGGATCGGTCGGATCTCCCTGTTTCAAACTCTGGGCCTTGGCGATAATCCGCTCGAGCAGTTCATCATGCTGGCTCTCATGCACCAGCAGTCTTGAGCCGGCCACACAGATCTGACCCAGGTGACAGAAGATGCCCGTGATCACACCGTTGACAACATGATCCAGCGGGGCATCGGGAAAGACGACGCTCGGCGTTTTGCCGCCCAGTTCCAGCAGCACGCCTTTCATGCCATCCTTGGCCGCTTCCATCAGCTGCGCACCGGTCTCATACCGTCCCGTGAACGCAATTTTATTGATGCCCGGATGTTTCACAAGAGCCGTCCCCGCTTCCGCGCCCGTGCCGTGAATCACGTTAATCACGCCAGGAGGAAAGCCCACTTCTTCAGCCATCTTCGCCAGCATCAATGCGGACAGTGGCGAGACTTCAGAAGGCTTCAGCACCACCGTATTGCCGCAGGCGAGAATCGGCGCGAGTTTAATGGCGGCGTTAGTCATGGGATAATTCCAGGGAACGATGGCTGCGATCACACCCATCGGCTCGCGAAACTGCATCGTCACATTGTCCGGCAGGCCGCCATAGGAATGCCCGGCGATTTTGTCCGGCAGTCCCGCATAACTTTCGATTACGTCCGCCCCACAGGGAATGTCAAAGCCCAGCGTGTCGCGAATCGGCTTGCCGATATTGAGCGTATCGGTCATCGCGAGATCTTCCGCAGATTCACGAATGCGTTCTGCCAGCTTGTAAAGCAATCGACCCCGCTGCAGAGGATCCAGGCGCGGCCATTCCCCCTTGTCAAACGCACGGCGAGCCGCAGTGACGGCCAGATCGGCATCACTGGCATTCGCCAGGGCAATCTCCGCCAGCGGTTCCCGGGTCGCCGGGTTCGTGATCGTCCAGCTCGTTTCCGAGCGACCATCGACCCATTTTCCATCAATATACATTTTCTCTGGCCAGGCTGGCATATTCTGATTTCCTTACTGAAGTGATTAAATCTTGGCGTTGTCTGATCGATTCGTGGATTGACGGTGACCAGAGCAGGAGCGGTATTATCTTAACAAAGCTTACCAATCCGGGGCAACAGTTCGAGAGAGTTTGAGACCAGAAACAGGAACGACCTCCATGCATTGGAAATCTGTCTAACGCAGTTTTAAACGATTCCAGACTAAACGTAGCAGCAAATGGAAACAATAAGCAGGCACCGCTGGCCCCTTTTACTCTGCCCTGAAACAGCGCGGCAGATACCAGCCCTGTTTTCGTGCCCTTTCATGTTTTTCGTGGTAGATAAAACGGATCTGGATTCCAGCTCCCGTTCTGTTAGACTCAAGAGAGGATGTGATCCCGTCTCGTTTATAAAAATGGCACTTAATGTGAATCCCCGGGTGAGAGTTTTCTCGGGGAATAGTGCCAGGTTTGTTCTTCGTTACTTTTACAAACCTGGAGATTCCATGTATCGACTATCTGCCCTGCTGATATTGCTGCTTCCTGCTTTAGTTCAGGCGGCTCCGCATAAAATTATTCATGTCGTCAATCCGCATCATGTTTCCCGGGTTGAATATCTGGCTGATCTGCGGGCGAATTCCAGCTTGACTGACGACCAGATAGATGACCGCTACAGGGAGTTTCTTCACGATCGGGAAAGGATTCAACGGTGGCAGACTCTGATGCTAAGGGATTTAATTAAAAAGCATCAACTGAAGGGCATCTACATAGAGGGACTGTCAGAGAAGAATCATCAGGTAACGCTGAAATATCTTGAAGTTCTGAAGCAGAACGGGAAGACGAATACCATCAATGAATCCGAGTATGAGAAACTGAAAAAAGATCAAAGCAGACTCGGCTTGTCAGAGCTGGGAGCAGCTGGTCAATTAGTCATCTCGGGTGAGTTGCAGACCATTCTGCCAGCGGAGAATGCAAAAGCTTTTGAAGCGGCCAATTCGGTGAAGCCGGATGGAAGTATCAAATTTGTTGAGAAGGAAGAACACGAGCGCGAGAACGCAATCGTCAGAAACTTAATGAAAGCCGATGGTGTGGCCGTGATCGTGTTGAACAGTGATCACAACCTGACAGACAATCTGAGAGAACTGGGGATAACCTGCAAGTATGTGGTGATGGGAATTCATCCTGTTGAGGAATATAAGACATTTCCTGTCAAAAAGAATAAACTTAAACGAGGCCATAATCGATAAAAATCCAGCTCAAACAACATCGGTAAGAAAGAATGTCAGCAGTTCAACAGAACTGATTCCGAAAGTTCATGACGTACACCAACCAGAATTTCGTACCCTTTCGTGTTTTTCGTGGTAGCAAAAAGAAGACTGCGAGCGGGGCTCGTGATATTCCACCCATCACTCCACTGAAATCTTCCGGCACAGAATCGTCTTGCGTTTTACGCCGTCCTCATCCGGATAGTAAAAATCACTGTAGAAGAGCAGGGCACTGTTCTCATCCAGAGGCACGATCTCCGGGTTATTGCAGGAGCCGTCCCAGTCGTGAAAGGTGGGGTCAGCCACCGGCTTGTTGGCCAGGCCGCTCCGATCACCGGGCGTCATCACGACCAGCGGTTCGGTCCACTTCGTTCCGCTCTCGTTGAGCGCAGCCCGCACGAAGGTCCCCGGCCGTGCATAGCACAGCAGCGTCACCCCGTTATCAAGTCGGCACAGTCGTGGCAGGATACCAACTTTGTCGAACTTTACCGGCTTCGACCAGGTCCGTCCGCTATCGGTCGAACGCGTCATATACATCGGGTCCCATTCCTTGCCGGTCGAGGAATACCAGGTAGATCGCAGGAACCAGACAATCGAGCCGTCCGGCATAAATTCAAAGTCGCTGTCGCTGAAGCCGCCACTCTTGTAGGGAAACGCGTGGCCATCAGCCTCATACTCCAGATGTGACCGCCGCTGGAACGTTTTTCCATTGTCCTCGGAGCGGAAGATTTCCGCAGAGTAGTAAGGGCTGTACTGCACGTTTTCCGGATTGAGATGCCCCTCACCCGAAAATACACTCACCCAGATCGCCCCGTCGGGACCCAGTTTGGGATTGCCCCGCGGAAAGATCGACTTCAGCACCTTCTTCCCATTGCGACTGACGTGAACCACCCGCGTTAGAAACGGCCAGTCCACCTCAGCATGTTCCAGTACCGGTTTCGTCTGTTCTGCAGGGATGCGATACAGGGTCCATTCCTTTTGGGACAGACTCGGCGGCAGGCGATCGGCGTTAAATGCATTGATGGTTGTGCCTCCCATCCAGAAGGTCATGCCATCGGGAATCGGCAGCGTTCCTTCCTCCGCCTGCTTTGAGAAATCATAACCGGGCGTGTATTTGTTCCAGGGAATCTGCTTGTACTCGCTCACGTCGACACCCGATTCCGGCGGAAGGTAGACCCGGTCACCACTGGGGAGCAGCAAGCCGCACTCCTGCGCGACCGAATCATCGACCTCTTTCCAGGTCACACCCTGATCGTGGCTTTCAAACCAGAGAGCCGTCGCACCATAGTTGCTGATATCATCGTTTTTTACATGGACGGAAACCACAAACCGGTCTTTCAGCCGATAGGGCCGCGGAAACTGATACGGCCCCCACAACTGCTCCTCCGGTCGAATACCCCGCACGATCACATGCGGTTCCCCCATTGTCAGCTTGATCCGGGGCGCAGGTCTTTCTTCGGTGTTCGACTTGCTGCTGTCTTGCGCAACTGCGTTAGTCGTGCAGATGATCACCAATAATAAGGAACTGAAGAGGGAGCGTATGGTAATTCTCATGAAATCTGCTGTTGAACTCAAAATAGAAATAAAACGGCTTCAGTTTACGATTAACTGTTTCAGGATTGGGCGGGGATCTCTGCGATCTGTTTCGTGGCGATGCCGACGGGGCGGTCCAGGGGAATCCCGGCGCAGGTCAGCAGGGTTGTTAATAAGTCGCCCTGGTTGCCTTTGACATCGGGCAGGAAACGTCCCGTGTTGATCGCACCGCCGCCTCGTCCTGCCAGAATGAAGGGCAGATTGGCCCGGCTGTGCCTGTCACCGTCTTCCAGGCCCGAGCCCCACATCATAATGCAGTTGTCCAGCAATGTGCCGTCGCCTTCCTTCAGGCTGTGCATCTTGTTGACCATGTAGGCAAACTGGTCGATATTGAATTTCGTGATCGCGGCGACTTTATCCACCTTCTTCTTCTCGCCGTTATGGTGCGTCTGGGAATGGTGCTGATCGTTGAAACCGAGTTCAGGATACGAGACGCCGTTCGGGGTGGAACCAATGTAGGTGCAGACGCGAGTCGTGTCGGTCTGGAACGCGAGCACGTTGAGGTCGCACATCACCTGCATGTACTCGCTCCGTTTGTCTCCCTCGGGAATCTTGATCTCGATGGGAGGCGAGTCGGTTTTGTGACTGCGACTCGGTCGGACTCCCGCTTTCTCCAGTGCCGCTTCTTTCTGGCGTATTTCAATGGCGGCGATCCTTCGTTCCACCGAGCGGACACTGTCCAGGTATTGATCCAGCTTGCGCTGGTCAGTCTTTGACAGTGTGCGACGCAGATCGCGGGCACCGCCGATCACCAGGTCCAGCATGCTCCGATCTAAACTGCTCATCCCGTTCGCTGACAGTCCGTCCCCTTTTTCCTTCTTGTTGAACAGGCGATTCAGCACGTTGCGGGGATTGGTCTCGGCGGGAACCGCCTGGGTCGGCGAACGGAAGCTGCAGTGGGAATAGTAGGCCTCGTTCAGCCCCGCCTGGTTTTCCTTCCACGTTTGCGGCATTGTGGCCAGTTCCAGCGAAGGCAGCGCAGTAAACGCGCCCAGAGAGTTCGCGGCAATCTGGTCGGCGGAGATGGAGATACTGATTTCGTCCCGCTTATCCGGATCGGGTAACGCTGCGGTGAGCCACGTCGAGAGCTCGAGCGCGTGCGGCGCGCCGCGAAAGGGACCGTTGGAAACGCCGGCGATCCCCTTCATCAGCAGACATTGATCGAGCACCGGGCGCAGCGATTCAAGGGCAGGGGGAGGCGAGGTCAGAAACGTTTTGGGATCTTTGGGCCAGAATTGATCCATGATCACGCCATGCGGCATATACATGAACCCCATTCGGACCGGCGGTTGGAACGTTTTTTTCTCGCTGTCTTCAGCCCAGCCCATAACATCCAGCAGAGGCAGTGCCAGTGTGGCTCCCAGGCCTTTCAGACAGGTGCGACGATTGATTCTTTTATAATTACTCATGGGAAGGCTTTCAGGTGGGTAGCAGAGGAAAACAGGTATGTGATACGACGGCCTGCCATTCCGTCTTACCGGTCATTGGGTGTGGTTCGCGGGTCACTCAATACGACGATGCATGAAAGGATAACTGGTGACGACCTCGGTGATGAGCGTCTGCATGCGGTAGTCGTCTTTGGCGATTTTCTGCATCAGTCCATCGATCACAATTTCGTCGTATCCTTCCAGGCGTCGGCATAATGCATAGGCTAACAGTCGTTCGACCAGATTGCGAGAAAACTTTGCGTTATGCTGAGCGATAATCGCTTTCAGTTCTTTGGGATTGGAAAAATTCCTCCCGCCGGGGAGTTCGCCCGAGGCATCGATGGCCTGGCCGTTCTCGTCCTGGTCGCGCCAGCGTCCGATGGCGTCGAAGTTCTCCAGACCGAATCCGATCGGGTCGAGCAAGCGATGGCAGTTGGCACAGACCACCTCGGAGCGGTGCAGTTCGGTGCGTTCGCGCAGCGTCAGACTGGCGATCTGTTTTTGGTCCTGTTTCTCCAGTGAAGGCACATCGGGCGGAGCGGCAGGGACATGATCCCCGAGCACCTGTTCCAGCACCCAAACGCCACGATTGACAGGGCTGGTGCGGTTAGGGAACGAAGTCGCCGCCAGCACGCCGGGCATTCCCAGGATTCCGCCGCGATTTCCGTTGGTCAGTTTGACCTTACGCATCTCGGGGCCGGTGACAGTATTTTCCAGACCATAAATCGACGCCAGATTTCCATTGAGGAAGGTGTAATCGCTGTCGATAAACTCCGAAACGCTGCGGTTCTCCCGCACGATGCTTTCGAAAAAGAGCCGGGCTTCATCATACATCGCGCTGCGCAGGGCGGCGGTCATCTGCGGGAATTTCTTCGGGTCAAAGGTTCGCGTGTGCAGATTTCCCAGCTTGAGCCACTGTGCGCCAAAGCCGTCAAACAGGGCCCGCGAACGCGGGTCCATCAGCATCCGCGTGACCTGATCTTTCAACACCGGCAGCTCGTGGAGTTTTCCCTGGTCTGCCAGCGTCAGCAATTCAGCGTCGGGCATGGTAGCCCATAACAGATAAGACAGACGCGAGGCAAGCTGATAATCATCAAGGGGTACAATCCCCTTTTCAGTCTCCACTTCTCTGGCCGGCGTGATAAACAGGAACTGCGGGGAAATCAGAATCGCCTTGAGCATCAGACGACAGGATGCCTGGTAGCTGAGGTCGTTCTGTCTTCCCAGTTCAAAAACTTTGAGCAGGACATCCACTTCGGCAGCAGAGGGGGGACGACGGTAGGCGCTGCGCGCCAATGACTTTGCAAGCTTGCGGGCATTTGCCTTAGCGTCGGTCTCGGACGTTGGCGGTTCGCCAAAGAGTTCTAACTGAATGGCGGTCGGCGGTTTCCCTTCCGGAGCCACCACCTGATTCAGGACCTTTTCGGAGATGGCCAGATACTGTTCGAGTTGCAGCGGGGAGAGCGAATTGAGATAACCTTCGCCGCTGACTTCGTCCGGCAGACTGGCGACGATGTCAGGATCGACGCCCAGCAGATCGTGCAGCGTGTTGCCATATTCCGTTTTGGTGAGCCGCCGAATGACAAATGGACCAGGATCTTTCGGACTGAGATATTTTATCTGCTGCATCCATTTTGCAAACATCTGACGTTCTTTGTCGGACGGCTGATCCAGTCCTTCCGGCGGCATGTCATGTGCTTTCACGCGGGCCGCCGACTTTTTCCATTTCTCACTGAAGGCCGCATGCCCGGGACTTCGTAGAGCCGGGTCAAAGCTGAGACCGGCTTCCGTCGGCCGACGGTTCTGATGGCAGTCGATGCAATATTTTTTAATGAACGGCTTGATCTGCTTGCTGAAAAACTGCTCCGCTTCCACTTTCCGCGCCGCCAGCGCTTTGTTCTCTTTCGATGCAGCAAGCCCAGCCTGCGGACAGACCCACAACCCCCACACCAATCCGGCAATCACACCGCGAACAAAACGCGCCTCTAACACTGACATTGCTAAACTCCTCCGACACAATAATCGTACCCACTCATTATAGTTTCTGCATATGTCAGTGTAAACAACTGCCAGAAAACGTAGCGTCTGCACGTGAGTGTAAGTTAATAATAACGTAAAGAACAGTTCGCTATCTGTTGGTTTCAGTTCTGATCGCAGAGACCGTCGTTCTAATTCATGCGAGGAAATTAGATAACACTTCTCAGGATCCAGAGGCAGTTGCCTGACGAGGTCTACTTTGGAATTGTTGATGAGATATCGAGCAACTTCAGGATGTGACAAACAGCAGGGCTTTGAGACGCAGGGAACACGAAGTTATAATAAAGAGCAAACAGACCTGGAACAGTTCCAGAATTCAGTTAAATAGAAAAGCTCAGGTTTACCGATTATGAAAAACATGGGAGACGATAACATATCCGGTTGCAGAACAAATTACGAATTTGCTCACACTTCGACCCGCTGTCTCAATTGACGTATCGCGGGCCGTTTATGTTATAATCAAGATTCTACCCAAAAACATAAACCGGTTCTGACCCAAAATACGTCCCACTTGAAGACTCAACAGGAAACCCACCATCATGACCTCCACCTCAGATACCACCCGCCGTGATTTTTTGAAAACATCCGTCGCAGCTGCAGCCGCAACCACTTTCGCCGCACCGGCGTTTGTCCGCGGACAGAATTTGAACTCGCAATTGCAGTTTGCGGGGATCGGCACCGACGGCAAAGGGTATTCCGACATCAAACTCATTGCCAGCCACGATAAAGTGAAATGCGTCGCCTTTTGCGATGTTGATTTGTCGCGGACCAAAAAAGTCAAGCCGTTAGCACCTGAGGCTCCTGTCTTCCAGGACTACAAAATCATGCTGGATGAACTGGGTGATAAAATCGACGCTGTTTCGGTTTCCACACCCGATCATACTCACGCCATCATCAGCATGGACGCGATGCAACGCGGGAAGCATGTTTACTGCCAGAAACCGCTGACACGCACGGTTTGGGAAGCACGCCAGATGCGTCTGCAGGCAAAAAAATCAGGTGTCATCACACGCATGGGGAACCAGATCCATTCGCACTCCGCTTATCGCACCGCAGCGAAAGCGATACAGGATGGTGTCATCGGAAAAGTGAAGGCCGTGCATTCCTATGTCGGTACCACCGGACATGGACGCAGCGGTCTGCTCAACAAGCCTGCGAATAACGAAGCGGTTCCCAAAACACTCGACTGGAATCTCTGGATCAGCGTGGCCCCCATGCGTCCGTACGGCGGAAACCGGGTATACCATCCCTTTACATGGAGAGACTGGCAGGACTTCGGTTCCGGAGCCATCGGCGATTTCGGCTGCCACTTACTCGATCCAGTATATACAGCCCTCAAAATCACGGGTGACCCGATTAGCGTGCACTCGGAACATACCGGCATGAATGATGAAGTCTGGCCCGCCCAGGAAACCATCAAATACGTCATTCCCGGCACGCAGTATACTGCCGGTAGCAGTCTGCCGATTACCTGGTACGATGGTGGGCGGCGTCCGAGTGACAGTATCGCCAAACTGTTACCCGGCCAATCTCTGCCGAGCGGTGGCTCCATTTTCGTTGGTGAAAAAGGCAACCTGATTCTGCCTCATTACCGCCAGCCGTTTGTCAACATCGAAGGAGTTAACATAGAACCGGTAGAAAGTCTCGACCATTATCACGGCTGGGTCGATGGTTGCCTGTCCGGAAAACAGCCCAGCGACGGGTTTGAATACGGAGGCCATCTGACCGAAGCTGTGCAGTTGGGAAATGTGGCCGCGTTCTTCCCGGGCGAAACCCTCGAATTCGATGGCAAGGCGCTCAAGATCACCAACAACTCGGAGGCCAACAAATACCTGACACGAGACTACCGCACCGGCTTCGAAATCGCTTCGATCTAGCCTTCTGATCCTTCAAGATAGAAAACGCTTCGTATGCAGTATTTTAAGCTCCGTCGTTTTGCTGTTTTACTGGCAATTCTGTCTGGAACGAGCACCTTGCTGGCTGCCGATGCGGAGTTGGCCAGGCACATCACCGTACCCACGGACTGGAAGGGGGAGCAGATTATGCTCCCCCCTTCTTTTGCCAGGGGAATGAAATTCAAAGGGATCGAAGAAGCCCGGTTTTCTCCCGGCATGTTCCAGGAAAAATCGGACACGTTTTTCTCCTACTTCTTCGTGTTTAAAATTGATCCCGGCAGTGAACTGACACAAAAAAACATCGAACGCGAACTACTCACCTATTATCAGGGACTGTCGCGCACCATTTTCAACAGCCGAAAAGCGAAAGTGGATACCAGCGGGTTTTCCTGCGAACTCAAAAAAGTGGTCCCCGTCGATCCTCAGAAGATTTACCCCGAGGGACTCACGGAATATTCGGCAACCGTCAAATGGATCGAACCGTTTGTCACTCAGAAACCGCAAACGCTGCATCTGATTATCCAGGTCTGGACAGACAAGACAACCAAAGACGGCTATCTGTTCGCCTGTGTTTCGCCGCAGGAGATGAAAGCCGAGATCTGGCAGTCAATGCAAAACATCCGCGACACATTCTACCGCAGTCTGCAGAAGTAATTCTTCTTGTTGAACTCTGCTCCATTTCTCCCCGGTTTTGAAAAGCTGATCAAATCCAACTGATTATTAAGAGTCACAGTAATCGACCGCAATCTGTCACAGCATTCCAGATCTGTTTGTACGCGAAACTGAAGAATACGTGTCATAAGGGGGGGAGAGAACCAGAGCAACCAGATTGGGGGGGACCCGAATGCAATTCGGGTCGAGCGCAGCGAGCAGGAAACTGACGGTATAAACGTGCCATTGAGTAAGTACGTTCCTGCATTGAATTCATGTTTCGGGATCTGTCCCTTTTACAGCGGTGCCCACTGCAGCGGGTCTATATTATTGTCCGACTTGCCCGTCAGTACAGAGGTGGCGGGTGGCACCGTTGGCTTGCCCAACGGTGAAAATCAGGGCCAGGTTTTAACCCCTTTACTTCAATGCCTGATAATCTTTCCCATTGATGCTGCGGATCACTGACCGCATCCAGGCATCCAGTTCCTGCTGCATCTGTTTCACTCGCTGAGCCTGTTCTGGATCTTGGGAAAGATCGGTTTTTTCCATCGGGTCATCACTCAAATTGTAGAGTTCGTATCTGGTGCCTTTGATACGATGCAGTTTCCAGGGCCAGTCATTTCAGGTGGCGGGTGGCACCGTTGGCTTGCCCAACGGTGAAAATCAGGGCCAGGTCTCAACCCCTTTACTTCGATTCCTGATAATCTTTCCCATTGATGCTGCGGATCACAGACCGCATCCAGGCATCCAGTTCCTGCTGCATCTGTTTCACTCGCTGGGCCTGTTCTGGATTTTTAGAAAGATCGGTTTTTTCCATTGGGTCATCGTTTAGATTATAGAGCTCGAATTTTGTGCCTTTGATGCGATGCAGTTTCCAGGGCCAGTCGTTCCAGGCGGCATGCCCGGTCGTGGTCTCTTCGGGAAACTGTGGGAATTCGTCGACGTCTTTACGCATTCTGACAGGATCATGCGGTAAGGGGGCACCCGCCTGTTGCTTTTCCATGATCGCTTTCTGAATCTGGTCACTGCGTGTGCCTTGTCCCCTCTGAAGTTGATGCCAGAAACCCATCGGCTTACTCCGTTCGGCAACCGCCCCCGAAATGATGCCGCTCACATCCATGCCATCGAGGGGATGCGGCGCAAATAATTCCACGCCGGCCATAGACAGGAGGGTCGGGTAGATATCAAAGGTTGCCACAGGGACCGAAGTGCGACCTTTGAGCTTGCGTGCGGGCCATTCGATGATCCCCGGCACACGCAGACCCCCTTCGTAGATGCTGCCCTTTTTCTCGCGGCCGCCGGAGGTCTCCTTGACCAGCCCGCCATTATCGCTGCAGTACCAGACGATGGTATTCTCCGCAATGTTCATGTTCCTGAGAGCGCGTCGCAGTCGTCCAACCTGCTGATCCAGCAGCGTAATCTCACGGTAGTACCCCGCATGTGGTTTCCCCTTATATAGACTGGGGCCTTCCGGCACTTCCGCGTGTGGGTCATGCGGAGAGGGGAACCAGACGACCGTGAAGATCGGCTGCTCGCCGTCTTTGTGTTTCTCGAGGAATTCGAGCGTATCATCCATTAAGATGACCGAACCTTTTCCTTTACGATGCTCGATCTTTCCCATGCGGCTCAGGTAGGGATCGTTGTCGAAAAAGTTGAGTCCGATCACCCATTCATCGAATCCCATGCCACTGGGATTGCAGGGGGAGTCGGGCTGTCCCGAACCCAGGTGCACTTTGCCGAAGATACCGGTGACATATCCGGCCGCTTTCAACGTTTCAGCGATGGTCTGCTCATGCGGGCGCATGTAGCGACCGTGGTTGGTGACTTTGGCCCGATTCGGATTGCGACCGGTCATCACACTGGCTCGGGTCGGCGAACAGACCGGTGCGCCGGCATAGAAGCGGTCGAAGACGAATGCGTCCTGCGCCATGTCATCAAGTTCCGGTGTCTTGACAAACGGGTGACCATTATATCCTGTGTCTCCCCAGCCCTGGTCATCCGCCATCACCAGAATGATATTGGGTTTACCGGAGCGATCCGCTTTCGCCGCAAAGGAGGCTCCAGTTGATACCAGAGCAAAAACGACTCCTGTCACTGCTATAAAAACGCGTCGATTCCGCATGATTGACTCTCTTCTGCTTTGTGACTGAAATTGTGAATATAAGCCCGATTGAAATCAGGATCATCAGTAATAATCATACCAGTGCCGGTCCCTGATTCACATTATCAGCTCGTAAGAGGATGAAATTATTTTGTATCCAGATCAGGGGAGATTCATAGATCAAAGAGAGGCAGAACCATCCTGCAAGCAGGCAGAAGAAATAAAGCAGCTGAAAAAAGCGGGGATGCTGCTGGTCCATCTGTGTCTCCTGGGAAGCAGACTTAAAAGAGACTAGATAGTGATACCGTTCTGAAAACGAGAATAAATAATGCTACGGAGACGATGATAACGAGATTCGCATAGATCAGCTTGAGCAAGGTGGATTCCGAAAGGGATTTAGCAAGCGAAAAACCCAGTGCAAAACCTACTGCTCCCAACAATATCATTCCGATGGGAACTGTAAAAATAAAGAAAGGCCAGAACCCTTCAATTTGCGTGTAGAACATAAAATAGAGGAGGCCATAAAATCCAATAAATCCACCAAAGACAATTCCATTGATTGTGGAAAAGATGGATAAAATGATGGTTAAAATAGTTTTATCAGGCACAATCATATCTCACGAACCAGCCATAATCGAAGATGTAAGCTTCGCTGCCTCAACTATGTTACTGGGCGTAAGGAGTAATCAAATCTCACACGTATATTGAAAAATTATAGATAATAAGAATGAAGGTCAGTTTACAAAATCGTTTTGATCGATTTCGATCGGGTATTGCGGGCTGACTGCATATACTCACCCGCTTCCCATTATTGTTCAGCAGCGAACAACGATTTACGAATTCGTCACTTTGAAATTAAAGTGGTTTTCAGAGGAGGTGCTGACCTGCCTTAAAAACCTGTACCAGGTCTTATGAAGGTTGGGTT
>TARA_R110001592_G_scaffold963_1_pt1 | contig 22074 bp, 19 predicted proteins | sample TARA_R110001592 | Tara Oceans TARA_R110001592 (sample SAMEA4398387) | marine metagenome | biome: Polar Biome; feature: [SRF] surface water layer (ENVO:00010504); material: water (ENVO:00002006), including particulate matter (ENVO:01000060) such as... | depth 5 m | reverse complement strand
GTGTTCAATATCCGCCAAGCCCTTGTTATTTGCAATTAAAGCCGACACGGGCTCAAAACGTACATCGCCTTCAACTAAGTGTTTGTCATCTGGATCGATATAAGGCGGGTTACTGACAATTAGATCAAAACGCTCTTGGGGAATTTGACTGAACCAGTCACTTTGAAAAATATGGGTATTCGCTAGCTGATGTTTTTTAGCATTGCGCTGTGCGAGTGACACAATGTCTGGCAAAAAGTCGGTAGCAGTCACTTGCCATGCAGGTCGTTCACTGGCTAAAGACAAGGCAATAGCCCCGGTACCTGTACCTAAGTCTAAAATACGTGCATCTTTGGGGAGCTCTAAATCTAGAATTTGTTCGACGAGAATTTCGGTATCAGGCCGAGGAATCAAAGTATCCGGTGTAACCAGTAGATCTAAAGTCCAAAAAGCGCGTGTACCACAGATATGAGCAATCGGTTCACCTTTTTGTCGACGAGTTAAAAGACTTTCAAAATAAGATAATTGTTCAGGAGAGAGGAGTTTATCTGGCCAAGTTCTTAAGTAGGCACTAGTACAAGAAAGTACATAACAAAGTAAACATTCAACATCCAGACGCGCGGTTTCAGTTTGAAGCTGAGTCCATCTTGCTAACACGTATTCAATGGAAATTTGTTTTTCCAAACTGCCGCCCTCTTCCAAGCTATGGTTTTTTCTATTCTAGAATCAATGTTGAACTTGAATAAAAACGCCAAGCTGGAACAGGCTTGGCGTTTGATTATCTGTCTGCTCTCTATTCAGATATTTTGAGTAACTGTTCTGCTTGATGCTCTCTTAAAAGAGGCTGAAGGACCTGATCCAAATCCCCTTGCATGACTTCCGCTAACTTATAGAGTGTTAAGTTAATACGATGATCTGTCATGCGTCCTTGAGGGAAGTTATAAGTACGAATTCTCTCAGAACGATCACCACTACCGACTAAACTCTTGCGTTGATCAGACTGTTCTTTATGTGCTGCATCTTGTTCCGCAGTCAACAACTTGGAATGAAGCAGTGACATCGCCCGTGCTTTGTTTTTGTGCTGAGATCGTTCATCCTGACATTCAATCACCACACCTGTTGGCAGGTGGGTAATACGAATCGCCGAATCTGTTTTATTGACGTGCTGACCACCCGCACCAGAAGCTCGGAAAGTATCAATTCTTAAATCGCCTTTATTGATTTCAATATCATCAATGGATTCAATTTCAGGCATGACTGCCACGGTGCAAGCTGACGTATGGATACGACCTTGGGATTCTGTTTCTGGAACACGTTGAACACGGTGCGCACCGGATTCAAACTTCAAGCTGCCATAAACATCTTGCCCTTCGAGTCGCGCGATAACTTCTTTATAGCCGCCATGTTCACCTAAACTTTCACTAACAACTTCAACTTTCCAACGTTTGCGCTCTGCATAACGTGAATACATTCTGAATAAATCACCTGCAAAAATAGCCGCTTCATCGCCACCAGTTCCGGCACGAACTTCTAAAAAGACATTATTCTTGTCATTAGGATCTTTCGGTAACAGTAAGGTTTGTAGCTCAAGCTCCAACACCTCGAGATTTTCCCTTGCTTCTTTCCATGCTTCTTCCGCCATTTCGCGCATGTCCAAGTCGCCATCGCTCATCAGCACCTTGGCTTCGTCGACATCATCTTTTACTTGTTTATAGGCATCATAGGCTTTCACGAGTGCTTCAAGATCAGAATATTCTTTGGAATAGTCACGGAACCTCTCTTGATCACCAATAACGGTCGGATCACTCATCAAGGCTGCAAGCTCTTCATAGCGCTCACACATGGTATCTAAACGAACTAATAACGATTCTTTCATTTAATTGGATTCTAACAATAGAGGGAATTTAAGTGCGGCGTATTCTATCACTGATAAGGGAATCAGGCTATTGAGTTATAATTTGAAATAAAAAAGTAGACTAAATATGCCCTCCCCCTTTCTTCAGGGGGAGGGATAATAACTACACCGCCTCAGGCCCAGCAATCACGCCCGCATCATGCAATCGACCAATTTCAGCACGACTTAAACCCACAACATCTGCCAGCACTTCATCCGTTTGTTCGCCTAAACGAGGTGCAGGTTTCGCAGGTTCGCGCGCAAAGGCAGAGAAATCCCAAGGTGCACCCGCAGCCATATAACTACCAATGCCCGCTTGGTTTATTTGACTGAACATAGGGTTATCTAACGAACAGTCTGGATTAGTATCAAGCATTTGCTTTACCGTCTGATAACGACTCCAACAGACACCTTTTTGATTAAAGATTGTTTCAATTTCTGCATAGGGTCGAGCAGCTATAAAGGCTGAAAATACTGCTGAAATCTCATCACGAGATTCAAAACGATCACCTTCTTTAGAGAAGTTTCGACCTAGTTGCTTGGCTAAGGCGTCCATCTTTTCAGCCGATTCTGTGGCCTCACATAATGATGTCCATTGTCGCTTAGTCAGACCAATCACCATGACACGCTCGCCATCAGCTGTTAGAAAGTCTCGACCAAAGGCGCCGAATAAATAGTTACCATAACGAGGACGCTCTTCACCTAACTGTGCTTCCGCAATGAAGCCCAAATGCCCCATAACCGCCATGGCCGCATCCGCCAAGGCAATCTTGCTATGCTGCCCTTCTCCTGTTCTGAAGCGGTGACGCTCTGCGGCAAGTAAACCTAAAGCGGCCATTTGACCTGTGACTAAATCCCAAGCAGGTAGTACATGGTTTGTGGGAGAATTGCTATCACTTGGACCGGTCAAAAATGGTAAACCAATGGAAGGGTTAACGGTGTAATCGACGGCAGAACCTCCATGACGATCGCCTTGGACGGTTAACTGAATTAAGTCCGGACGGATGGCCGACAGCTCGTCATAAGACAACCAACCTTTAGGCGGGAAGTTGGTGAGCAACATACCTGAGTCTTTACCGGGTGCGGTAATAATCTGCTTGGCTAATTCAGAGCCTTCAGGAGAACGAAAGTTAATCGCGACTGATCGCTTGGATTTATTGAGACCCGCCCAAAACATACTCACGTTATCTTTAGTGACAGGCCAACGACGATAATCCAAACCACCACCAATAGCATCAATTCGAATAACATCGGCACCGAGTTGCGCCAAGGTCATTCCACCCAGCGGCGCAGCAACAAATGCAGAGGCTTCAACCACCCGCATGCCAGATAAAATCGCTGTCATAGTGAATATCCCTTCTAATCAGTTAAATTTGAATTAGTCAAAAAATCGCTCAGATTGATCGTCGCACTTTCAGGTCATTGTGTGCTTTGGAAAAACTAAACGATTCTGTCGAAATCTAAACTTTAATGCTGGCAAGAATAAACTAGGCTCAAGCTTAAATCTACCCGACACATTGACTATCTAAGCTCTTGATGTAAGATATTTGCTAACTAGCCATAAGTACTTTTGTTATTAATATTTGATTTAGCTCACCGCAGAAATTGATTTTTGACTATACTCTAGGGCCTGTTGACATTTTAAACTGAATAATTATGACCGATGCATTTAGCCACATAGACCCCTTACAAAAACTTGGTAGTAACCTAACGCTGCTTGAAAAATTAAAACTACTGCATGAGTTTCTCAAAGCTCAACATCCTTTTATTGACCGAATTGCTATCGCACTTTATGACAACTCAACCGACTCGTTAAAAACATTTATATGGTCTGGCGAGGAGGAAAGCCCTTTAACGCATTACCAATCAAAAATGGCAAATTCACCCTCATTAATTGAGATTGCAGAAACAACTAATCCACGTGTTGTGAATAATATGGATATATTTTCGGATGGCCAAAATAAACACACTCGCTTATTAAGTAAAAATCATTTTGGTTCTAGCTACACCTTCCCTATGTATCAAAACGGTCATTTTTTTGGCTTTACATTCTTCAATTCTTTCGAAAAAGAGGCTTTTCATGAAAGCATGTTAAGCCAACTTGATATGGCAGCTCATATCTTGGCTTTAATTATTTCGCAAGAACACGATGTGGTTGAAACTCTTCAGGCAACCATAAAAAGCGCTATGCATTTCACCCATCATAGAGATCCTGAAACCGCTAGTCATATCGACCGAATGTCTCGTTTTTCAAGACTGATTGCAGAAGATCTATCACATCAACACAACTTTAGTGACGACTTTGTCGAACATATTTTTTTATTCTCTCCGCTGCATGATATCGGCAAGATCAGTATCCCGGATAGCGTCTTGCTTAAACCTGGCAAGCTGACACCTGAAGAATTTGATGTTATGAAAGAACATGCTCAGCGGGGACGTGAAATTATTGAGGCTTTATTAGAAGATTTCAGTTTGGACAGCGTTAATCATATCGACATTCTGAAAAACATCGCACAATGCCATCATGAAGCCTGCGATGGATCGGGTTATCCTCAAGGCTTAACGAAAGAAAATATTCCTATCGAAGCACGTATTGTTGCTGTAGCAGATATCTTTGATGCACTAACGAGCACGCGTCCATACAAAGAAGCATGGTCAAACGATAAAGCCTTTGAGGCTATCAAGAATATGGCAGGAACAAAGTTAGATGAGGAATGTGTCAACGCATTAATCAAAAACCGTGAAGAAGTTGAGTTAATACAAGAACAATTTAAAGAAAATAGTATTGGTTAATTAAGCAATTTAATAACAAGGAAGGAAAGCTATATGCCTACCCCGAAAATAGGTCAACAAGCCAGTATCACTCGCTCATTTTCAGAGCAAGATGTCAAAAACTTTGCAAGACTATCTGGAGATTTTAACCCTATTCATATTGACCCTGAATTTGCCAAAACCACGGTATTTGGACAGCGAATTGTCCATGGAATGTTAGTCTCTAGTCTTTTTTCAAACTTATTAGCTGAAAAAGTTCCAGGTAAAGGCAGTATTTATTTAGGCCAAACCTTCAAATTCAAAAAGCCTGTGTTTTTTGATCAGGTCGTTACAGCAAAGGTTGAAGTACTAAATGTCCGAGAAGACAAACCCATTGTTACCATGAGTACTGTTTGTACTGACGAACAAGGCAATGAGTTAATTAGTGGCGAAGCTGTGCTGATGTTTAATCCTGAGACCTGAGATAGAGAGTTGGGATAGAGAGTCAAACTTATTAATCATGGCTAAATTAAATCAAGCCATGTCATCATAGAGATAAAAGCGAAATTTATTTCTGATACGTTTAAAAATAAAATTCTGCTGCCACAAACAGAGATAACATAATGGATAGAATTGCCTTAAAAAAATACAATGTTCGAAGCAAAGTCAGAACAGGTCTCGACATTGAAGACATCAAGCATGATATCGCGGAAAACCTGCTTTATGTGGTAGGAAAGCCCGCTGTAACGACAAGCTCTTATGATTGTTATCTCGCTGTAGCCTATACAGTACGTGACCGACTGTTGCAGCATTGGGTTAACACCGTTGAAGCCTTTTTTACTAAGGATATCAAAGCCACTTGTTATTTTTCTGCTGAGTTTTTAACAGGACCGCAACTCGGACAAAATCTCATCAATCTCGACTTATATGACACCATGGAACAAGCCACCTGGGACTTTGGTCTTGATCTAAAAGAGCTAATGGAGTTAGAACCTGAGCCTGGCTTAGGGAATGGAGGCCTGGGACGTCTAGCCGCTTGCTATCTGGACTCTCTTGCGACCTTGGGTGTGCCCGCCATTGGCTTTGGTATCCGCTATGAATTTGGGATCTTTAATCAACAGATTAAAGATGGCTGGCAAGTCGAATACACTGATAAATGGTTACGCTTAGGAAATCCTTGGGAAATCCCTCGTCCAGAAAGGGTTTATGACGTTAAATTGGGTGGCTACACAGAAAACTATGTAGATGAAAATAATTGCTTTCGCGTTAAATGGATTCCTGGAAATGTTGTAAGAGGCATGGCCTACGATACGCCGATACCTGGCTACAAAACAAAAACTGCCAGTATGCTAAGACTATGGAAAGCAGAAGCGCCGGAATCATTTGATTTTGAAGATTTCAATAAAGGCGATTATTATGGTGCTGTTGAAAATAAAGTCGCTGCAGAAAACATTAGCAAAGTTCTCTATCCAAATGATGAACAGCTTCAAGGTAAAGAGCTACGCCTTCAGCAACAGTATTTTTTTGTATCATGTTCACTCCAGAACCTTATTGAAATGCATCTTCTCAAAGGTTGTCGGCTTGACAGTCTTCATGAATGTTATGCAGCACAATTAAATGACACACATCCTGCCATTGCCATTGCTGAGATGATGAGATTATTATTGGATGTTCATGGCATGAGCTGGGATCTAGCCTGGGATGTCACTCAAAAAACCTTTTCATACACCAACCACACCTTACTTTCTGAAGCGCTTGAAAAATGGTCCGTTCCTTTATTTGCCAGAGTACTTCCTCGTCATCTTGAACTTATCTATGAGATTAATCATCGCTTTTTGGAAGAAATTAAATCGAGTTCTTCCTACAAAGACCTGCGCATTGATCATCTATCATTAATAGATGAGAATGATGAAAAATATGTGCGCATGGCCAACTTAGCGTGTGTTGGCAGTAATGCCATCAATGGTGTTTCAGAACTTCATACAGAGCTGTTAAAAAAACAGACTCTGCAAGATTTTTACGCCCTCTATCCTGAAAAGTTCAGCAATAAAACTAACGGGGTCACGCCACGACGTTGGTTAGTACTGGCTAACCCTAAACTTACAGCACTCATTAGCAGCAAAATTGGTGACGCTTGGATGCGTAATCTCACTGAACTGAATAAGCTTGAAGAATTTGCCTATGACAGTCAGTTCCAAGAACAATGGGGGCAGATTAAACTCGAAAACAAGCGCGATCAGCTTAACTATATTTATCAGAAAACCGGCATTGAATTGAACCCTGATTCCTTATTCGATGTCCATGTAAAACGTATCCATGAATACAAGCGCCAACACCTTAATATTCTACACATCATCACGCTTTATAAGCGTATTAAGGAAAACCCGGCGATTGAAGTCACACCCCGAACATTCTTATTCGCCGGAAAAGCGGCACCGGGTTATAAGATGGCCAAACTCATCATCAAACTGATCAATTCTGTCGCCGACCTTGTGAATAATGATCCTGATGTGGCTGAGCGAATTAAAGTCGTTTTTATTCCGAACTTTAATGTCAAAGTCGGTCAACGCATTTATCCAATTGCAGATTTATCAGAGCAAATATCAACCGCTGGCTATGAAGCATCGGGCACAGGAAATATGAAGTTCTCAATGAATGGCGCTTTAACGATAGGCACTTTAGATGGCGCAAACATTGAAATCAGAAACGAAGTTGGCGCAGATAATTTCTTTTTATTCGGTCTTAAAGCGGATCAAGTAAATGATAAATTATCAAAAGGCTATCATCCCAGGGATTACTACAATCAAAATGAAGAACTGCGAGAAGTGATTGATCTAATCTCTTCAGGCACCTTTTCAAATGGAGATACCCGCCTATTTAAACCCTTTGTTGATAAGCTGCTTGATAATGACTCATACCTGGCCCTCGCTGATTACCAAGCGTACATTTCTTGTCAGGAACATGTCAGTGAGGCATGGAAAGATCGCTCGTTGTGGATGAAAAAATCTATTCTCAATGTTTCACGAATGGGGAAATTCTCATCTGATCGTGCGATCAAAGAATACTGTCAGGAGATCTGGAAAATCAAAGAAAAAACGCTATAAGCATCGCTACACTTTTGTAAAGAGACAAGTCCTGAAGTGATAATGTCGTTCGGCGTGATGAGCACACCCGCTGTGGTTTAAGGATAGATTTCAAGAATAGCCCTAACCAAATTTGACAGGTATGCTGTGATATATGCGCTAAGAATGGAGTAGCTATGAAAAACTTTAAAATTCCGCCCATAACAACAAATGAACGTGGTAATGAGCGACGCGCTGGCTTTGAATTTGAAGTTGGCAATGTATCAATCGAACAGGTCGCGAATGCATTGCACAAAGAATTCGGTGGGTCGATTAAGAAAACCAGTCCTTTTGAATTCCATATTGAGGGCCTGGAGATCGGTGATTTAAAAATCGAACGCGATACCCAATTATTAACCTCATTGAAATATAGAGACTGGTTAACAGACCTCGGGGTCGATTTCTCGCCAGGCTCCGATGCTGAAAAAATTGAGCACGAGGTGGATAAATTAAGTCGCTGGCTGATCCCCTGTGAAATTGTGACGTCACCAATTCCTTTCTCTAAATTTGATCACTTACAAGCCTTGGTTCGCGTATTAAACAATATGGGCGCTGAAGGCACACAAAAGTATCTGCATTACGCATTTGGCCTACACATCAATCCCGAAGTTCCTAAAATGAAGGTAGAGGTACTTTTGCCCTTTGTACAAGCCTTTTTATTAATGACCGATTGGATTATAGATGAGTCTGAAACCGATTTTTCCAGGCGCTTTTTCACCAAGTATATAGACCCTTTTCCGAACGATTACGCTAAGCTGATCCTTGATAATGACTATTGCCCTAGTATGACGCAGTTCATGGATGACTATTTGGAACACAACCCTACCCGTAATCGACCTCTGGATATGCTACCCATTTTCCATGAGATCGACCAAAAGCGCCTGATGCAAGGACTGCCAGAGGATCATCAAGCACTGATAAAAGGTCGCCCCGCATTTCATTACCGCTTACCGGACTGCCGCGTCGGGGAGCCCGACTGGAGAGTGGCGACAGAATGGAATCGTTGGGTAATTATTGAACAAATCGCTGAGAGCGCCAGCCTGCGAGAAAAACTGATTATCAAGTGGAAAAAAGAACACAGCGCATTTTCGCTGAGTCACAAAGCAAGTTGGGTGAAACAGGTCGGCGAGTTTTTGCAAGAAAACCCGATATAAAACAATATCTGTACAGAAACAGGGGCAGAATATGACAGAGAAACCCGTGGTGGGTGTCACAGGGCCTGATCATGGTGGCATCGCAGCTTGGTGGATGACGTGCCTAGCATTGTTGCGAGCCGGTGCCCGACCTCTGAGAATAACGCCCTCCAGGAGCGTCGATAAGTCTCAACTAGATGCCTTGGTGATTGGCGGCGGAACCGATGTTGAACCGAAACATTATGGACAGGAACCAGAGACCGAAGCTGAAAAGTACGACAAATTTCGATTTCGTGACTGGCTGATTTCTATCCTGCTCTTTATCTTGCGCTTGTTAACTCAACAAAAACCAGCTCAGGGCTATGATCCGCTGAGAGACAGTATGGAAAAAGCGCTTATCGAATATGCGCTGGGACGCGACATACCGGTATTGGGCATTTGTCGTGGTGCGCAGTTGCTGAACATTGTCACTGGCGGCAGCTTGCATCAGAACATTTCAGAGTTTTATTCGGAAGAACCTCATGTCCGTAGCTTGCTACCGCGAAAGCGCATTGTCTTGGAAAGTGAGACGAAAACAGCCTCATTAATTCAGGATGGTACCCGCTTGGTTAACGCCCTGCATGATCAGGCGATTGATCAGTTAGGAAAAGGTATGAAGGTGACGGCTAGAGACTTGGCTGGTGTCATTCAGGCAATTGAGCATTCTGTCTATGATTTTGTTATTGGTGTCCAGTGGCACCCGGAATATCTGCCGCAGATTCAGTCACAACAGCGAATTTTCGCTGGCCTGGTTGCCTGTGCAAAGCAGAAAAAACTTGCCGAAGTTGGAGCACCAGATGATCGACCAGTGGAATAGCTATCTGGGGCTCTTTGGGCTGGCGTTTTTGGCAGCGACCATTATTCCGGCATATTCAGAAATTCTCCTTGCATCAATGGCAGCGGCGGGGCATGACCCCTTATTGCTCTTGCTTTTTGCTGCTTCAGGTAACACCCTGGGCTCAGCAGTAAACTGGGGCATCGGTCGATATTTGTTGCACTATGAAGACCGGCGCTGGTTTCCCTTCAAAAAAGACAAACTTGGCCTAGCTCAACGCTGGTTTCAAAAATATGGTGTATGGTCACTACTGATGGCTTGGGCACCTATTGGAGGCGATGCCTTGACCTTTATCGCAGGTATCATGAAAGTACCTTTCCCTATTTTTTTACTCTTAACAGGTATAGGAAAAACCTTACGCTATATATTGGTACTGGGTATAACAGATCAATTTTTTACCGTTCTATATCCGTAAGTTCTGGGGGAGGGCTAGAGTGGGATGAATTGTTGAAGCTTCTTGGTTTCAGGTGATTATAGGTTTATGTAAGTACCATTCAGGTCTTAAGCTTTAAATGATTATTGACGTTACGGCTTCGGCAAATCAGGTCATTGCTGGCATCATATATAAAATATAAGAATAGTATGTGGCTTATGCGACTTTTATAGTCGGCGTTAATAGCGCGATGTTTCTGTAGAGGATGAGTATGTTATTTGTAGATGAAATCGTGGATAAAGGGCTTAGACATTCCTCAGATCTTACTGATGAAGAAAAACCGATTTATTATCTGGCCTATCTTGAGCAAGTGGCTGATATGGAAGGATGGGACTTTTTCTTCATTTATAATATGGACTCATATCCATTAGTTAAGCAACTATTGATTTCTTCAGGCGATTTTAATTCCTTAAAGATTTTGAAGAGTTATGAAGATCACTTTAGAGCGCTTGGGGTTACATTCTCATCCAAGGAAATAGATGAGTTTTTGTTAAAAGCTTCTGAAGCTTATTATCTTTCATGTCCCGATTGGCGGGCTATGTTTTCAAAAGTTTATTCGGAGCGTTGGAAATTGATATCAAAATATTATGGCTCAATTGGGGTAGAACTAAAGATATGAGTACAAATAAACCACGTAATTATTCTCAAAAAATCGTAGATGGTGCTGCTCAAGCCCCTAGCCGCTCAATGTTAAGGGCTGTGGTAATGAAGAAATGGCTAGAAGGAGACAAAACTGGCATCAGCCCAAAGCTAAATATACCAGAGGATACTCGCAAAATATGCGAGAACCGTTAATTCTGCTTCTACCGGAGCCGTGACTGATAAGCTTGATTAAACAGCTGCGGTTATTGTCAGATTTGAGAAGCCTTACTCGAGTAAAGAAAAGGCGACTGCCTTCAAATTCACAATTACCACAATTACCACAATTACTAAGGTGGCACACAAAGCACTTAAAAAAGTAAAAGTGCGCGCGTTTTAATTATAGAATTAAGTCTGTCAGAAGCTCGTTACCAAAAGCACGACCTTTCACAAAGCTTAAGATGACTATTATTTGCTACTTATTTAAACAGAGTCAGTAAATCAAAGCGGAGCAAGGCCTTGATTCGAAAAAGCAATAATTCTGAATTTAGCTTTGATAAGCTTTGTGCCGCAGACAATGAAGCTTTTTTTTCAGCCAATTCAAGTTTTTGATTTTCAATCGCAGAAAGTGAAAGTATTTCTGCATCAAACCCGTTTATATCTTCATTTTTAGACGCTACAAATATTTGATCAGAATGACTCATCTCAAACTGCTTATTAATGGTTTTTGGGGGATTATTTTTATCGTCTTGTTTAAGATATTCTTGAGGCTGAACTTTAATATGTTCATCGTCAATACCACGCTGCTCGTCCAGAAGCTTTAGCGCCCAACTTTCATCCGCGCCCTCGATATTAACCGTGATCATGCTTTGTTTGCTTGGCTTAATTTTACTGACATTATTTTCAACTTCCATCAAGATTCTCCGGCTGATAGAAATATGATCCATTGAGTACATGACAGGATAAGCAGGAAACTAATAAGCCTAAGCACAAAAGTTCATTAATAAACTACTATCTTCGCAACCTTTATAAAGTCACACACCTGTTTATTTTCTAATTTTTTATTAATTATTATATTTTTGATAAAGGCTCATTATTAGCTAGTTCCTTACTTTTAAGATACCAATATCTATGCTTCATAAAAGATATATTCATTGATTAAGGCTCAAAATTCAATCAGCAGAAACTATAAAATTGAAAAGCGTGAACAAACTCTCATTGAAAATGGCGGTAATAAAGCGCTCAACTCTACTGAACGTCATCCCAACTCCACTTCACGTCATCCCGTACTTGTTACGGGATCCATTGTTTTACCTATTCGAAGCTGAGAAGTGCACGTACTATTTCAAGCGGAGTAGGTTTTATCCTATAAAATAAAATGTAATTTCCAACGGGAAAACACCTCAAGCCTTCTGAGATACTTGATCTACTGACACCCATACTAGGCGTTTCAACTAGAGATTTAGCTGCATTATTTAACTTATCTAAAAAACAGCTAGATTATCCTGAATTATACAAGGCTATCGAAAGACAACCTTGCGGACTTGTCTAATCGGTTTAGTCAGGAAATTTCTATAGCTAATTTTAAAACTGTAAGCCGAGTTCGAGCCGATACATCTAATTATCCAGCAAGTAGCGTTTTCTAAGGAAAGGCACTATTTAGCTTTTTCATTTATTAGCAGCTAATAAAGTAAAACAAGCAATCTGTTCGGGCGATAAAGGGGCTTGTTGTCGTCATAAATATTTTCATTGGATGTTTTGCGTATAAACGCCCTGCTCTTTCTTCAAAAAATTCCTCAATGTGTTCAAGGCCACTTTGATCTTTTGCCGTCAATAAGGACAGGCCACCTTCAGATAAAAATCCTATCGATTCTTCTGGTGTGAGCGTGCCGTAATTAAACTTTTCTGCTTGACGAGGTAAGGTAATCACAGCGCTTTCATCTATTTCATCTTGATAGCTTACCTTGCCTTCACCCTTAGTTTCCAAACGAATGGGGTTATGAAAAATATTAACGAGATACTCAATATCCGCTTGTGCGAGCACATGCTCAGCTGATAGAAAGCGATTCAAACCTTCCGATGCAATAATCTCGGATGAGTAATCCTTTACACCGCCACATTCTATGGTAACGGTGACAACATCTGACTCACTTAATTCCATTAAGGCGCCTAAACGTAGATCTGTGACAATAAGATCATTGGTAAACAATGATGTAATGGCAGCATGATCAGCATCATCTTTAATGGATACACCGAAAGCGGGCCCTGAACCCGAGGTATTGTGGATATCGACCAGGCATTCGGGTTTTATTTCATGAATAAAATCGAGAATCTCTTGTGCAATTAAGCCTTGATCATCATTAAAGGGTGCTTTGAAACAACGATTCAAATCACGATTATTGGCCAACATTCGATTAGAAAAAACCGGTGCTTTGCTAGCCGCCTCGACTGAGGCAATGATAAAAAAACAATCGACAACAGGTATCTCACCTGATTTTAAATACCGAAAAACAGCTTGAGTCCCTGATGGCTCATTACCATGCAATAATGTACAAACAGCACGAATACGTGATGAATCTGTGCCTGTTAATTTTATTACGCTTGGACCTTCAAGCCATTTCAAAAAGGCTTCTGGATTATCGCCTATCTGCTTAGCCTCAGGGTTTTCAATAATCCTGAGTTTTTTATATACACCACTCAAATTTCTGTGCTCCATTCGTGCACAGGATTACCCTGTTGATACAATTCATAATAACGATCTACCATAGTGGATAAGGCATGCTTATCATCATACTGAGCACGCAGCTTATCGAAGCATTCAAGTTGCCACCGAGCACCATTCATTCCTGTTTCTACACCCCCCTTGATGATGTGCATTTGCTTTTGAATTTCCTCATCATTGACACCCAATAAACTCAAACCCTCTTCTGCATTTGGTATAATTTCTTTAATGATATCGATAACAGGCCTTACCGAGACACTGCCAGATTTAATAGAAGGCCAGAATAATTTTGCTCCCAGACCATATTTTGCAGCACGATAAAAATTTTGCTCGGCATAACGAAACGGTAATCCGGGTAAAAAGGTATTTATATCACCCCGTAAACCACGTATTAAACCACTCATGAATGCAGCGTTCGCCATCATATTTGCGGGTGTTGGGCCGGCTGGCATGGAGCGCAGCTCAATACGAACATGACCCTTATCAGCAGGATCATAAATAGGTCTATTCCAAGACCAAATACTCCCTTGATGTAAGCGTAACTCTTCTAGTGACGGAACATCTCCATTATCTAGCTGCGCTTGAGGGTCCGTATCACTACAAACAGGCAGCAGAGGATCAAATAAATAGACTCCTTCAGCAAACATTTCATAAATATCTTTACGCACCCAACCCAAACCAAAAAAAACACGGGATGGTAAAGGGGTATTGTTGGAGTCGTCTATTCGATAATCAATAGACTGTTTAAACAGCGCAATTCGTGTTTCATGCCATAATTTTTTGCCTAGAAACATGGGGGAATTTGCCCCCAAAGCTAAGACTAATGGCGTGGTTAATTGTGCTGCATTAAATGAGTCTGCAAAATGTTCCGGGTTGACGCGATAATGAAATTGAAAAGAGGTATTCGCGCCTTCAAGAGAGACATCCTCCCATTCAAAATTAAGAGATTCAATACCGTCAATTTGAATCTTAAAGTCTGCACCGCGCTTATCTCTTATGGCTTTTGCCAAAACGTGGTAGCGATGGATATCTGTAATGGCCTCAACACCTAAATCTTTTGCCTGAAGTGTCGGTAATATACCAATTGGCAAAACTCTGGCTTCATGTTGTTCTGCAATGCCTGTCAGACGCTCTAGCGCCATATTCATTTGTGCTTCCATTTGAGAAAATGGTGATGAATTCTGCTCAATAGGTGAAAAGTTATATTCAAGATTAAATTTGTTCAGTTCCAAGCTTAGCTGAGGATCATGCATTTTTTGATGAATTAATAAATTAATGGGTAAAGGGGCTGCATTTTTATCCACGATATAAAGCTCTAGCTCTGCACCAAAAGACGTTGTGCCTGCACCAAAACCTTCTTGATCTAATAACTGCCGAAAAACCTGTAAATTCTTCTTCAAGCTTCGTCGAAATTTTACATAATCATTCGGACTGAATTTCGTTTGCTTTATATTCTGCCCCAAAATTTAACTCCGACTAAAGGAAAGACCTTAACTACATCACCCGTACCCTTCTCTTGGCACGAAACAGTCCCTCCCCCCCCTTTTTTTCAAGGGGGGAGGCTAGGAGGGGGGTTATTTAATCCAGATTTGCTTGGCATTAACAAACTCTTTAATGCCATGCGGGCCTAATTCACGGCCGTAGCCGGATTTTTTAATACCACCACTTGGCAGGCGAGGGTCTGTTTTCACAATGCCATTAACCGCAACTTGTCCTGCATTTAATTCCATCGCAAAAAACTCCGCTAGTGCCAAGTCTTTGGTCCAAATGCTGGCACCCAAACCATACTCAGTATTGTTGGCTAATGCCAATGCATGTTCTTTGCTCTTGGCTTTGACTACGGCCATAACAGGGCCAAAGGTTTCTTCTTTAAAAGCGCACATGGTTTCATCAACATCGATGAGTAAGGTCACTGGATAAAAATACCCATCACCTGGAGGTAGTTCGCCACCCAGGATGCAATTCGCACCCGCGTCAATCGACTCTAGCACTTGTCGGTGGAGATTCTGTCGAAGGTCATCCCGCGCAATAGGGCCAATATCGGTATCTTTCAGAAGCGGATCACCCAGCTTGAGTTTGGCCAAGCGCATTTTTAATTTATCATTAAAGGCATCATAAACATCCGCTTCTACAATAATACGTTTAGCTGCAATACAAGACTGCCCTGCATTTATGGTGCGAGATAGGGTTGCTACATCGGCTGCGGCATCTAAATCGGCGTCAGCTAAAACGATGAGCGGGTCTGAGCCGCCCAATTCCAGCACCGAATGTTTAATTTCTGCGGCAGCAGTCGCAGCGACAATACCGCCCGCATTCGCCGAGCCAGTAAACGATATTGCCTGAATGGCAGGATGTCGTATGGCTTCAGCAACAAAAGCCGTTTCAACAGGCAAATTGACCAAAATATTTTCAGGTGCTCCTGCACTAACAAATACTTCGGCAATGGCCTGAGCACAGCCTGGTACATTAGGGTCATGTTTGAGAACACAGGTATTGCCTGCCATTAAAGCCGGGGCAAAATAACGAGCGGCTAACCACAGAGGCGCATTCCAAGGCAGAATACCCAGCAAGGTGCCTAGCGGCTGGTAACAAACAAAACTCAGCGATGCATCGGAAGGAAGCTCTTCCGAAGCCAGGTATTGCTCAGCGTGTTCAGCGTAATACTCTGAACACATCGCGGCTTTTTCGACCTCTGCCAACCCCTCTTTTAGGGGCTTTCCCATTTCTATTGCCATTAATTCGGCCAATTTAGGCTTTGCCTCACGCAAAGCTTTTGCGACCTTAACAAGCACCGCAGCGCGTTCAGCAAAGGTCGTTTTGCGCCAAAGTGTAAAAGCAGTATTGGCTTTTTCGATGGTCTCGGCAATTTCCTGGCTAGCGAGCGCCGGATATTGCTGTATGAGTTTCCCTGTACAAGGGTTTGTTGAAACAAGTACTTGGCTCATTATGAACTCCTGTGAGCGAATATAAGTGTGCAATCAGTTACGACCTGCGAATCTAAATTCACCTTAAAACCACATTCGGGTTCTAAGATGATAAAACCAAAAAATTTAAGCGCAGGGTTCAGCTAATTAATCAAAAACTAAATCTTAAAAGTAGGTATTAATTAGCTTTTTTAGCGGTTTTATTTTTTGATTTGCTATCGTTAGCCACGACGAGCTGAGGTTCAGTTGTTTCACTTATTGTTTTGGTAGATTGAGTCGGCGAATTATTAGGCTTAACGGTGAAATTTCGGTCCAGAGTAAAAAAGGACTCGCAGCCTTTGTCGGTAATATATATAGAGTCGGAAATACCACAGGTTTTATCGCCATCGACGCCCCACATCCAAGGAATAACATGGAAGGTCATACCTTCTTTTAAGACCGTGGAATCCCCCTGCTTAAGACTACAGATGTAACCTTCGTCCCAACTGGGAGGAAAGGCTATACCAATGGAATAACCTGAGCGTGTCACTAAACTTGCACCGACATCATTGTGGGTAATGATTTTGCGAATCATGTTATCGACATCAGAAACAGTCATGCCTGGCTGTATTTGGCTGTGCATGGTGCTCAGTGCTAACTTCATTGTCTCCTGCGCTTTGAACATGGAATCGCTTAAATCACCTAAAACCACCGTGCGCATCATGGCAGTGTGGTAACGCCTGAAGCAACCACCCACCTCTAGGAAAATATGCTCGTCAGGTTTCACCACACGACCTTCCCAAGTAGCATGACCAATCATGCTCCTTGGACCCGATGTCACATAAGGCATAACAGCCGGTGGCTCGCCACCCGCACAAAACATTCCGGAACTGATAGCAGCACCAATTTCGTTTTCAGTCGCGCCAGCATGGCAAGCTTCTATGCCAGCTTTCATACCAGCTTCAGTGGCTAGTGCCGCTTTGCGCATGAGGTCAATTTCCACAGGCGACTTACAAATGCGCCCTTCTTCGACAATGCCAAAGCAATCAAGTAATTTAGCCGCTGTGAGCGTTGTGTGAATAGTATCTTGTTGATAGGCCGGAAAAAAATAGCTATTGCGTTCGTAACCAATGCGCTTGCTGGATAAACCAAATTCACGTAATGCATCCACCAGCATTTGAATGGCGTCTCCAGTATCAGGATAGGGTCGTGTACGTTCCACCCAAGTACGTGCAAAAATATTGGACTCCTCTAATGCTCGGGTAATCATAAAGGGCTCATCCTCAAGGGGCACAACCAAGGCCTGAAAAAATGAATATCCGGTAGTCTGGTAATCCGTCAGGTACATAATATTTTCTGGGTCAGACACGATGATGGCATCAAGATGACGCTCGGCAATGCGAACGCGCAGCTCATTAATACGGCGCTCGTATTCTTCAAAGGGAAAGGTCATGTCATCGCGTTTCTTCATGCTGCAGCCTCCAAAGCGTGTTTCGTAGCATTAACCAGAATAACCAAGCCTTCCATTAAGTCATGCTCTGGGATTGTCAATGGAGGGATAAGCTTGATAACGCGTCCACCGGTTCCACAGGTGGCGATGAGTAAACCTTTACTAAAACATTCATCGATAATGGTGCGTGCGACTGCGCCATCATTCACATCTAAACCAATAACCATCCCTTTTCCACGAATTTGTATGCCTTTCACATTCTCAAGTGAGGCTAAGGCTTTTTTCATGATCTCTGCTTTTACTTTAACCTCTGTCATAAACTCATCATTTTCGAAATAACTCAGGGCTTGCTTACCCGCTACGAAAGATAATGACTGACCACGGAAAGTACCTGTATGTTCACCCGGTGACCAGAGTTTATCGATTTCAGGCTTAACCAGATTCATTGCTATGGGGGTGCCCAAACCACCAAGACCTTTAGCTAAACAAATAATATCGGGATCGATGCCGATATCATCAAAGCTAAAGAAAGAGCCTGTGCGACCCATGCCCACCTGAATATCATCGACAATCAGTAAACTACCCGTGTCTTTAGCCAAGCTAGCCAAGGCTTTTAACCACTCCTTAGACGCCACATTGACGCCACCTTCGGCTTGAATGGTTTCAACGAGAAATGCGGCGGGAGGTTTGATTCCGCTAGAGGCATCACTATATTGCGCGCGCAGAGCATCTAAGTTAGCGATACCGCAGCCCATCTCACAACCCAGACAAGGCTTTTCGCAACCAAAGGGTTGATGACCAACATGCAGCAAGGGAATACCCGCAGCACCGCGGAAATATTCATTCGCGGTACAGGCAAGTGAACCTAGGGTCATGCCATGAAAGCCTTTGGTAAAGGCGATAATGTCATTGCGACCCGTAGCACGACGCGCAAGTTTTAATGCCGCCTCAACAGCATTTGTTCCCGTCGGCCCCATAAATTGCATTTTGTGCGGCATCTTGCGCGGTTCTAATATCGTGTCGACAAAGCTTTGCATAAAATCGCGTTTGGCTGTGGAGTGCATATCCAAAGTATGCGTTACACCCTTGGACTGAATGTATTCGACCACAGCCTTAGTCATACGCTCATTATTATGACCAAAATTTAGCACACCTGCTCCGGCAAAAAAGTCGATATATTCTTTGCCATTTTCGTCAGTTTGTCTGGCGTTTTCAGCCTTATCAAATACCACAGGGTATACCCGGCAATAGGCTCTAATGTCGGATTCTCGCTGTTCGAATATGCTCATACTTGACTCCTCATTGTGTAAAAATTTGGCGGCCAATACCGCCGAATAGGATTAATCATTTTTATCGGTATTATGTGTATCAATGTTATCTTGAGTTTTGGGTAATGGTGCACCGACTACTTGAGCAAACAAGGTAGTGACCTTTTCGATTAAACGATCATTAAAATCGTAATGGGGGCTGTGGCAAGGGGCTTGATGATCAGGTCCATCATCGGCACCAATCAGGGCATATGCTCCGGGGATTTTCTGTAAGTAATAACTAAAATCTTCAGATGCCATTATGGGTGATAAAACCTCTTGTTCAAGAGCCGCTTCGCCCCATCTCTGCTCCCAGAGTTGACGCATATACTTCGCTTGGGCAGGATGATTAATCGTCGCCTCATAGCGCGGTTGAATATCTACATCACATTCCACACCATAAGCATGGGCAGTATGGGTGGCGATATCGATTATTGCTTGGTTAATTTCTTCTCGGACAAACTTGTCCGGTACTCGAATACTGCCACCAATGATGGCTTGCTGCGGTATGACGGTGGCAGCACTGCGCGCATCAATAGAGGTAATACTCAAAACCGCGACTTTTTGCGGTGCTAATTTACGGCTAATAACCTGCTGCATAGCCAATGTGATTGCACTGGCGGCCAAGACCGGGTCTCGACATAGCTCTGGTTGACTGGCATGACCACCCTGGCCTCTAACAGTTAATGTAAAGGTGCCATTACCACACATGACAATACCATCAGGACAGAGCATTTTACCAAAACCGATCGCCGGCCAATTATGCCAGCCATAGATTTCATCAACGCCTTTGAGTGCGCCGTCTTCAATCATCGCTTTTGCGCCATGACCACCTTCTTCAGCAGGCTGAAAAATAAGTGTCACTGGGCCAGGGATCTGATTCTCGCAATGTTTTAACCAACGCGCCGCAGCTAAAAGCGTGGCTGTGTGGCCATCGTGGCCACAGGCATGCATACAACCAGGTTGTTGAGATTGATAGGCTTTGTCGGTTTGTTCAGTGATAGGCAGGGCATCAATATCGCCGCGCAAGGCAATGTGCTTTTGAGCTTGGCCAGCACGGTGATTGATAAAAGCTACCGTCCCGGTATTTGCACAAGGCGCCCAGGGAATATTCCAGTCAGACAGGGTATTGCGTATTCGCTTGGCAGTGTGAAGTTCTTGCCAACCAAGTTCGGGGTTTTTATGCAGTTCGTGGCGAATTTGCTTCGCCGATAAAATGGTCTCTTGCCAAAAGTCCGACATGATCCTCCTCTAAGATTTCGTGGATAAAAGGTATTCTCGAAACACTATATAGGCGCGGCTGAGTGCATATTTTATTGTGAGCAGTCACAAACTTTAGACAGACACAACAGGCCATAACATAGTCATACTAGACCAAGTAAAAGTATTTTTCAGTTCGAAAGAACACTTAAGTTATCTTGTCCAGATATCATTAAACCCTAAAGCAATTTTTCGGATGTAGCAAGAATCTGGTTTATACAAGGTATAATTTTGTTCCTACTCATTTATTTGGTCATTGCAATAAATTATAAAAATCTTCTTATATTTTTATAATTCTGTTTGTGAGACGACAAGCATATTCTCTCGCCTGAGCGTTTATATAAGCCTGGAGTCTTATAAGCAAAGATTCTTCAGCTCTAGCTAGCAGGACACTTCCATTTTTATGGATGAGCATCATCAGCCTCACTGAGTCCTCACAACTAAAACCAATTTTGACAAATAGCTTTATAAGGAAATCCAATGAGACCTCATCATTAATCTTAATTTCTAGTGAGTAGTGCTCATTATTACTTGAAGCGATAGATGACCAAAGCTCTTTATCAAAATCTTCCATATCACATATGGAAGACTGATCATAATACTCAAGTAAAGCTCTGCTAGCAGCTTGATTTCTTTCCATTTGTCTATTTATGGATTTTAAAAAAGACATATATTTACCTAGGACTAAAGCGTATATTTTATCTCAGCCTGGCTAATCGATAACACTAAAATCAACTTCGGGTAGATTTTCAAAGCCTGGCTTGGCAAATAAATAACCCTGCATCAATTCAATACCGGCATCTCGCAACCACAGCATTTCTTCTTTTGTCTCAATGCCTTCTGCCAAGGTAGTGATATTTAAATCATCGAATAAATTAATACAGTTTTTAACTATAATTTGTCGTGATTTATCCTGATCAATATGGCGAATAAGCCCCATATCAATTTTTACGATGTTTGTCTGAAAATCTGCCAATAAACCCAAGCCAGCATAGCCCGCACCAAAATCATCAATCGCTGTGGTAAAGCCAAATTCATTGTAATATTCAATGATACTTTTAACGAAAGCAGTATCTTCAATTTTCTCAACTTCAGTAAATTCGAACATTATTTTTTCAATGGGAAAATCATATTTCTTAGCGGCGTCTAAAGTGGTGCGAATACAGCGTTCTGGTTTATAAATGGCGTTTGGAAGAAAATTAATACTCAGCATCGATTCAAGCTTAAGTTTAGACGCTAGTGCTATCGCCTTAACTCTGCAAAGTTGATCAAACAAATAACGGTTATCATCATTCACTTTTGAGATTATGGAATAAGCTGACTCGTTATTTAAGCCTCTCGCCAGCGCTTCATAGCCATATATTTGCTTTGATTTGCAATTAATAATAGGTTGGAAAGCCATGGTAAAGTCGAAGTCGAGGCTACCTTTATCAGCACAGTTGTCACATGAGAATCGGTCATGGACCATTAGTTTTTCTTGCATATTTACAGGCCTCCTTAAATATTAACAATCCGAATAACAGACCCCGAGAAGTATCCAGAGCATTAGCTCTTGTGAAATACACTCCTGACTAAAAAGGGATCTAAGATGAATGGCGCTTACTTAAGCCTAATGCAAAAACTCGTCATTCCCACAATTCAAAAACTCGTCATTCCCACAATTCAAC
>TARA_R110001592_G_scaffold105385_2_pt1 | contig 22095 bp, 20 predicted proteins | sample TARA_R110001592 | Tara Oceans TARA_R110001592 (sample SAMEA4398387) | marine metagenome | biome: Polar Biome; feature: [SRF] surface water layer (ENVO:00010504); material: water (ENVO:00002006), including particulate matter (ENVO:01000060) such as... | depth 5 m | reverse complement strand
GGCCCAACGCCGGCTCGTTCTCTGGCATGCCCCCGCGCTTCTTGCGATAGCATAATTTTAAATGTTACCATAATTGGAAAATAATATGCTATGGCATTATTCGTATTTTATTCTGCCTTGTAGGTTTTGTTTGAAAGAAATACAGGCAGTCCCATTGCAATGAAAAAGGTGTGTTAGACGCATCAAAGTAAATAACCACAATTCAACTCGGTGGCTGAGTGGAGCCGAAGCCTTAGGGTGGTTTGATGATAGGGTATTTGGCTTAGCCTATTGGAGAGGTTAAAATTTTAATTCCCTCTGCAAAGATATTTTCAACCTCTTCATTTCTTTTCCCCTGACTTGCTTCGCATCAGGGCAGGCTTCGATGAAAAGAAACGAAGCAAAGAAAAATCAAGCCAACAGAAAACTCCTCCCCACATGGCCCGACGCCGCCTCGTTCTCTGGCATGCCCCCGCGCTTCTTGCGATAGCATACTATATAAGGAGCCTTTATTGGAACGTTATAAATCAAAAGGTGCCGCTCCTCTGGAGCTAATAATCGAATCTAACTTCATATGCTACAAAAATATTGCTCCTCTGGAGCACCTAAATTCTCGAGTAAATTATAAAAGGGGATAGTCCATGTGCCACTATAATTTTGATTGACCAAAGTTGTTGCTATTGTTAAATTCCCGGTGGCTGAGCGGAGCCGAAGCCTTAGGGTGGTGTGATCTTTACACCTACCCCTTCCGCTCAGGGTCGGGTAAAAATCATTACATAACCCATATTTTTTAGCCTGAAATTTCAATACTTAAAAATTTTAAACAATATTTAGGTAACGTAACCGTACAAATTTAAATTCTCAGGTTTTACTAATTGAAATTCAAATCCACTTTCTATCAACCATTTTTACCATATAATGAAAAACCATAATTCCCTCTTGGTCGTACTTTTAGTTTGCGGTGTTATTGGCTTACCTAGAGCAATGTTTGCAAAAGCTTTACTAGCCAATAAACCAAAACATGTTGTCTTTCTAATCAGTGAGGACCCTTTAAACTATGAAGCCCACATTACGGTCCCTCCTTTTGCTGAGATGCTGGATAAAAAATATGAAAACTTAAAAATAACCGTGCTCAAAGGTGAGGGTACACATGGCGCCTACCGCTTTCCTAATCTTGAGATACTTAAAGAAGCGGACCTTTTGGTTGTCTTTTGCAGAAGACTGGCCCTGCCTTTTGACCAAATGACAAGCATCAAAAATTACCTAAGATCTGGTAAGCCATTGGTGGGTTTGCGAACAGCCAATCATGGGTTTTCGGTTAGAGATGAAGTGGAGCCCGGTTTTGAAGGATGGTGGGGTTTTGTACCGGACATATTGGGTTGTGAGAACAATGGCTATTTTCCTGAGAAATTAGGGACAATTGTAAGTGCTTACCCTGGGGCTGAAAATCATTCTATTCTAAATAGTCTTGACTTAAAAAACTGGAAGAGCAAGGGTCAGGTGTACAAAGTTAAGCCCATCATTGACCCAAATGCGGTAGTTTTACTCAATGGCAAGCCAAGAGGAAAATCCGACACCGAACCTATAGCATGGACAAGAAAAACAGCTTATGGTGGAAAGGTTTTTTACACCTCATTGGGCTATCCTACGGATTTCAAACAAGCACCCTTTATTCAATTGGTGATCAATAGTATTCATTGGGCATTGGAAAAAGAGTAAATTAGTAAATCGAGGGATGGACGTACTAATATTTGTTATTTGATGTAGTCGCTAAAAAAAATAATTACATTATTTAATAATTGGCATTATTTGATTTATAAGTTCTGTTTCAAATTAATGAGTATTAAGCTAGGAAATGAAGGCAAAGGTAGAAATTTAGCCATTTTTCTACCTGTTCATATTTGGCCCTGAGGGATAGAAAAATTAGGGCAGGCCTTGATCCAAAAACGAACCAAAAAGATCAAGGCTGTATGTAAATCTTCACGCAAAATGAAATCCTCCCTGGCTAAACAAAAAAAACTCCGCCGAAATGGCGTCAAACAGTTTTTTGTTTTTAACGCCATTGAGAATTCCATTTTACTAATTTCCATAAGGCCGAAAAAAATTAAAAATACATTTTTTTATATTTATATTAGATAGCCAATGATCAATACTAAACTATAACTGTATATCCTGTTATAACAAAATATGCACTCACAATTATGAACAGAAAACCATGTCTCCTTACATTACTTTTTTTTAGTCTTTTGGTAAATGGCCTAAAAGCCCAAAACCCTTTGCCCAATTGGGAAAAGGTGAGCGAAAAGGCAGACTGGCAAGCCAGGGATTCACAGGGAGAACTGGTTTACAACAACAAACTCTGGATTTTAGGTGGCTGGTTTGATTCCCACCATGCCCCACCAAGAGATGTGTGGTCATCTGCCAATGGAAAGGACTGGGAAAAAGAGGCATCCAATGCACCATGGATCCACAGCGACCTGCCCATGACTTTTGTTTTTGATGACAAAATGTGGATCACAGGTGGCTGGTACAATGGCCGGCTGGAAGGACATTCTGCAAGCAACAGTGTCTGGTCCTCCACAAATGGAGCAGACTGGAAATTGGAAAAGAAAGCAGCTTCCTGGACACCTAGAATTGCAGCAACTGTAATGGAATTCAAAGGCAAGCTATGGTTAATGGGTGGTATAGAGAATTACTATTTTGGAGATGATAAAAGCCTTAAAAACGATGTGTGGGTTAGCGAAAATGGGAAGGATTGGGAATTGGCCACTGCCGATGCTGGCTGGTCTCCAAGAGCTTACCATCAGTCCGCTGTGCTCAATGGAAAGATGTATGTTTTTGGAGGTGGGAATTACACCCCTGAATACCATGCAAAAAATGATGTTTGGGTCACAGAAGACGGCATAAATTGGGAACAGGTAACCCAAGCTGCCCCATGGCATGAGCGGATATGGTTTTCATCTGTCGTATACAGGGACTGCATCTGGGTAATGGGCGGCTGGTCCAACAACCCTTACAAAAACTGGGGAGATGTTTGGTACAGCAGGGATGGTATAAACTGGACTGAATACAAACCAGAAATTACCTGGCCCGGCCGACACGAACATTCCGCTTTTGTTTTCCAAGATAAAATATTTATTGCCGGAGGCATGCTCCCTCCCCTAGTCAATGACGTTTGGTCACTAGACTTGCCTGAAGACTGGTAAAGCTCAATTTACTTTTGTTTAATAAATCCTAGTTAAGCATAAAGACGAATATTAAAGTCTCCTAAACCTAATACCACATTACAAGATCACAAACTCACTTTATCATTACCTCACACTATCACCACATCACAACATCACTTTATCACCCCATCACCAAATCCCATCCTCAAAGCCCTTTAAACTAAAAAATTAAAAATAAATTATTATATTTAACCCAATTAAACCAAGTAGCAGAGGAAGCGCTCGAAAAATGCCTATTGTCTAAGATTTATGGATGATCTGCAAATAGCCGAACTTGTGGACATACCTATTATTTCATCATGGAACTGGATTGCATATCGAAAAAAACGTTTCACAAAGTGAGGCAAATCTCAAAGGCTAGGTTACTTCAGTTGAAAGGCGTATTGTTACTTTGAAAGTTATAGCATTACTTTTTATTGCAGGTGGATAATATTTTATTGGCGTTATTAGGAAGCTAGTTTTCAACATCAAAACTCAATTGACCTGATGAAGTACTTTATATTGTTAAGCTTTATTTTGATTTCCTGTGATTTAAGGAAAAGAAATACGGATTTAACAGCTTTCCATCAGTCTAATGAAAAGTTCACCTTCTTAAAACTAGACAGTATAAAGATTGAATATTTAGGTAACCCAACAGTACATGATATAGATCCTGTATCAAAAAGAATCCTCTTTATGGAGCACAAAGAGACCTCCCAAATTATCTCAATTGCTAATTTTGATGGTTCCATCGAAACTTCTTTTTCCAAATGGGGGGATGTTCCTGATAATTATGGAAATCTTATCGCTCCTCTTAAATTCCATGGAAGTAATTCATTTCTAGCTTATGGGTCAAAAGGTTTTTTGACTTACAATTTTGATGGAAAGCTACAACAAATGGTCAAACATAGTGAAATCCCAAATCAAAGTTTTTCTCGAATTGGATTAGGTCAAGGATTGGAAGAAATTGAAGACCTGTATTTATATTTTAATCCATCATCTCAAACTATTTCTAATAGCGAGAGTCACTTTTACGAAAAGCATTGTCCTTTAATTTTGCTTAATCCGAAAACAGGAGAGAATGAACCAATTATTTCGTTTCCTGAAACTAGTATCTTTCGCAGTGGTAAATTCTTTTTTCGCAGTGCCTGGGAACCTTCCTATACCGTATCTGGTAACTTGATTTATGTAGTATTTGGAGTGGAACCAACCATTTACGTCTTTCAAAATACTAAACCCTATACCTTGGTATCCAAGATTCCACTAGAGCTGCCTGATTGCCGTTATCATAAGGGTTCAGACACATATTCTGACGATGTAAGATTCTTTGGACACTCAAAAACTTCTGGAAAAATACGGAATATAAAAAAATTAGATAAATACTTTATTATCGCCTATTTCCCTGGTTATGAAAGACTGGACATAGAAGAGACTTTTTTAAGCAAGTTACCAGAGGAAGCAAGGTTGTTTTGGGATAGAATGCAAGAAAAATACCCACATAGAATTGCTATTTTTGATACTAATGGAAATAGCCTAAATGATTTTGAACCAAAAGGATTGATAGCCAGTTCCATGGTTCTTCGAAACGGTGAACTCTGGATGATGGAAAAACCGAACGAAGAAATAGAGCAGGATTATTTTCGGCTTTTTCAGGTAGGCTTGAAGGTTGAACATGAAAATTAATCCTCAAATAGCCAATAACCTTTTAATATTAGGGTCCCCAATCCCAAAACACCCCCATCACAGATCACTAAATCACCCCATCACAACATAACTACATCACTCTATCACCCCATCACCAACTCACTCAATCTCTGTATCACAAATTCCTGATTTTCTTCTCATTGCAGTCTTCATACATGTAATAACAAGGCTGAAATGGCTATTCACGGGAAAACGAATCCGGATCACAGTTAAAATGAATATTCCTATATGAAAAATAATTTTAATTGGTTTAATTAAAACATCTTTTAACCATAAACCAAAAAATAGCATGAAAAAGAAAATAACTTTACAAAAAGCTACAGTTGCCGCAGGAGTAGTAGCCATGAGTGTTGGATTATTTAATTCCTTTAATGCAGAGGCCGAGGGTGGATGTACTTGGTACAAGCAAAACGATGAGTGCAACCAATATGATCCAAACTGTTCATTTGCCGTAAAAAAATGCCGTGAGTCAGGTGATTTCACATGCGAACCTTGGGAGCAACTACCTTGTAGCGTAGCTTGTGGATGGTTTTAGGATAATGACATGAAATTTTCCATATCATTATTTCCAACATTGCAATTGGCGGGATTGCTTGTTTTCTTTTGCTTATCTTGTGTTAGAGAAAAGGTAGCAAATAATTCCGAAAGCAAACTTACGTCCATACCTATACCTCAGAAAAACATTGAAAATTTATCTGAGGTTTTTAAGGAAGTAAGCTATTTGACAGTACAATTACCTCCTGAATCCTATATAGGACAAGTGGATAAACTCATCCTGACAGATGACCATATTTTTATGGGAGACTTTTACCAAAAGCCAAGAGTTGTGGTATTAGATAAAAGAGGGAAGTTTTTGGGAACTGCGGGTTCCTTTGGTGAAGGCCCTGGTCAATACACCCAATTAGACGATTTTGAAATAATCCAAAAAGAAAAACTAATCGTCCTACTCTCTACCAAAAAACTAATCTACTATGATTTTGAAGGAAGATTTATAAGAGAAATTCCAATGCCTATAAGAGGAGGTTATAAGTTTCTTGTCAAGGATGATCAAACCATTATATTATATGTACCACAAAAAATAAATTCTAGAGAAGCTAAATATAGAGACTACATTTTATTCCAACACAAAGGTGGAAAGATTTTACCTATTTTTGAGTCTATTGATAAACTAGAATACACGCCGTTTTTTGCGGAGAGAAACAATCTTGCGTTGCATAATAATCAAGAGTTTTTCACTACACGTTTCTCCGACACGATTTATGTTTTTAACAAAGGCACCCTATTGGAAAAAATGTACCTGAATTTTGAATCTTCTAGAAAATTTCCACTAGGTATTTTTGAAAAACATGACTCGGAAATTCTTAATAATTTTGAATTTATGCAAAACTATCTATTCCATATGCCCAATATGCATGTAAATAAGGACTATTTAATTACCTGCTTCAGGGAGAACAACCGCCGGAGTACGCTGATCTATAAAAGGTTCAATGATACTTCCTATTCCGTAGCGAATACGAATAATGATCTGGACAGATTATTGCCTTATTTAAATGTAAAATACTTAAAAGATGACCAAATCATAACTTGCCACTATCCCGAAGAGTTTTTAAATAAGACAAGAAGTACCTCGCCTAGAAATCATCCCCTACTGGTATCGTTAGCGGAAGACGAGGTGGATTTCATATTAGCCTTTTATACACTAAAATAGCTTTAATCGGAAAAAGTATGGCCCGAATTCAATCGGGTTCACAAAACAGTCTGGTACTTGAATAAAGTCAATGGCATTATTCAGGAATCCTTGTAAAACAGTGAGAATTCGCTATAAATTAATTATGAATATTAATTTTTAAAAAATAAGGCCATCAAGGGAAAAAGAAATGTTTAAGGAATTTAAAGGAAATGAGCATCAAGCTAAATTACAATTAATAATTAAAACCCAATCACACCATCACAATATCACCATATCCGATAAATATGCCCGTTCACGGGAAAAAGAACCAAGTTCACAATAAATATAATTAATCCTTTATGAAAAATAATTTTAATTGGTTTAATTAAAACATCTTTTAACCATAAACCCAAAAATACCATGAAAAAGAAAATAACTTTACAAAAGGCTACAGTTGCCGCAGGAGTAGTGGCCATGAGTGTTGGATTATTTAATTCTTTTAATGTAGAAGCAGATGGAGGTTGTGGCTATATGTGTTGCCCAGGCACTATGTATTGTACGGATGAATCTGGAATCATATGGTCACAGGACAGAAAAGTTCAAAGAGATTTTCCAGGTGATACCTGTTCGAATCATTAATAATCTATGGTAAATAGTAGTTAAAAGGCTTCAAAGTAAGAAATATTTTTTCTAAGATTAAATTGGGTTGGTTAAAATAATACGGTTTATCGTGAAGAATTTTATGGAATTATAAAATTAATACTGTTGTGAATTTAACTCAAAACACAAATCAGGTTTTAATAAATGTGGCAATATTAATCATTGTACTATTATGCTTTACAAATTGTTCAGAAGACAAATTGAAATCTGATAATTTAAAAAGCTTTACTGAAAAAACGATACCTAGAACAGTAAACCTGGCTGGCAAAAAATTCTTTTTCGAAGCAATAAAAATTCCGTTAAAAATTTTCGTTAAAAACAATAAATTAATCATTGGTGAAAGCAGAAGAATACCTGAAGCCTATCCTCCGATACATATCGTAGATGCAAAAAACATGGAATATTTGCGGCCTTTCGGTAAAAGAGGCTTTGGACCTGGTGAAGTTTCTGACGTATCAGGAATTGATTTAGGTGACAATGATAATACTTTTTGGGTTTATAGCGCCATGTCAAAGCATTTTTCAGAATTCGCCCTTAATGATTCGACATCCTTGTTAAAAAATCAGATCAAACAAGAAGGAGACTTCTTTATGGCCATGGCCATGGCTTGGTCCTCCGATAGTACAGTTATGTGCCGCATGGTAAATGACCCCCATCAGTTTGTAGAATTTTCGATTGATGGAAGGCGCTTAGCAAATTATGGAAAATGGGAAGATCATTTAGTAAGAGAAGACCTAACCAATTATATGATGTCGGATTTACATATGGGTTGGTATAAAGGAAACCAGCTAAATAATATTTATGCATCCGCTGGTGGTTATAGAGATAGGATTGAAATTTTAAACAAAGAGAACGGAAGCATTTATATCACAGATGGCCCCTTCAATTACATTCCCAAATTTACTATTGTTAATTCTAGTGGCTCATCTGGCGCATTAATTGTAGATATAACTGAACCTTTGGCCTATTTGGACATTGCCATATCTAAAAACTATATTTTTGGGTTATATACCGGTAAAACAGAAAAACAATTAAGGGAAAGTAGTGAAATCGCCAATGATATCTATGTTTTTAATTTGGAGGGTAATATTTTATTAAAAATTATATTGGATATTTCTATCAGAGGATTGGCGGTAGACGAGGAATCCCAAAAATTATATGGCATCACCACAGATGAAGATCCAGGAATTGCTGTTTTTGACTTACCTAACATAAAATAATTTCTCAATGGGCAAAAATACTTCGCTAAAACAATCTTTTTTAATCCTCACCAATAAAACCTCACTCCCTTTAATTCAAAAATACCATAAGCTGTTTACAGCTACCCAAAATATGGGAGATACAGTGGTGTTGTACCATTTGCTAGGGGATAATTCTAATCCAAACTTAGAAGACGTGAATACGCACATCTTTGACGATGAAGTCTTAAGCTCTTTGAATTATTTCCCCCTAGGCTTTACCCTGGTACCTGGCAGCAATCATTTCCCCTTGCTAAAATTCTACCTTTCTCATCCACATTACGATTACTATTGGTGCATTGAAGACGACGTGGAATTCTCGGGGGACTGGAAATCCTTTTTTGAGGATTTTTCCTCTATTGATACTGATTTTATAAGCAGTCACATCCGTCGCTATAAAGAAGAACCGGAATGGCCCTGGTGGCCTGCCCTGGCCCATCCCTACACCGTTATCCCACAAGAGCAACGGATCCGGTCCTTTAACCCCATCTACCGAATTTCACGTCAAGCTTTAGAATTACTTCACAAAGCACTCTTAAGCAAGTGGTGCGGGCATCATGAAGTACTCATTCCTACCCTGCTTTATGAAAGTGGATTTTCCATCCAAGACTTTGGTGGGAAAGGGGAATTTGTACCCGAAGGCCTTGAAAACAAATTTTATTCGGAAAATACACCTAACAAAAGAGGTATACTTTCCGACGGCACCATGCGATGGAGACCCGTTTTCGAAAAAACAGGGAATTTGAAAAATAAACTTTACCACCCTGTAAAAATAACAGATGAATAAGGTTACACAACTTTTCCATACACGAGATGAGCTATTGTTGGGACATTACACCAGCCTCGAAAATCCTGGACTCTTTAAAGGCAAGTTTGGCCTTTGCCTTTACTTCTTTGAAGCCTTTCAACAGTGCGAAGAACCAAAATACCAGCATGCAGCGGAACATTTACTACATGAAGGGTACAATTTTATTCACCAAAACCCGATGCCGACCTCGTTTGACAATGGATTGGCAGGAATTGCCTGGGGAATTAACCAATTAATCAAAAGAGGTTATTTGGAGGGTAATGCCGATGAATTGCTAATGGAAATAGACACAATCCTTTTCAAGGTTATTTCTGAAAAAACGAACGAGCTTGAATTTGGCTTAAAGCGTGGAATTTTAGGCTACCTGATCTATATCCTCGACCGTGTTTCAGTCCAGCCTAAAAATGCGCCAGAGAAGGTAAACAGTGAAATATTCACTTCTCTTGCAGTTTTACTGATCAACCGCATCCACCTAATGGCCGAAGAAAACAGTGGAAATTTTACTGAGCCAAAAGAATTTAACCTTTTCTGGGACCTACCCAATTACTTGTATGTATTGGGTGAAATCAACCGCCTAAACATAATGCCCAACAAAACCCGACAAATGATTCGCAACATTTCTTCTCTGCTGCTTTCCTTAATTCCCCAAAATCTAGGTAACTGTCTCAGTTTACTTTACGGAATGAGCAAGGTGGCACATGAGGATTGGTCAGCACACACCCGACTTCTGCAAGAAAAATTAAATAGTGCTTCAATCACTTCTTTTAGGCTTGGAAATAAAAGCCTGTATGTAGAAAACGGTCTTTCCGGTTTGATTTTATTAGACAAGCAAGTAGGGTTGAAAATAGATGATTGGAAGGGCTTGTTTAATGATGAAAAAAACGTACAACTAGCGATGCAACATCTGGAGAAATCCGAGTATTGGAGAGCCACCGAAAAAAATCCAGAAAACGAAATGGGGTTTATTTACGGAATTACAGGAATTCATTACGCTCTCCTTTTTTTGAAACAAATTAAAGATCCTCAACATGAATAAAGCGTCTCTGCAAGATATCAGCTTTCTTATTCCTGTCCGGTTGGATTCTGTCATTCGGCTGGAAAACCTAATGGTGGTGATAGACTTTCTACACCATCACTTACGCTCTCCTATTTTAGTCCTCGAAGCTTCCGCTTATAAAACTGGGATTATTCCTGCTTTTGCAGGGAACAAAATAAATTATTGGTTTGAAGAAGATAGGGACGATATCTTCCACCGGACAAAATACATCAATACATTGGTAGGGTTTTCTAAGACACCATATGTGGCTATTTGGGACTGTGATGTTATCATTCCACCAAAACAAATCATAGCAGCCCTAAAATGCATAAATGATGGCGAATCAAGTTTCGTTTTTCCCTATGCCAAAGAATTTTTAGATACGGGTATGATCCTTAGGGAAATTTTTATAAAAAATCGGGATCTTACAGTATTTACTTCACACAAAGCTAAAATGATGTCAATGTATAGACCTGACCCCATAGGTGGTGCTTTTCTTGCAAACCTTCAGGATTACAAGGCAACGGGGATTGAAAACCCGAACTTTTACGGGTGGGGAAGGGAAGATGGAGAGCGAATACACCGATGGAAAGGGCTAGGTTACAACCATAACCGCATAGACGGGCCATTGTTCCATCTATCTCATCCCCGTGGAATCAATAGTAGTTTCCATAGTAATCGTGAAGACCAGGGAAAATGGAACGACATTCTTTATATTAAATCACTGGGGAAAAAGGAGTTAAACAACAAAATCCAAGAATGGTCTCAATCTTAAATTATTTTACAAATTTAACTAAAAAATTGAATCCTAAATTGAAGATTAAATCCCAGGTTGAGTACTGGATTCATATTACTGGGAATAAGAAAAACTGGACGGTAGTACAAATTGGAGCCAATGACGGCAAAACCAAAGACCCACTTCATAAGTCTATTTTAAAAAATAAAAAATGGAAAATGCTTTTCGTAGAGCCCGTTCCCTACCTATTTGAAAAACTAAAGACCCATTACCCCGATTCAACTAGGTTTTTATTCGAAAACACCGCCATCAATAATGGCACAAGGCAGGAATTTTATTGGGTAGACCAAAAGGCCAAATACATCCTAGGCAATCTTCCGGACTGGTATGACCAATTGGGCTCCTTTGACAAAAACCATATCAGTAAACATCTGAACAGTATTTTAACCCCCTTTATTGTTTCCACAAGCATAAAGGGAATTACCCTGAAAACTTTGCTTCAAAAGCATGGAATTCAACAAATCGATCTATTGCGGATAGATTGTGAAGGCCACGACTGGAAAATACTTAGACAATTGGATTTGACCAGATTTAAACCCTCTCTTATATTATTTGAAATGAAACACTTGAACCGGGAAGAATTAAAAGCAGCACTTTTATTTCTTTACAATGACTATCAGGTTTATCAGTTTGAGGGGGACTTTTTGTGCTTTTCAAAAGTCGGATATAACGAATTATCTAAAAAAGACATAAAATACCTTCTTGACTTTCATTCCATCGAGTCACTTAAAAACAAGCTTTAGAAAATGAATGAAACTTCAAAAAAATTAAAAATTGCGTTCTTAGTTGAGCGTTTCCCCAAATTATCCGAAACATTTATACTCAACCAAATTAGTTATTTGATTGAGGCAGGCCATAAGGTGGATATTTTTCCGGCAGGCAAGTCTGAAGAAACTAAAGTACATGATGAGATTCACCGATTAGGATTACTCCAGCATACTTTTTATCCACCTAAAGTACCCCAAAACAAAATATGGGCTTGGCTAAAATTCTTTGTGTTGGTAAATATTAAGCCGGCTGTTCGAAAATTGGTTAAGTTACTTGATTCTCAGGATTTTTACCGCAATCAGGATATGATACGTCGGTTATATTTGATTTCCCTCTTCTATCCATTTATATCAAAAAATAAATATGATATTATTCATTGTCATTTTGGCCCTACCGGCTTGAGAGCAGTTTTTGTGAGATCACTAGGACTTTTAGATGGTAAAATGCTCACCACCTTTTATGGCTATGATATCACTCATCGAGGAATGGGTGAAAACTATTATCAAAACCTGTTTTCCAATAGCGATATATTTATTGTCATTTCTAATTTTATCAGGGAAAAAGCAATTTCAGCTGGATTTGACAAGAATAAAATTGTGGTTTTGCCCATTGGTGTGAATCCTGGAGAATTTATTCCTCATAAGCAGAAAACGGACAAAAATTGCATTCGACTGTTAAGCGTTGCGCGATTAGTAGAGAAAAAAGGATTGTACTACTCCATCTCAGCTTTTCACCAGCTTGTAGAACTTCACCCAAATACCTTTTATGACATCGTGGGCGATGGTGAATTGATGAAACCTTTAATGGAACTGGTAACCTTTCTTGGATTGGAGGAAAAGGTTATCTTTTATGGAGAGAAAAAAAAGGTTGACATTATCAATTTTTACAGAAATTCCGACATTTTTGTACTTCCAAGCATTACTGGGAGTGATGGCAATTCCGAAGGACAGGGTCTGGTACTTCAGGAAGCCCAAGCCATGCAATTACCGGTAATTGCTACCTTACACAATGGGATACCTGAAGGAGTAATGGATGGCATCACTGGATACCTAGTTCCCGAAAAAGATATCAATGCCCTTCAAATAAAAATGAAATACCTTATTGAACATCCAAGGGTTAGAAAGGATATGGGAAATAGTGGTAGAAAATTTATAGAACACAAGTTTGACAACTTCCATTTAGGTAAAAAACTGGAAAAAATATATTCTGATCTGCTATAAGTCATTTAGGACTCAATTTTTTTTGTTTAAAAGCACTGATTAAACAAAAAATATATTCAAATAAATTTTAATCCGTAATAGAAAATAGATCGTCTATTACATAATTCTGAGATTAAAAATGTAATTCCAATACAAATGTCAAATTAACACCTATTACTTTGTTAAATTCTATTTTTTTTTACTTTAACAATATAGTTATACTACTAAATCTTTTTTATGGAAAACTCCTATTTAATTCTCAAATGCAGCCAAACCATACTAAAACTAGAGTTGAAAAAAATAACGCATTTTTTAGTAAATGATTACCTTCTCACGGTCTTTTGTTTGAATGGAAATAGCCATTCTTGCTGTTCTTCTCTTAAAAGTATGGAAGATAAGTTGCCGGAAAACTTTTTCAAAATAAACCGAAACTGCATAGTAAATGTAAATTTAATCTATTCTCTTCAAGTAAAAAAAAGGGAAATAATTATGCAAAACGATTTTCGCCTTAAGGTGGCCAAATCAAAATGGACTGAAATAAAAAAGAAAATGATTCTACTAAACCAACTAAATAATGGCTTGGAAAATACAAATTAATCCTATCTCTTGTTTATTTAAAGATAAAACTGGAAATAATAGCAGGAAGTCAAGACCCAAAGAAAACATTGAGGTAGAAACAATTTTTATCATCAGTGCAGGCAGATCAGGCACCCGTTTTTTTCAGGATTTTTTTAATACCTGTTTCAGTCAGGTATATGCAGTTCATGAGCCCCAACCTGATTTTTTTGACATGGGTATGCAAAAAATTAGGACAGATTTGCTTTTTGATGTCAGCCGCCAAAATATATGTGAATTTAGAAGACCATTACTAAAGCAAGTGCTTTCCACTCCAAAGACCACCTATATAGAATCAAATCCACACGCTGCATACCTTATTCCAGAACTAATGGCTACATTTTCATCTATCAAGTTTTTGTATGTGGTTAGAAATCCAATAGACTCCGTCAGGTCATTTTATGCTAAATCTCCAAAAGATAGTGGTGGGGAAATGTTGTTTTATGGGGAAAACGATCACAGGAAAAGGATCTGCCCCAAGGACTTTCCAGGCGATGGATGGGAAAAAGAATGGCCCGATTTCAACCGGGTTCACAAAATAGCTTGGTACTGGAATAAAGTCAATAGCATTATTCAGGAATCATTAAAAAACAGTGAGAATTCGATACAAATTAAGTACGAAGATTTCTTTTCAAAAAATCAGTCCATCAGGGAAAAAACAATTTTACGAGTTATGGAATTTTTGAAATTAACCGAAAAAAGGGATGCAGATTGGAACAAAATAAATCGTATCATGAATCAAAGGTCGAATGCAACCAAGGTAGAGTACCTCCCACCCTTTGACCAGTGGCCCATAAAGGAAAAAGAAATGTTTAAGATGTTAACAAAGGAAATGAGGATCAAGCTAAATTACAAATAATTCCTAAAACCCAGTCCCTTTTCACTAATCTCCAACCACTTCATCAAACTATCACCCCATCACAAGATCACTACATTACCACATCCGATAAAAATGCTCGTTCACGGGAAAAAACAGCCCGTTCTCGGGAAATATAATTAGTCTTATATGAAAAATAATTTTAATTGGTTTAATTAAAACATCTTTTAATCATAAATCAAAAAATAGCATGAGAAAGAAAATGACTTTACAAAAAGCTACAGTTGCCGCAGGAGTAGTGGCCATGAGTGTTGGATTATTTAACTCATTTAATGCAGAAGCAGAAGGAGGAAGTGCATGCACAAGTGGTTGTTTAAACCAACCATCCAACAATGACGGGCATTGTGATGAGTTTAATTCCAATGGTACATTGGTTTATAACTGTGATGTACCCGGTTGGTTTGAATCTACAGATTGTGTAAAAGGACAATGTCCATGATAATTTGTTTTTCAATATTTAAAGCAATTAAAGGTTGAAATCGGTCTTTAATTGCTGTTTTATTACAATTGTTTATCCTACCGTATTATGCGAATATATTATACTTTATTAACCTTTTTATTATTTTATTCATGTTCAAATACATCTTTTCACAATGAAAATCCTTTTTATAATTCTTTAAAAGGTTCATATACTCTTTCAAAAAAGTATGAAAAAAAGATACCATTGGATACATTATCCGATGCATTTATTTTATCATACGAAATCAATCAAGGCGATAAAATAGACAATGAAGCATTTATATTTTTGAATAAAAAAACCAATTCAATCTATTTTTATAATTGGGAAAAAAGTGAATTGGATTCAATACTAACCTTACCAACCCAGGGACCAAGTGGTGTAGGCTCAATCAATGGATTTAACTATATTAATAAAGACTCCATATTTTTATTTGCGCAAAACTACACAATTTCATTAGTTAACAGGAAAGGAGAAGTACTGTCTAGAAAGAAAATGCCTATTTTTCGGGAAATGCCGGAAGGAAAACGAATATACAATCCGTCCATTGAAGTTACCGGGATCAGTCCAATGCATTATAAGGACAATAAAATTTTCTTTAGTGGAAATATTGATGCTGAATTTGATGATTTTAGTAAAGAAAACAGCTTTTCTATGACTCTAGTAGATTTAAATTCTGAAAAGTTACAATTTATCCTTCCATTCCCTGAAATATATTATAGTGGAAATTGGCTTGGTGCAAAATTTAGAAAAAGCTTTACTACTTACAATGAAATAAAAAATGAAATTATAATCAGCTATCCTTCCTCTCACCAACTTTCAAAATACGACATAAATAATGGAAGTATTGAAAAAAAATTTGGTGCAAGCAATTTTTCCAATATCATTGTTCCAATGAAGGGAAATTTTTCTGATCAAACATCCCTTGAAAAGTGGTCATTTTTTTTGGGTTCTGATTCTTATGGACCAGTTATTTGGGACAAATACCGAAAGTTGTATTATAGAGTTTTATTGAAAGGTAGAGTCAATGTTGATAATTTAACCGGCAAAGGAGATATATACAAAAACATGAGCGTAATTATTTTGAATGAAGACTTTTCATACATGGGAGAAACTGAACTACCTGGATCCATTTATGATAACAATACGTTTTTTGTTACCAAAGATGGCTTGGTAGCTTATAATTATGCTGCTTATAAAAAAAATGAAAATTACCTAGCCTTTGATGTTTTTGAATTGAAGAAACATTAGGAAATATTTTCTAAATAAACACAGCTAAAGAAAAATTGAAAGGGTAAAAGAAGTAAAGCATATATTGCCTTTTATCAACCTAGATAATATTGATTCGCATGCCATAACCAATACGCATTATCTTCCAATACCCGACCCTTGGCGGAAACTTATTTATAGATTCAATTGGGAAGCGCCAATTAAAGGGAAAGAAAATTCATTTTTACAAAAGAAAACCTCACTTACCGTTTTTGATTCCAAATTGAAAAAACTTCAGCACTATTCTTTACCTGATTATACTTACCAGATCAATAATTGGTTTGTAACTAAAAAGGGTTTATTTTTAAACCTAGCACATCCTGCAAATCCTACATTGAAGGAAAATATCCTAGAGTTTCATGTTGTAAAATTAAGGAATGACGAATTTTGATAGCTTTTCTCCTCTTTCTAAGTGCAATCACAGGTTTTTACCTTCCTCCCTTTGATACAACTCACTCCCTATTAGTACCGCTGGATCATCATTTAAAGAATGCTAGGAAAATAGAAATTAGCTATACCCTAATGCATCCCTACGATAAGCAAAAGGAAACCATTCTGCTAATTGAGGATCCCTTGGACAAGTATTTTCAGGAAAGCATAGACCTCAAGCCACTAGCGGAAGAATTTAATATCGTTCATATCAAAGGCCGGAATGAGGCTGATGCCATATTGAAAATTATCAATTCTACAGGGATAATTGATTGGGCAAAAGCTTATCAATGGCTAAACATGGACCAACAAGCAAGAGACATAGAATTGGTCCGTAAAGACTTGCCTGGGGATCGGCCAGTACATTTATTGGGTTTTTCCGGTGCAGCTGCCTACCTGCATTATTACCTTGGGCTTTTCCCTAAAAATGTCAAATCCTTGATTTCCTTCAACCCCCTACTCTTTGACCTTCAAAAAAACCTGAATCTTATCAACCCTTCACAGTGCCTGGAAGCAATACCACTTGAAAATGCTTCCTACCTTGGTTTTTTGTGGTACAACAATTCCGAGAACCTTTGTAAGGAACAAACGGGGACTGAAGACATTGATCTGGCCTTTTATTTTTATTTAAAATGGCGGTTTCTGTTACCGTCTTTAGTAGAAGCAGATAAAGCCGATATTGCTCTGAAAATCAAGCTTTTTGAGCACAGTTATGGATTGACCTATAATGCAGCTTCCAATTTACCAGCCTCTAAATTGGCAAATTGGATGATGCTAGAAAGTCATGAAATATGGAAGCAGTTTGAACGCCATCCTTTCTCTGTTTATGGGGTGAATTATGATCGGGGATTAAATTTTACAGGTAAGGTATTGATTGTAGGTGCGGTTCATGATAAATTACTTTCCAGATTTTGTTATGATGTGTTGGCAGAGTTTTATTTAAATTCCACCTTATTGCTTATTCGAGATGGGCATTCCTTAGGGAAATTAGGTGGTTCAATGTTGCATAATAACCTAATTCGTTCCTTTATCAACAATGATATCAAGGAGAAAGTCAGTGTTTATCAATTACTACAGGATGAAGGATTACTTTTTAATACAAAGGATCGGGTAAGGTATTGAAAAAGTTAGATGTGTTTTTGTTGATTAGTTTTGATTAAATGTTTCCTTGGTTCGTTTCTTTTCTTCATGTTTTCCCTGTCTTATTCAGGGCTTGTCCTGATGCGTAGTAACTCAGGGGAAAAGAAATGAACGGTTAACAGCCAGTTAATTGTATAATTTAAAAAAGCAGTTCTGTATTTCTGTTTCTACTATACAAAGTCTTTTAATTATAACCATTGTCACTTTTTTGCTGCAGGTCAAAAAACTAACGAAAAAACCCCGCCGCTGAGTATCTTTTCAGCTAAAATTTAAGGCTTCCCGCGCACAGGCAAACTCCTTAGTTTTTGGTTTTCACATATTTCGTTATTTATTGGGTATTCCCCTAACCAAAAACTTCGTCAAACAGTGCCTGTGCCTTTGCCATCCCCGCTTAAATTTCTTAACGCCGAAAATCTACAAGGCGGAAGTTAATATATCATTTGATTAATGATGGGCCATTTTTAACGCATTCGCCAAACTCAGGGCGCGGTGGCCATGCCAAAACTACGAGGCGGCGTTGGGCCTTGTTTTAGAAGGTTTCTTTTGGCTAGATTTTTCTTTGGTTCGTTTCTTTTCATCAATGCCTGTCCTGATGCGTAGCAAGTCAGGGGAAAAGAAATGAACGGATTAATGTAAGTTAGGCCTTTACCTTTATCAAAAACTTCAATATTTCCATGATGCATTTTGCATAGCAATTCTGTATACCTATCCAAAGTCAAATATTAAAACTATTTTTACTTTTTTGCTACAGGTCAAAAAAGTAAACAAAAAACCCCGCCGCTGAGTAGCTTTTCGGCTAAAATTTAAGACCTCCCGCGCACAGGCAAACTCCTTAGTTTTTGGTTTTCGCATATTTCGTTATTTATTGGGTATTCCCCTAACCAAAAACTTCGTCAAACAGTGCCTGTGCCTTTGCCATCCCCGCTTAAATTTCTTAACGCCGAAAATCTACAAGGCGAAAATTAATAAATTCGTCATTCCATGACTTTGCAGGGGCCTTGCGTAGAGAAAGTCGAAGGAATCTCACAATGGCGAGACTGCCGCACGCACTATTGGCCCACCTTAAAAGTTCGCAGTGACGGCAATTAATTTCAAAAATAATCATTTTGAAAATGCAGAAACCAAGTTGACAATATCCAATGCAGCACTCCAGTGCAATCTTTGTATTTTATTTTCGATTTTCATATACATTTTCAATTATAAAGACCATTCTTACTTTTTTGCTACAGGTCAAAAAAGTAAGCAAAAAACCCCGCCGCTGAGTATCTTTTCGACTAAAATTTAAGGCTTCCCGCACACAGGCAAACTCCGTTATCTAAGGTTTCGCTTTTAGCAATTGCTATTTCTAGAGGCTCATCCTCTAAATTCTATTCCAACCATGCCTGTGTCCTTGCCATCACTTCTTAAATTTCTTAACGTCGAAAAGCTACAAGGCGGAAGTTAAGATATCATTTGATTAATGATGGGCAATTTTTAACGCAATCGCTGAACTAAGGGCCAGATGGGTAGAAATTTTATATTGCTTAATTTTTCTTTGGTTGGTTTCTTTCATCATGTTTACCCTGTCTTATTCAGGGCCTGTCCTGAAACGAAGTAACTCAGAAACTCCACTCAGTGGTAAAAGCAATTGCCCAAAACCCCATTGGGGGTGGCATTTTTGTAGCCAAGGCTGTAAAGCCTTGGTTAAGGTAAGAAGCACAAACTGATTTTGGCGGTATTGTTACTTTTTTTCTGCAACAATGCTGACAAAATCTCTAACGCAAGCGTCATATCCTTACATCTTTTTCTATATCCAAATCCAAGCTAATAATCTATATCCCTTTCCGGAATATTTTCTCCATGCCATGGAAAGGCATAGGTCGGAGGGTTTTGAAATCGGGTCATTTCTATTTCCAGCTTCACCACTGAGCCCGGTGCTATTTCAGCTTGAAAAAATTTATGATCGATTGTATCAAATTGATAAGGATATTTGTCTATCATATTTACCCGTTTGATATGGTGTTCTCCAAACATCCCCCCTTGAACAATTACTTTTCTTGTTTCGGTAGGATGTAGATTTACCAATGTTAGGGAAATACCGGCATCTGTGATTTGTTCAACCAAGGCTGCCATATCCGCTGGAATACCTGACCTTCTATTTTCAGGGTCAAAATAGCGCACAGAAGTATGCAATAGTCCTCCATGGTAGATATGGTTAGGGGCACCAAGCATGGTCTGTACAATTCCTTCTAAAACGACCGGATTCAGGTTCAGCCAATGATGGACATCCTGAAAATCAGGTGTAGTAGTGTCTTTTCTTATTCGGTCCAGCCTAGAAAGCATTTCATTGTACGTGGCCTTTAAAATATCCACAGGATAAGTGGGAACTTTCCCCTCTAAATACCCTAACCATGTGGCCGTATTGATTTCATCTCCTTTGCCCTTTCTATAATTCAATTTTTCCATTTCCCCAGGATCCAATAAATCTTTTACCCTTTCCCAGTCTTTGCTCTTCCGAGACATATACCATAAATGCGTAGGATACATGGGCTGCATGGGTCGATAGTCGTACCATCCCCTATCATCATATCGGTGAGGCACCAATTTTTTATCATTCTCTACCTTTGCTTGATTTGAAACGGATGCGATAACGGCATTGGGTAAATCCAAGTATTTATCACCTCCGGAAATCAAATAGGCATTGGAAGCGCCAATTGTGGTGGCTTCCAACTTATTTTTGACCCCATGGGGCCATTTCCACCCATAATATCCTCCCCACCAATTCCCCTCCATATATTCTCCAATCTCCCCGGAAAGGCCTACATTATCCGGGATTATCCCATTGTTTTTATAAGTCCTTTCCATCCAAGCATTGACATAGGAGGTTACCCATTCTTTGTATTCCTCCTCCCCATTGTACATATAGGCGTTCAGCATCATGCTTGTTGAAGCCAAATTTAAGGGCACATCTCCTTTCATCATGCGGTTATTTAATGCCTCCAAAATAAATTGGAATTTTTTGTCATTGTTCCAATCTTTTCCGGAAGTGACATTGGGAATGTCGTCATAAGGAAGGGGGTAATTGCTTAAAATGGGTCTATGGGTAACCCAGTCCTCAGCAGTATTGATAAATCTTGGGCCAAGGCTACCTGTAAGTGGTGAACGAATAAGTTTCAGTTTACTGTCAAAATTGGACTTTTCGGTACCATCATCAAAATACAATTTTGCAAATTTAATGGCCCTGTCCCGCATCTTTTTATCAGTAGGATCTGCCAGGCCGAAAAAATAAAAATAGGTATAAGACTCCCCATGATGCATCCAGTCATAGCCGGCATCAAATTCATCTACTATCTGACCATAGCCGGTAAACTGCTTGGTTACACCCTCCCATAATTTTCTTGAAAGCAGGTCTATTTCTTTTGGTCCACCTAGCGCATAATACAAGGGGAAATTATAAAAGCTTTCATAGCCGTCATCAGATCCATCCATCCCCGGCCATTCGTCTCTCCAGATTAAAGTGCCGTCTGGATTGGTGTATTTTTCAACAAACTCCATGGCGGCAGGATAGAGTGCTTCCATCATTTGCCTTTGTAGCAAAGCCCATTCCGGAGGTGGAGAAGGTGAGTGATAGGGTATGGATTTGAGGTTAGGAATTGAATCCAATTCCTGACTTACAGCAGGAGGAATAATTACTGTCAAAAAAAATATTACTATAACAACGTATTTCATAATGTTTTTATTTCAATATTAAATTTTAATAAATATCTAATATAAACATTATTTTAGATTGGTATTTAAAGTTAAATATATACACTGCAATATTATAGCTTTTGATTTATTTGATCGTAAAATTGAATGTTGTAGATTGATTAGAAGTGTTTTAGGAGTCATTTTATCCTTTATTGTTACTTTCTTACTGTAGGCTTGCCCTGATGCATTGCAAGTCAGGGCCTGTCTTGAAGCGCAGTTACTCAGAATAAATGAACGTTAATAGCTAATTAATTGTATAATTATAAAAATCATTCCTGGGTAATAATGCATTACTGTTTCTACTATACCAAGTCATTGAATATGACCAATCTTACTTTTTTGCTACAGGCCTGTCCTGACCCTAGTCAGTGGCCCAAAAAGTAACCAAAAAAGCCCGCCGCTGAGTATCTTTTCGGCTAAAATTTAAGGCCTCCCGCACACAGGCAAACTCCTTAGTTTTTGGTTTAAATATTGGCGTTGCTTTTTTATTGATTACTTAACCAAAAACTTCGTCAA
>TARA_R110001592_G_scaffold10163_1_pt1 | contig 22098 bp, 22 predicted proteins | sample TARA_R110001592 | Tara Oceans TARA_R110001592 (sample SAMEA4398387) | marine metagenome | biome: Polar Biome; feature: [SRF] surface water layer (ENVO:00010504); material: water (ENVO:00002006), including particulate matter (ENVO:01000060) such as... | depth 5 m | reverse complement strand
GCGCGGTAATTTTCTAATGGTGTGATGCGGTGTGGAAAGAGGGTGACTCCGCAAAGTTATTTAACTTTAATATTGAATTAGCTTTACTTTAATATTAAGGCTGTGCTATTATTGTTTTAACTTGAGGTAGAGTGAGTAAGGAGTGCATGTGTTAATAGATGATTTTTACGAGGCAATTGCTTTGCACCGGGTCGTCAGCTTCGGCATTTCCGACATGCTTCAGCTTTATGAAGAAAAAGGCGCAAATGAATTGAAAGCTAGAATCGAGCTTGCTTTCCGGCACGCGACTGAATTGGTAGTGGAAATTAAAGAAATTAGTGAGCAGATTGCTTCAGGGCTGGAAGGTTTTGAGGGGGACGCTAGAGCAGCGGCTACTTATAGTTTAGCGACTGTAGAAATGCTGGAGGCGCAGAACGAGCTTCGCGCATTGCGATTTGCTAGCGAAAAAGGTGAGGTCGTGCGCAGCGCTATACTTAAGTGCAGAAGTACCGCGCTGGAGTCTGCTAAGTTAGCAACGATTATGAATAACAAGCTTAAATTTGCAGGCGAGAAGCCATTACATTTAGTTAAAAACAAGCATGATCACGAGTCAGGTAAGAGATAAATGACTTATTTTTTGGTAAAAAAGTTATTTATAAATAATATTAAAATAAAATCAATTAAATATGAATATCATATCAATTGTGTGTTATAATAAACCCATAATAACAAAAGGAGTAAACACCATGAAAAACACTATTAAAGTACCTTCATTCAACAATTGTTCAGCTATCGTTGCTTTTGCAGAAGCACCAAAATCGTATGTCGAAGGACATAGATTCGAAAATCGTGGTGTTGTTTACGGCGCGGCACTAGGCGTAACGGCGCGGGACGCAACTTTTTTGGCGAAAGGCGCAGAAGGCGCTAAATACGAGACTTCTTTCTCGATTAATAGCCCCGGCTTTGCGGGATTCTCGGTGAGCTTTACTAAGCCGGACGGAAGCATGGACTACCAATCTGATCAGGAGCTAAGAGAGCACTGCGGTGTTATCGCACTGGCGGCAGGAATGCCTTTATCTAAGCACCAGATTCTTATCGACAGCTGCAAAAAAACAAAATCACAGGTCGTCTTCGACGGGCTTAGCCAGCGCTATTGCATCGTTAAGCCCGGTATGTGCGGTGCTTACACCGAGGAGTACGCAATGATGCACGAAATGAAGAAATGCACGGGATTTTGGGATTACGTGAAGCTTAAAAGGAACTTAAGGCGCGCAGTATTAAGAATTGCGATAGCGGCTTAGTAAATATCGCACTGATATTAGTCAGATATTAATGTCAGTGCGATCACAATCTAAACGAGGTTGAAAATGATTTTAACGATAGCGACAGAAAAGGGCGGTTCCGGGAAAACAACCGTTTCCACAAATTTAGCGGCATGCTTTGCACACGCAGCAAAAACCGTTGTTCTTGTCGATGCAGATCCGCAGGAAAGCTCCGCAACCTGGGCTGAAATGCGCTCAGCGGACTATAGCGAGCTACCCCGTGTCGATTGTGAAGTAATCCGTGGCGACGGTATGACGAGAAAAATACGTGCGCTTGCTGACCGTTATGACGTCGTTATTGTAGATGTGGCGGGAACAGATTCAGTTGATTTTAGGCAAGCAATAGGCGCAGCAGACGGGCTACTGGTACCCGTTCGTCCGTCCTTCGTCGACGCGTGGAGCGTCGGAAGGATGGCGGCAATTATCGACGATGTTGGCGACATGTCGCGCCGCAAAATACCTGTTTTAGCATTAATAAATGCCGGTGATACCCATCCTAATTCTGTTGAAAACAGGGAATTGAAATCACTTTTAGAAAGTATTGAGGGGTTTACGCTTGGCAAAGCAACGCTGAAAGATAGAAAAGCGTACAAACGAGCACTTGGAGAAGGTCTCGGCGTAATAGAGCGGGAATCCGCAGACAAACTAGCAACACTAGAAATAAATCACTTAATGAAGGAGTTACTAAAATGGCGAAAATGACAACAGGCCGCACTACTAAAAGCAATGCTGAAGATGCGGGGAAAATGGTTTGGGATGATATGCCCAAAAAAGTACCGAAAAAAGACTATCAGCCGAAGGGCTTTAGGGAGCACCCGCGCCTTTCCAAAATGATCGAATACATCATGGAAAACGGTGATTACGAATATCAGCCGTCTGAAAATGATTTGCGCAATAAGCTGCTGGAAATCGGTGCGCTTATAGAAATTGAAAAAATTCATAAAATGAACAAGGAGTAGATAACATGTTTATATTAATACTAACAGCGATTCTGATCATGTTTCGCGTGACAGACTTGCAAAATTATTTCGCCGAGCCGGCATATTACTGGGGTCTTGGTTTTTGGTCTTTTGTAGCGCTTTTCATTTGCGGATATCACGTCGCGTCTGACAAAGCAAAGAACAACCAATACGTCATCGCCGGAGGCAAGGCGGGATATGTCGTCTGGCTGGGCTGGATGGTGCCTTTTGTCGCGACCTTGCCCGCTCCAACTTTGATTAACTGGTTTGATCCGTTGTTATTTTTTGTGGTTGTTCCTTCTTTATATTGTGCATCGCGGTTTGATCGTCTTAATTTTATGATGATTACCGGCCCTGACGACTACAAAAAAGCAAAACTGGCTGCACAGAAATCATCTAAAAGTGCGCTAATATCTGGTGTGATTTTTACATCTGTATTAGCTGCTGCATACTACTTTGTAGCGATCAACGATTATAACAACAATTTGCTGTATCTCATTTGCGCCGTTACTTTTATTGTCAGCTTGCTTACGTTGATCCGTATTTTTTATGTGCAGTCCGACGAAATCGGTAAAAAGGCACTTAAAAAGAGGTGTGTACTATCGGTAAAAATCTATGCTGCGCTGATATTAATCTTAGTCGCGGGGATGTTTATTGCTGAAGGCTCGTGGCTTCCGCTTCTAATAGCATCACTTTCTGCACTTTATCTGCCGACTCTGCTTGCATACGTTCTAAAAGATGTTAGTGACCGCGACAAAGCTATTTCGGAACAAATGGAAAGTTTAAATTCTGTTACTGACGCGGATCTTGATCAGCTGATGAAGATGGTCACTCCGGTTGAAGGCGGAGGTGCTTAGAATGTGGTTGCATGCAGTTGCCTGTTTGTTCTTTACGTTCGCCGGGGGGGTTGCCGGAGCCGTGCTCGGCGGATTCCCGGTGGATCGCTGGCAACTCGTTTTGCATGCGGTGCAGTACTCTCTCGCGTCGTTTTTAGATGCGCTGTGGAGTCAAAGCGATCTGACGAGGTCTGCTTATTCTGCAATGACTTTTAATACTAGCGAAGCGCAAGCTGTGCTTGCTTCACTACCGGAATTTAACGAAGCGTGGATCGTTGTATGTGCATTACTTGCAACCGTTGCCTATACATTATTCGCTTGGTATGCGGTGGCCTGGGTTAAAGAAAGCAACAGTCAAGTAAAAGGAATAAAGCCAGAAAAAGGCAAGGGAAAAAGAAAATCTTTGTTTAAAAGGGCCGAAATATACTTTGGCGTTTATATGCCGATCGAACTGGAATGTGTTCACACTCTTGCGGTTGGTGCTACAGGGTCTGGGAAAACGCAAATAGTCAGAGCGCCACTTTTAAAAGCACTAGAGCGAGGACAGATGGGCTTATGTGCTGATTATGACTGCGAGCACACGCTCTCGCTTGCGAGAGAAGGCGACACTATTATTGCGCCTTTTTCCGATAAGTATTCAAATTACTCAATACTTTCCGAAATGAAGTGCCGGGAAGATGCTACAAGGATAGCGAATATCATTATCACGCTTCCTGATTCGGGGCCAGCACTCGAGTGGGCTGAATATGCACAAACCTTAGCGGCAGGCTTATTAGAACTTGGCTGGGATTTAAACGAAGCCGGGATACCGTTCACAAACCGCGATTTTTGCGTTCTACTGAATTCTGGAGACCCCGCATTGTTGCGTCAGGTGTTCGAGGAAGAAAGCCCGGCCATCTCATTCTTGCGTGAAGGTAATGAAAAGCTGGTGGGAAATGTGCTCGCTATTGCAGCAAGCAAGGGGAAAGCGCTGTCGGCATTTGACCCCGAGGCCGGTTTTGACAGCTTCTCAATTCGCGACTGGGTTTTAGAGAATGGTGATAAAAAGAATGCGGCTTTTTTGTGGGTAATGTTTCCTTACGATTTTCGGTTTATCGGCTTCGCTATCTCTTCAATTATTTGTGGCATGTATGTTGACAGTTGCATGGCGCTTGAAAAAAATGATTACAATACGCCCGTTGAAAATCATAGACGCTGCTGGCTTATAGTTGACGAAATTGGGCAGTACCCGGCGATTTCTGGTCTGAAAGAAGCTTTAAGCGTGGGACGAAAGAAAGGCATAAGTGCAGTTCTCGCTACGCAAACTGTAACACAGCTTATAGCGGCCTACGGAAAGTACGGTTCATCTACGCTCTTTTCTAATTTAACAAGCAGATTTTATTTTCGTTCGAATGATAATGAAAGCGCAGAATACTGTCAGCGCGAAGTGGGGCAGAGAAGGTTTGTTCGTACAACTAAAAATACTTCTCGAAGTGAGGGAGAAAGTACAAGCAACTCTGTAAGTAATAACAATCAGGTTGTGACAGAAGATTCAGTGCTAGCGAGTTCTTTTAAAGAATTGCCGGACTTAACAGCGTGGTGCAAAGTTGGTGCCGCAGAATGGCAGTCTATAGACAACGTTCCTTTTTTATCTATACCTCCGGCAAAGATACCCAAATATAAAATTAGGGTTAGATCTCCTCGAACCGGGATGAACACGACAGATAAAGTTCTTTTATATCTAGGAAGTCTAACTGAAGTAGCTGACGAGTCTCGCGCCGATTTTATTGACGAAAACGAAGCGATCAGCGAAGTTGAAGACAATAAAATCGGCGCGTCGGTTTCAACGAAATCGAAATCAGACACGCAGACTCCAAATGACATCACCCTCGAAGATATCGGTTTGTAATTTAGTCTCGATGCGCACAACATGAAAATAGCGGCTATGCGGATAGCTGCTATTTTTTTATGATGGTTGCGCGAGATGATTGAAAATACTATCCCCAAATTTTTTCAAAATTCGTGGCCCCTTATAAAAAACATAACTCAGATCCTGTCGTCTCTAAGTTATGTCACACAAATGCACTGCCTGCGGCCATTTGTGTGGCTTATAGCCACGGTTGACGGGCCTTTCCGCGTATACAAACTGTATACAGAAATGACACCTTAAAAGACTTAAACCCCCGTAATACGTGGCTTAGGGGGCGTATACACTAAAACTACTGTACAAAACCACATGTATGCTGTATGATTAGTTAAAAATTAAATAACTCAACTGATCTCGGAGTACACAAAATGAGCAAACTAGATGCAATACAACAGAAAATTGACAAGCTAGAAGCGGCAAAAAAAGAAGCAAAAAAAGCCGACATTGCGCGAGAGCGCGCAGAAAAAGTTCGGCGCGAAGCGGATATGGAAAAGAGAGTTTTGCGCGCCGCTAAGCGGTCAGGTCTTTTCAAAGTTGACTTAACAAGCAGCGAAATTGAAGAGGCAATGCGCGAGCTTGTTGCTGCGAATGATTCGACACCAGAGGCTAAAACTGAAGAAGTGCAGACTACGCATTCACAAAGTTTCGATGGCGGATTTAACAGCCAGAATTACTCATAACAATAACGCCAGATAATAAGAATAAGGTGCGCACATGAAACGACATACATATTCAGTGTCAGCGAGGTTTTCGCAAGAAGACTACAAGTTTCTGCTGTCGGAAAATGAAAGCAGCGTATCAGACGCGCTTCGGCGCGCGGTACAGTTTCAGCGTGAGTCCGAAAAATTTGAACAACTTGTGCGCAAGAATATCGCGGCAGAGATCGGGAAGATCCGTGCAGAGAACGACGGGATGAAGGATGAAATAAGACGCATTGTTGCGGAGGCAGCGGCTGATATGCTTGCTGAAATGCACAAAGAAAACGCAGGGATTACTCAGCACATTGACGCATCAACGCAAAAAATTGGCAACGCATTGCTTCAACTGTTTAAAAAATACTTCCCCGGAAAAGGCTGATAATTATGATGACTGTAGCGGGAGTAAAATCAAGTTTTCAAGCGGCATCGTATTATGATAAAGACGATTACTATTCTGAAAAAGGTCAGTCGCCGTCACACTGGTACGGCGCTGGAGCGGAAGCGCTCGGCTTGTCTGGCAGTGTTGATCGTGATGTTTTTAAAGAAATGCTTGACGGAAATTTGCCAAGTGGTGACAGAATCGGAATGGAAAAAAATGGGGAGTGGGTTCACGCTCCCGGCTACGATGCAACGTTCTCCGCGCCAAAAACGGTAAGCATTATGGCTTTAGCAGCAGGAGATAATCGCTTAGTAAATGTGCACAGTGAGGCGGTAAAAGAGGCATTAGATTTTATACAAGAACGAGTTGCCGGATGCAGAATTAGAACTTCTGAAGGAATCGAAGATCAAAAAACAAACAATATTATTGCGGCAAGCTTCTTGCACTCTACGAGTCGAAATAATGACCCCCAGTTGCACACACACAATGTGATACTGAATTTAACAAAAGATGCGAATGGACAGTGGCGAAGTCTCGACGCGCGAGAACTTTTCAACATACATCACGAAGCAAACAAGGTTTACGAGCAAACACTTGCTCAAAAAATACTTGAGCTTGGTTACAACATTGCAAGAACTAAAAATGGTTTTGAAATTGATGGTGTTCCCGAAAATGTCATTGCTGCAAATTCATCTAGATCAAATGCAGTCGAAGCATGGCTTGAAGCAAAAGGATATGACCGCGACACTGCGGACACAAAGTTAAAGCAGAAGGCGGCTTTAGCTACAAGACCTCCAAAGGAAATTGGCGTAGACCGTGAAGCTTTAAAAGAGCACTGGCAACAGAAAGCCGCTGAGTTAGGCTGCGACTTGAGGGAAATGCTTCCGCGAGAATCAAGCAGGCGGTCGCCGGAAAAAGTCGCTGAGAACGCTAAAGAAAATGCCAGTAAATCCGTAGATCTTGCAATTCGACACCTTGCGGAGCGAGATTCTCGCTTTACTTGTACTGACTTAGAAGATCGTGCGATGAAGCAGGCGAGCGGTTTTAACGCAACGCTAACTGATATTCGTGCCGCGATAAAATCTAATGAACAACTAAAAGCTTGCATAAAAAACACGGAAAAAGGCGCGGTCGCTGGATACACAACGCTAAGCGCAATTAAAGCAGAGCGAGCAATTCTGGCAATCGAGAGGTCGGGTCGAGATTCAGTCGAGCCCATTGCTTCTTCTCGCAGTGCGCTCGACTACATTAAAAAAGCGGATGCAGAAAGCGAATACGGATTTAATAACGGGCAGATCGAAGCAACACATACAATCGTCACGTCAGTAAATAGTGTTGTTGCGCTTCAAGGTCTGGCGGGTACTTCAAAAACAAACAGCGTAATAAAAACATCGGCAGAACTTGCGCAAATGTCCGGGTATCAGGTAGTCGGGATGGCACCGACAAGCAATGCAGCGGCGGAGTTATCGAGCGGCGGCGGGATTAAAGATACGCAAACGGTCGATAAATTTCTCGGATCGTTGCACGGTAAGACTGTAGATAACGAGCAAAAGAAATTGTGGGTCGTCGATGAAGCGTCGATGCTTAGTGCCGAGAAAATGACAAAGCTACTTCGCGCTGCGGAAAATCACGGAGCAAAGGTTTTGCTGGTCGGTGATATTAAGCAGCTGGGATCAATTGAAGCCGGTGCCGCATTCCGGCAGATGCAAGAATCGGGAATGCAAGTAACGAAACTTGATGAAATCGTTCGTCAGCAGAACAAAGACACGCTAGCTGGCGTATATTCTTCAGTTGAAGGGAATATAAAAGAAGCAATGGAGCACATCGAGCGTGGCGGCAAAATTGTCGAGATTGCTGATGCAGGAGAGAGGCGTCGAGAAATGGCAGCGCAATACTTAAATACAGAGAAAGATATGCGCGATAAAACGCTTGTGCTTGATTCAACACGAAAAGGGCGGGCAGAGTTGAATTCGCTTATTCGTGAAGGATTGAAGGCAGAAGGGGCGCTTAGCGGGGCTGACAAATTAACAGATCGACTAGACAACAAAGACCTCACAAAAGTAGAAAAATTGAGTGTTAATAGCTACGAAGCCGGGGAAGTTGTGCGATTCGATAAAGATATAAAATCGCTCGGCGTTGAAAAGGGGGGCTATTACTCGGTGGACAGCGTGAACTATTCGACCGGCGCAGTCACACTTAAAAATGGGGCTGGCGAGCAAATTAAGTGGTTGCCGGAGCGAATGGCGTCAGCACACGCCTCGGTTTATAAGCAAGAATCCGTGAATCTTGCAATCGGTGAAAGCATCGTCTGGCGTGACAACAATGCCGATCTGGGCCTGCGCAACGGGCAGACGCTTAAAATTACGGAGCTAAACGGCAGTTCAATGATCGTTCAAGATAATGCCGGGAAAAATTTTGAGATTAATGTTTCGACAGAAAAAGGCAAGCATTTCGACCATGCCTACTGTTCAACGGTTTATTCAAGCCAGGGTCGGACAGCAGAAAACGTGATTGCTAACTTAGCTAAAGAAGATAAAGCGCTTCTTAGTCAGCAGCAATGGTACGTAACCATTTCCCGAGCGAAGCAGGGAGTGACGATATTTACAGATGACAGGAAAGGTGTCACAAAAAACATTCAGGAAAAAACTGGACAAAAAGAGACTGCGCTTGAGCGCGTTGAAATGAAAGTAGATAGTGACAATAAAGCGGAAAATGCAGCTTCGCAAAAGCTCGAAAGAGAGCAGGCGCGAGCTTCGGCAGAAAGAGAGCGTGCGGAAGATGCGGCAACACGACAAAAAGAAATTGAATTAGAAAGAAAGCGTGAAATCGAACAGGAGCTTGAACGACAGCACCGGATCGCTACCGACGGTAGAAAAGGTTACGTAAAAGAAAGGTAGCAATGCTAGTAAAAGCACCATGTTTTTTCGATACTAAGTTATTTAATATTAATATCATAACAATATTGTTTTTATGCTATAATGTAGCCTAATAACAATAATAAAAAGGAAAATACTATGTTCCCGCTAATTTTAATAATCTATCTATTTTTACAGCATCCATCCGTTTTTGCGATGAATACAGAAAGTGATGTGTTCATACCTGAAGATGTCGATAAAAGTGAATTTCTCGAATTATCCCGGGGCGGCCAACACAAAGTAAGTATTAACGGTGTTCCTGCAAATGAGTCCATTTCTAAAAAATTAGAGCTACTTAATAACAGCGACAAGGCGATCCGCGATGAAGCGCTAGTAGGATTGCGAGCCGAACTTTTTATGGTTGCATTGCTCAAGTCGATGACAGAATGCGAGATACCGAAAGAAGGTGATGAATAATGAAAAAGTCAAATAACAGTGCTAGAAATCCCACTCCCGGTGGGAATGTTGACTCGTTGCTAGAAGACGAAGACGTACTAAACAAGAAAAAATGGTTGAGGCGACGTGGAGGAATGATGGAAGAGCTTGATCGGCTTGTGAAAATGTACGGCAATGCCATCGTAATAGTATTGTCTGCTTTTGTTGCCTTTTTTCTACCGAAAAAGGAGGCAAGCCCGAAATTATCGAAAATAAAAGCTGATTTGAAATCTGGAAAACCACAGGTTGACGAGGAAAGCATTAAAAAACAGCAACTTAGAGAGGTAGTTGCTGACAGAAAGCGCGAAATGGAATTGAAAGAAGAGTTTCATCCGCGAATTTCTAGGCAGTCAGAAATTAGAATGAAAGCCGAAAAAGCCAAATTGGATTTTGATAACTCGCGAAAAGCGAAAGGTCAGTCGCGAGCTAATTACAAAAGCATAGACTTAGAGCGTTAATAACGAGGGGCGCTGCGCCCCCTCAAAAATAAATAAAAATAACGGTTTCCAGCAAAGCTAGACCCTCCATGATTTTTCTTGATTTTTTTCACACCCCGCCGAGTCGGCCTCGTCGCCAAGGTTTCATGCGGCGCGCAAAAGCGCTGACAAAAACCAACTAGCGAATTTCAGGGGCAGGGGCATGGAAACAAGAATTTACGTTGCAGATTTAGCGGCTTATAACGCTGGGCATCTTCACGGAGAATGGATCGATGCGACAGAAGACCCGGACGATATACAAATAAAAATTGATGTGATGCTCAAGAGATCTCCGATATTTGGTGCGGAAGAGTACGCAATTCATGATTTTGAAGGTTTTGAAGGCTATCGCCTTGGGGAATATGACGGCATACAGAAAGCGCATGACGTAGCCGTATTCATTGCCGAGCATGGGATGCTGGGAGTTGCGGTTTTAGAATATTACGGCGATGACTTAAGCGAAGCAGAGAAAGCGCTGAGAGAGCGATACATCGGCAAATATGAGTCACTGGCCGATTATGCGCAAGAGCTAACAGAAGAAACCTCAGAAATTCCAGAGCACCTCGCCGGGTATATAGATTACGAAAAAATGGGCAGGGACATGGATCTTAACGGCGACGTTCTCAGCTTCGAGCTTTCACACAAAGAAATCCATTTGTTTAACTCAAATTAAGACGAGGCCACGCGCACAACGCAGGGCCTCTTTTCAAGCATGATGACGAGCTGGGCTGATGATTTTAAGGTGCGAGTCAACGAGTTCGCTAAGCTGTTTTTCTAGTGCTTTCACGTGTTGCACACGTTCTTGCAATTTTCCTGATCTAGACTCTGCCTCACATCGTGAATGATCTGCAAAAACAGACTGATATTCTGATTTTTGCCGGTCTATTTCTTCATGCAAAAACGCATACTGATTGCAAATATCATCTATATTCTTCATCGTTCCCCCCTTGGCGGGTCTGAAAGGTTTAGTTTATCGATTTTGGTACTTGTCCAGTCTCGCTACATGCTCCCATCCGTCGTATTTTTTTAATTCTGCCGGTGTCGAGATGATCAGTGGTACCAAAAGCACCTTGTTTGTAATATGTGATTCCATTATTTCCCATGCCGAATTATCATTGTCATACTCTTTTGCGTACTGTCGTTTTAAAGCTGGTACAGACTGTCCGCTAGCAACAAAGTTGCATTTGCTTTCGCTAAAATAATGAGGGAGGGCACTTAACTCTCCCGTCATCGCAAGGTTGTCGCAAAAGAACCACGCTCGCTCTGCTTCTTGCTCGCTTAACGCGCTAAATGACAATGCTGAAAAGAGATTGCACATAAAATTAACTGATTTCCTTTCGGAAAGACCTGATTTTATCCACAGAACGGACGGGTTTGCGGCCTTGACGCTATTTAAAAGCCAGTCTCTAATTGAAAAACTGTCGAACCCGGCCTCTGGGTGCGCATCGCAAAAATTTCCGAAATCCGCATAAACTAAAGATAAATGCTTGTTATCACTAACTGTGAGTGCGAATTTTATTAAATCCCTGTTGCGAATATCATCACCGAGCTGTCTTCCATGCCACATGTGGCCCAAAATTGCTTTGTATACAGGCCTTAAATAATTAACATAAGAATCATCCGGGCATGTCCGTTCAAATAAAGACAGCAAAAGATCCGCGTCGCTGTTATCTTTTAGTTCAGCGAGAATCGACCACTCTAAGTCGCCGGAGCAAGTTAGATCGAGTACTAGATCACCGTCTTTATAACCATCTTTAAAAAGATCCCCTTCTGCATCTACTACTAAGCACACGGCATTTTCAGCTCGCGCTATATCTAGTTCTCGCCTTATCAGTGTTGTTTTCCCTGAAGCGGGGTCGCCAATTATTAATTTTCGAGTTGTCATTATTCTTGTCCTGTTTTTATTCTTGTTGCCCCATTATATCATAAAAGTTATTTAATAAGTAAATAACATATTACATAGTTATCGTGAGAAGTAAAGGCATAAAATATGCCGCCGCGTTGCGGCGAATAATGTCCAGTGGGCGTGGTTGCTTGTCGGCGCTTTCTTGTCTGTTAATAAATAAGAAAAGGCAGAACGGAGAGGGAAGTAGAAAAAAGGCTCTTAAAAGTTATTTAAAATAAATATCATATTAATATCACTTTAGTATATTTTTATGATATAATACATACATACAAACACAGGAGAATAGAAATGCGAATTGAAACTGATACACAGCAAGTTTTTGATGATACTAACCCGGACTGCACAATGCTTGTAGTACGCTCTTGCGGCGCTCTGTACGCATTTATTCAGTGCCTTGATGCAAACCCGCGCAACAATAAGCCGTTCATTAAGCGCTACTGGGGGCCGTTTAGCTGGGATTCGCAAGAAGCGAGCATCAAAAATATTCTGGAAAACGGTGGTGAGTGGCCGAAACTTCCCGAATAAAGTTTAGTCGGGGCATGTAGCCCCAGAGGTTTTGGCTTCAGTAAATTTGATGTTTTATGTGAAAGTTATTTAAAAATAATACCACTTTAATATTAAAATGTGTTATAATATAAATATGAAATGAGGGGGTGACCCCAGATTAATTAAAAAACTATCGGAGAATAGATATGAGAATTAACTTGACGCAAACACAGAAAATTAGCGACACACTACGTACAGTAGCCGCCGACGCACGAAGGTATATGATTCTTGATGCGGACGAGCTTGGCTACTACGCGATGAAAGCTGAAGAGATTGCAGCTTCTTTAAAGCTGAAAAGGTCGGAATTAAAAGGGCTCAAGGTTTCAGTATTAAGCGCATCGTCTTCGTCCAGCGCAGCGCGGAAAACAGCTTGCAGTTCGCTAGTTCTTGAGCGCGGTGCCGCCGGATGGTTTTTGGTAAGTTGCGAGAAGAAATACAGAGAGCCTAAAAAATCAGAGTTGTTCGAGGTTATAGCGACAGAAGAACAAAAGGAGGCATCAGTATCGCGCTGTTTCCCGCGCTACCGCATGTAACTCAGTGTTTGCAGTGATCCCCGGTTCCGGCTGGGGATTTGCATAGCTTTACATTGACTCTAACTTATTGCCTGATGTCGGTATGGTGTGTAATAGTATTCGCGCTGCGCTGTCGTGGCATGAGGTGATATCTGGGGATGTCGTACTGCAATTTGTATATGGCTACAATGAAGAGGATGACTTAGTGCCAAAAAATGGTGCCGATTTTACTGGATTGATTGACGCATCAAAAGCAAATGCTGAAATGTATCGGCTAGAGAGAGGGCAGCAGTAATAAAAAACCGAAAGGGTTCGACATAGCGACCGAAGAGCAAAAGGAGGCATCAGTATCGCGCTGTCTCCCGCGCTCCTGCATTTAGCCAATGTTTACATTAATCCCCCGCAGGGCAGGGGATTTCCACAAAGCTTACCATTAATGCGATTCTTCGTAGAATTTAGCGTACCTTCAGCTGGGCGAGCGCCGAGGTTTAATAAGCCATTGTTGTCTGTAAAGACCTTGAAAGCCTCCTCTAGCAAGGTATTTCGACTTATAATATTTATTGAATGGTCTGACTTTTAACGGTTCGGCAGTATCAATCCGCCTTTAAAAAAACATTTGGTCAACTTGTTCTTTTAATATGTATATATAAACAGTAGTATTGCTCATTTTTTCAGATTTCATTTTTGAACTATAGAGGCTTCATGTTGTTAATTATAAGGTTGCATGGATGAGTGCTCTTGATCAAGTAAATTTGCTGCGTATTTCAGCTAACGAAAACCTCGATCCTCAGAAACGCGGAGCGCTCGGACAGTTTTTTACGTCCGAGCCAGTTGCTCAATTTATGGCGTCTCTTTTCAGTAATCTTAATGGTGATATTCGCTGCATAGATCCGGGGTGTGGGCCAGGATCATTGAGTGCTGCGTTTACCGATGAGGTTGTAAGGCGAGGTAACGCAAATAGTCTTCACTTAACTGCATATGACGTTGAACCGGTTGTCGAACCTTTTATTAATGAAGCATTAGTTATCTGCGAAAGGTTAGCCAAAGAAAGTGGCTTGGTGTTCCACTCTCACTTCCATTTAGAAGATTTTATATTGCAAAGTTCGAGAGAGTCTGGCTTGTTCGCTGATGAGAAATTTACGCACTGCATAATAAACCCGCCTTACAAAAAGATTTCTAGCACAAGCGTTCATTCTAAGGTTTTGCTGGAGGCTGGTATTGACACGGTTAACCTCTATTCTGCATTTGTGGCGCTAACAATCGAGAAGCTAGTTCACGGCGGCGAGATGGTTATGATCGTACCCCGTTCATTTTGTAATGGCCCATACTATCGCCACTTCCGCCACATTTTACTAACTCAAACCGCAATTATTCATGTGCATATTTTTGACAGCAGAAATAATGCCTTTTCCGGTGATCAAGTATTGCAAGAAAACGTTATATTACATGTGGTGAAAGGGGGCGCGCAGTCAGATATTACGATAACTTCTAGTCCCGGTTCTGATTTTTTTATTGATACTGAAACCAATTCTATTACGGCTAGCGATATGACAATCCGAAGAGTGAATTTCGGGGCTGTTGTTAAACCGGAAGACAAAGATAGATTTATACATATCGCAGCGAATGATCGTGATCAAGCATATGTAGACCGTATGAGTCTTTTTACTTCAACTCTTGAGGAAATCTTTGTACGAGTGAGCACTGGCCCTGTAGTTGATTTTAGGTTAAAGAACGATCTTAGGAATCAGTTAGAAGATGGTGCAGTTCCGTTATTATACCCAGTACATCTTAGCGACGGTGTAAACTGGCCGAAAGACTCTAAAAAACCGAACGCTATATTTGTTTCCGAGGAATCTAAGCCTTGGCTTTGGGCTAATACTGGATATTTTGTACTAGTTCGCCGCTTTAGCAGCAAAGAAGAAAAGAGAAGAATAGTTGCTACAGTATATGACGGCTTATTACCGGGAGAGCTTGTTGGATTTGATAATAAGTTAAATGTGTTTCATGTTTCTAAGCGCGGACTTGCTCGCGACTTGGCTTATGGCTTGTACATTTACCTTAATAGTAGCTTGCTAGACAAGTACTACAGGCTTTTCGGAGGACATACTCAGGTAAATGCCACGGATTTGAGGAACATACACTACCCTGATACTGATGCACTAGTAAGGATGGGGAGGTGCGTAAAGGGTGAAACTCTTACACAAGATCAGATAGATACTATTTTGGCAGAGGAAATTAATAAAATGGCTGGTAAAGAAACTGTTAATCCGCTAGATGCCCAGCGTAAGTTAGACGAAGCTCTTGCCATTATCGCTGCGCTTGGAATGCCTAAGGCGCAGCAAAATGAGCGCTCAGCGCTTACTCTGCTAGCACTCCTAGATTTGCGCCCTGATGTTGCGTGGAAAGACATATCGAGACCCATGATAGGGGTTACGCCCATCATGGATTGGGCGCGGGATGTTTATGGTAAAGAATATGCTCCGAATACTCGTGAAACATTTAGGAGGCAAACCCTTCATCAGTTTGTTGACGGCGGTCTGTGCTTATACAATCCTGATCAGCCAAATCGCCCGGTAAATAGCCCGAAGGCTTGCTACCAAATAGCCACTGATTTGTTCGAAGTTTTGTCGCTTTACGGCACAAGTCTCTGGGAAGGCTCTTTGGCAAAGTGGTTAAAAAGTAGCGATACTTTAGTTCAGCAGTATGCGATGGCGCGGGAAATGGAGATGATCCCACTAACCCTGGATGATGGCACTACAATAAGGCTTAGTCCCGGTGAGCATAGCAAGCTGATTCACGATATCGTTGAGGATTTTGGCCCTCGATTTGCTCCAGGATCAGAAGTTATATATTTGGGAGATACCGGAGCAAAAGAAGACTTTTTCAAAAAGGAGAGATTGGCAGAGTTTGGGGTTACGGTAGACAGAAAAGGTAAGTTACCTGATGTGGTTTTGTACTGGCCTGAGAAAGATTGGTTATTGCTTATCGAATCTGTAACAAGTCATGGCCCCGTCGATGGCAAGAGGCACGCAGAGTTAGCGAAGCTTTTCACTTCATCAAAGCCCGGTTTAGTATATGTCACTGCGTTTCCCAACAAGAAAATTATGGGAAAATATTTATCGGATATCTCTTGGGAAACAGAGGTTTGGATCTCAGATGCTCCTTCGCACATGATACATTTCAATGGAGATAGGTTCTTAGGCCCACACTGATCTATAGGTTCGTAGCTAAGTGATTGATCTTAATGAAACTCATAAATGGTTTGCTGAAATCTACGCCCCTGAAAGCGAAGAAAAGCGATTTTCGGCTGAGATTAGCTATTCACCGATAAAGGGTTTATCCGTTGATTTCTTCTTTTCTGGAGCTAGAGATGTAAAGGATACCAATATTCTTTTCGGTGTTTCGTCGGAAGGAAAGCTGTTTACTCTAATAGGTGATTTCAAATTTTCAAATAGTGGCTACTTTTTTAATCAAAGCCACACTACGAAGAGAGGGGTAGTTTTTGCGACTTTTCTTATTTGGGGGGCACATGTTAAAGGTGACCAGAAGTTCAATTCGATATATTTTTCGTTCGAGAACCTTAAGAATTTCTTCTATTTAAATGGATTTGAGGATGCGATTCCAAACTCAAGAGATCCCATACTTCAGGTAGAGTGCTCAAACACAAAAGTAACTGCATTTAATGCTGGTTCGTTTCAGTTCGTTGGAAATGGTATAGAAAATATTATTCATATTTTCGACGAAGTGGAGAACACCCGATTAAGGGATGTACTGAGAAATCATCTGATTAAGTTTCCCGGTGCTGCAGCTCATCTTCGGACAGGCATAAAGACTCGTTTTGGAGTGGAATGTGACGAGCCCGAATCTTTGTCGTTTTTATATGACAAGGCAAACTTAATAGTTGATTTATTTTCATTATTTTTCTATATGCCGGTTAAACTAAATGAAGTTTCGGTCTGCCTAGAGACGGAATCTAATGGCCCAGCTGTATATGAAATTTGTACTGGCTATACTGTCAATCAATCTACATTCGAATTTGGGTCTAGAGAGATTAATCATCGCCAAGCCCCGATTAACAATCATAAAATTGATTTGGGAGTGACAATTCCAAAATGGTTCGATATAACTGATCAATTTAGGTCGCTAGTCGCGTCAGTTCAAGGAGAAATATTATCCCGCAATGAGCATACAGCTCATGGAGAATTTGTGCTTTTTGCAACTCAGATCGAGTCAATTAGTTACGATCTTGGTGGAAAGAAGCAATTCTCTAAATATTCAACGGCAATCTCAAAATTTGGTTCTTTACAGCTAATTGAGCACTTGAAGAGAATATGCGGAACCTCATCTATTTTGGATGTTGCTAAGAATATAAAGTACTTAAGAGACGAAATAGCTCATGTTGGGCGCCCGAAAAAATATCTAGAGATACATAACCTTACTAGTGTAATAGATATCAGTCATCTGATGCAGTTGGTTGTTATCGGATTCTTGTTTAGCAGGCTTGGTATTTCAACGCCAGTTATTTCTCAGTATCAAGACTACCATTTACCAAAGAGGTGAGGTGGTTCTATCTGGCTTTAATGTCATATTAGCGGTCAGTCGCTGTTACCGCGTCAGCGAGACAAGTGAACAAGAGAGTGTTTCCCATTAACACCTTGGCGAGGTACTTAACCTATTGAAATTTATACTAAACGCGATATGATCAAGGGAAAGAAATATCTGGAAGAGATAAAGGGAATTAGTCTTCGTTTGTCGGGCGCTCGCTAATAGCGAAGCCGCCATCTCATTGAATTCCCCAGTATTTTGTAATCCATACTGAAGCCCCAACTTTGATAAGGGGGCCAAAGTGATAGAGGAGCGCGAGTCTCTATAACTTACTGTTAACTGTAATCGAGTCCCATGCAAATCAACGGATTGAGCGAATATAAGTTTAAGAAGATAGCGGCTGAATCGCTCCGTAATGCTTTGAGGCTGCACGAAGACTCGATACTGCTGTTCAAACATGGATCTTATCCTTCTGCGTTTCAGCTTTCTGTTCTATCGCTAGAGGAATTTGCCAAAGCAAAGTGGGTTGATCATTACTACTATGCCACGATCACAAACGAAGGCTTCCATAAGAAAGGGGAGCCAGGCTACGACGACTACGTGAAATTTGAACAGGAATGGCTAAAGCTCCTCTATCTGCATCCAGAGAAGCAGTTCGCCTTTATTGGTCGAGAGATTTTTGATTATGCGCCCAGTTTCGTATCGAGGGTTCAGGAGCGGAAACTGGAGCTTCAGAAACAGCAGGCAGTGTACGTAGGGTTAGAGCGCTCGAAAGGAAAAGTGGACACATCTAGCCGAGTGTCGGTTCCCACGAAGAAGATAAAAAAGGAAACAGCCAGACAGATGATCTCCCTTCTAAATCATGAGTTCATCGAGGTTCATGATTTAATAGTCAAAAATGACTGTTACTGGGGTATTTGGGAAATGGACGATATTATTAATGAAGAGGATTATCCCACCTTGTTTCGTTGGCCTTACCGATCAGGTTTGAAATCGCGGAAATGGAACAAGGTGCATCATGCAAAAAACAGTTAACCAGTGCAGGCACGGCGACGCCCATTACATTGCGCCTTCGGCTCCATTCCATGGGCGCGCATGCTGCAAGCGTTATGGCGCTAAGGAAAAATCGTGTCCCCCATAGATGAATTATATCAAGAAATATTTGGAGAGCTTCCCAATAAAGCTGGTACAGCTTATGAGATGCTGGCCTGCATTGCTGAACACCTTATTAATCAAGGTGAGGTGACGCATGATGATAAAATAAGAGGAGCCTTTTCCAACTCGTTATATCAAATAGATGTTTTATCTGATGATGGAAATGATAAAGCAATGGGAGAAGCAAAAGACTATACCATTCAAAATAAGAAGGTAGGTCGTGGTGACATGCAAAAGCTTGGTGGGGCTTTGCCTGATTTACCTGATGTAACTAAGGGAAAGTTCTTTTCCGCAACAGGATATACCGGGCCTGCTAAAAAGTATGCAGCAGCGAGTGAGAATTTTCCTTCAGGAAAACCTATTGAAATCTTCGAGTTTAGGCCGAGCACTGAGCGGGATGAAGAGGGAACAATACAAACGATTGTAATCCACATGCACTTCATTATCCCTCATCCTCAGCAAGGAAAATGGAAACCTCATCTAACAGAGGCGGGTGTTGCTGCATGTAAAACGCTAGTAGCAGAGGGTGAAACAGAGTTTCAATACAATCTAAAACTAGAAAAGTTTTATGATTCTTCAGGGAGTGAAATACTTTCTCTGCATAAATTAACAAGCCAGAATTATGGTGAGGTGAACTCAGAAACAAGGTCGGCACATGGCTGTTTTGTTTTAGCTGATCATTACATATACATAGAGAGTGTATTGGTAGAACTTAAAGGCTTAGAGTATGAGATTCCTCACGGTGAAAGTCATCAAAAAATGGAAATTACAGATAACAGTAATTGCCGGTTTGTAGTAAAAGACGCTAATGGTGAAATAGTCCGGTTTATAACTGATGAGCAGATTAAAGGGTATAGTTTTGATGAGCAGGGAAATATTGTCACGCCATAACAAGGTGCTCTGCGGAAATTTACTCGCTGTCGCTCCAAAATTTCCGCAGAGCACAGCCTTATGGCTTAGTCGAATCAACGTGTAATTAGAAAAAATTATGGAAAATATAGAATTAAACTTTGGTGCTATCTCAATAGATAATGCAACTTTAAAGGGTGAAGGCTACAGGTTTTATGAAGGCCTGCTAGCCCAAATGCGTCAATTTAAAGAGAGCCCCGTTCAAGTTATTCAAACAGATATTGTTCATAACGAAGCAACCAAACACATTAGCCAAGAGGTATCAAAAACAAGATCTTCAATTACTCAGGCATTACGATCAGCGAATAAACAACTGAAAATTGAAAGTGAGTCCATAGAAAGCGCCCGAGCATTACTTTCTATCGAGGGTGAAGATCATGAGGTTGCAGATGCTCGCTTGAAGAAATACTACGAATACATTGGGGCAAACGTCATCGACTCTTCTAAATATGTCGATTTTGCTTTGCTCATGGAAATGTATTTCGAGACAGAAGCACCATTTGAAACGGGAAAAGATAAGAAGAATGAATTTCCTGATGCTATTGCATTACTAAGCCTTGAAGGCTGGGCAGAAGCTAATGACATCAATGTTATTGCAGTTAGCCAAGATAAAGGTTGGAAGGATTATACAGACGGTTATTCGAAGCGAATAACTTTAGTTTCATCTCTGTCGGAAGCTTTAGAAACATTCCAGCCTCACAATAAGGTTGCAAGTATTATCGCTCATATCAGAGAAGATTCACTTCTCGATGAAGATAATCACGTGTTAGAAGAAATTGAGCAGGCTATAGCAAATAGCATTGATGGCTGGGATATAACTGTCGAAGCTAGCTCATACATGCATTTTGAATGGGATGACACCTCAGCCGTGTACATATCACATGAGCTTGATTGTGATAAAAAGGGGCTGGTAAAAGTTAGAATTATACAGATTGATGATGAATCAATTGTGCTTAAAGTTGGTGCAAAAGTTGAAGTTGAGGTCGAGGCAAGCTTCGACTTTTCTGTTCATGATTCGATTGATAAAGATTATGTAGGAATGGGTGGGGCTGTTTGTACAACAAAGGAAACATATCACACAGATATATTGTTAACCCTATCAGGTGATTTCTCAGAAGATTTTGATCAATTGGAAGTTACTGAAATAGAGGTTTTAGACACTATTAACTATGCTGATTTCGGTGAGGTCGAACCTGATTGGCAAAATGAGTACGAAGAGCATGAAGACGAAGAAGATGAAGAGCCATAATCGGGTAGCCTAGGGTCTCTAACCCTCAGCCCCCACACGTGCATGCGTGTCTGCTCAGAGCGCTCAAGCGTCCGCATTTTACCAGTTCACGAAGTGGCCCCTTACATGCGCAGTGTGAATGGGCCAAAATGATATGCGGCCTATGCCCTCATAACAAAACTGTTAAATTTCGGAAGCTACGATGAAGTGTTGGGCCAAAGGTGTATCGGAATGCAGCTCAACCCAGTCGCGGGAGCATTACATCACGAAGGGGTTATTCAGCGATAAAACGCTGTTGGTGGACAATGCTCCGTTTCTCGGCGGTGGAAGCAAGGAAATCGCAAAGGCTTCGCTAACAAAAAAGTGTTTGTGTAAGAAACACAACGAGCAATTATCAGTATATGACGACGAGGCAATCCGCTTTGGTGAAGCACTGAAGTACTGCCTGGAGCTATCTGCCAAGCGTAGAAATTCGACCGCAAAGAAGTTCAGTCCACACAGAAAAAATATCGATGCAGATCGCTTTTCTAGATGGTTTCTAAAGACCTATCTGGGTCTGTTCGAGTTTTTTAAGTATCCGTCCGCGATCGAACCAGAGGCACTCGCAGCGTTGGTTTTTTCAAAGTCTGCGGTTACTGACTTCTTGAAGCTTGAAGTTTCTATGGCAGTGTCAGAAGAATTTCAGATAGTTGAGGTCGTATCGATTGCGGCATTAGAGCAGTATGAGAGAATAATCGGTATGCAGGTGCAGCTGTATGGTGTGCGATTGAGCGGTTTTTTTAGCGACAAGCCGGAGTACAAACAAAAGCCGCTGAAGATCAGGTTCAACGAATACAAACAGGGTAAATCCTGTGAGATACGTTTCAGATGAATTTAACAGGGCGCGTAAGGCGGACTGCGCTTTTATGTCCGCCCCTGCCGTAGGGCGTTGAGGCTATAGAAAAACCTGCAGACTTCCGTCTAGTTCGGGATTTTTGACTGTCCGCTTTTTACCAAAAGTAGCCTTCGAGCTTATTCCAGCTTGCTAGAAACAAAAAAGCCCCGCTCACTGAGCGAGGCTTTTTATCTAATAAGTGGTACCGGTGGGCGGACTCGAACCGCCACTCCCGTAGGAATTTGATTTTGAATCAAACGTGTATACCAATTTCACCACACCGGCACTGCAATTACGGCGCGAACTATACCAGCAAGATTCGCTATTTCCAAGCATTTCAGGGGCTTAGAAACCGTCAATTTTTATATCAAAACTGTAACAAGCTGTAACACGAATTATGATAATCAATTAAAAAAGTAACTGCCTGATAATAAAGGATTTTATTAACTTTTAGGCTCTAAGTGCTCTGCCTTTTGAATCTAGCGTGTCTACCAATTTCACCACACTGGCATGTGATT
>TARA_R110001592_G_scaffold27741_2_pt1 | contig 22163 bp, 17 predicted proteins | sample TARA_R110001592 | Tara Oceans TARA_R110001592 (sample SAMEA4398387) | marine metagenome | biome: Polar Biome; feature: [SRF] surface water layer (ENVO:00010504); material: water (ENVO:00002006), including particulate matter (ENVO:01000060) such as... | depth 5 m | reverse complement strand
GGGATCTACCCGCCGGTCTTCGATTGTCTGATTGAATTCCGAATAACCAAATCTATCTTTCATGACGTAAACTGCCAGCTTGCCTCGCCAGAGGGGCTTCTGTTTTTCATTAAACAGTTTTCGTAGACCATCTGCCTGTGTTTCTGCCCAGCCACTGATCTGCTTCAGACGATCCGTACTGACATTCCCGTAGAAAATAAAATCATCTGTCTCAAGCATTTCCGGCTTTTCGTTATTCAAGGCGCGCTTCCAGATCGGCTCCAGTGAATCCCGGCGCATATCAGCAAATTTTTCGGGTGAAAGATTCGCCAGTTCCGCCATCCGCAGCTCATCTTCGGTCGGCACCATTTCCCGCAGGTTGCCTTTGGCATTCTTACCGTCGAATTTGGCACCTTCTTCGATCCAGGTTTTCAGATCATTGGCATTTTTTCGTTTGAGCAATGCCTGTCCCTGGGGCATTTTGATTGGATCCTGTAAACCGACCAGTTGCCATAGACGGCTGTCGTCCGGTTTTCCAGGCACGATTACTTCTCCGGTATCACCGCCACGTAGAATATCTTCAAAGGTCACGACCGAGAATCCACTGGCCGGATTATTTCCGCTATGACACCGCATACAGAAATCCAGCATCCAGGGAGCAACGTCTTTCATGAACGAAACTTTTTCATCTCCCGTTGCCATCACCACTTTGACGGGGTTCTTTTTCGCTTTTGCAGAAGCGCCAATCGGATCGGTCTCTTTCTCACCATCAAAGCGGGCACCTTCCTGGATCCATTTCGCAATCAATTCAATCTGATTCTGTTCCAAAGCCGGTGCATTCTTCGGCATCCGCTGATTATCGGGTGCGATCAATTTGAGTGCCATCAGACTGGCTCTCGGATTTCCCGGTACCAGCAGCAAGCCACTCCGCCCCCCTTTCCGCATGTCGGCAAATGTACTCAAATTCAAATTCGCGCTCGCCCGTTGTGCGCCGTGGCAGTTGGAACACTTCTCATTGAGAATCGGTGCAATCTGCGATTCAAAACTGATTCCTTTATTGGCACCAGGAGTACCACCTCCCCCTCCCATGGCTTTTTCGAGTACTTTCCGACGCGCTTCAATCAATCGTTTGGTACTGACGATGACAGCATCCGTTTCCGGAATCATCGCATCTGCAGCCAGTTTGTCGAATTTGGCTTCCTCTTCATCGGTCAGTGTTTTTGCTTCGTCATATTTTTTCTGACGAATCAGCGTGGCCACTCTACCCAGGTTCCGTTTGATCGAAGCCAGTTCTTTACGTTGTTCCGCTGTCAGCTTTGCCGCCTGACTGGTGGCAGTGAGTATTCCGGTGAACAGAATCAGCGCCAGGAGGAATCGAGTAATCTGAACGGACCGATGAGACATAACTTTCCTCTTAGTTTTGAAATAGGATGAATTGCGTAATTTAACGCGACTCCCCTGCTCCGTCGAATACACGAGGATGCAGAAGATACTCATCTGACTGACAAGGCATTCGTTTAATCAGACAGTTGTATTTTAGATAGTCAGCATCAATCCGATGCTCCCGGATTGATACAGCACTCCGTTTTCATTGGCTTCAGTATAATCGTCACGGGAATGAGAAAAAAGATCTGAATGCGACGAATCGCAGATCCTGAGGCAGTCTGTAAATTCCCTTATCAACTGAACCTCCCTTCTCCACAGCAGATTCGTTCCTATTTTGTCGTCTTGGCGGGGAATCCGACAATTTTCACCTGAAGTTCCAAGACAATGACTCCTCGGGTTGTCTATAATATAAGCAAATCACACGAATTCCTGATAACCTCATATATATTCTTCTCTTTTGACTATGTCTCTGACCGCAGAATTATCCCGAAAAACATCACGCCTGACTGAAATCCTGGCGCGCATGGACCGGATTATCGTCGCCTTTTCTGCCGGTGTAGACAGTACCGTCGTCGCGCAGGCGGCTTTTCTGGCACGCGGAGACCACGCACAGGCGGCCACTGCCGTCAGCCCCAGCCTCGCCTCGGGCGAAAAAGAAGAAGCGATCCATCTGGCCGAACTGATCGGTATTCCGCATCGCCTGGTTACCACATCCGAATTCGCGACCGAAGAATACCGGGCCAATGCCCCCAACCGCTGCTTTTTCTGTAAAACAGAACTGTATCAGATTCTCAGTCAATCGATTGCGGGAACAGCATGGGAAACCGCCACCCTGGTCAATGGTGCCAATCTGGATGACCGCGGCGACCATCGCCCGGGCATGCAGGCGGCGTCTAATTACCATGTTCGCAGCCCGTTGATCGAAGCGGAATTTACCAAGGAAGACGTGCGTGCCCTGGCGCGGCACTGGGAACTGCCGATCTGGGACAAGCCCGCGCACCCCTGCCTGTCCAGTCGCATCGCCTATGGTGTCGAAGTTACAGAAGAACGGGTGCAGAGAATTGATCAAGGCGAACAGTTTCTCCGTGATCAATTCGAAATCCGGGAACTTCGGGTCCGTCTGGAACCCAATGAACTGGCCCGCATCGAAGTTCCTCTGGAAGAAATCCCCAAATTGACAACCCCCTCCGCACTCACAAAAATATCTGATCAATTCCTGCAGCTCGGCTTTCGGAACGTCACACTCGATCTGCAGGGTTTTCGCTCAGGCAGCCTCAACAGTTTTCTTTCCATCAATGACCTGCAGATAGCCGCTCCCAAAACCTGAATTCAGGAGAGACCATTTTCGGTTCGCTTCTGAAACAACAGCACTCAACACAGCATAACAGCAAAGAATGACAAGGAAACCAGCCGTGGATTCAGACAGTTCGTCTTTCATCGATCTTCGCAGTGACACCAAAACCAAACCAACCCCGGAAATGCTGCAGGCCATGATCTCTGCAGAACTGGGCGATGACATGAATGGAGAAGACCCGACTGTCAATCGCCTCGAAGCCATGATCTGTGACCTGCTCGGTAAAGAAGCTGCCGTGTTTGCCTGCTCGGGGACGCAGTCCAATCAGATGGGGCTGCGCGCTCACTGCCTGCCCGGTGATGAGCTGCTGATTCACGAACTCGGTCACATCGCGATCTTCGAAGGGGGTGCTCCGGCAATTCTCAGCGGTGTCAGCTGTCGCACTTTGACCGGTGAAAGAGGTATGTTGACGGTCGAAGATCTCCGAGGAAAGATTCGCGCCAATGATCAGCACCTGACACGCACCCGACTCCTGTGTGTTGAAAACACAACCAACGCAGGTGGCGGGCACTACTACCCTCTCGATCAGCTCACAGACATCTGCAACTGGGCACACGAGAATGGCCTGAAAACTCACATGGACGGTGCACGGATTTTTAACGCCTGTGTCGCCGGCGGCTATACGATGAAAGAGATCTGCGCCCCGCTGGACACGATCTCGATCTGTTTTTCCAAAGGACTGGGGTGCCCGATGGGGTCGATTCTGGTCGGTTCGCAGGAAGCAATTACCCACGCCCGCCGTTCTCGCAAGATATTTGGCGGCGCTTTAAGGCAGGCGGGCATTGTCGCAGCCGCATGCATTTTTGCCCTGGAAAACAATATCGAACGTCTGCAGGTAGATCACGACAATGCCCGTTTCCTCGCTGAGCAACTGGCCGAGACTGAAGGGATTTCCATCAATCCTGAGCATACCGAGACCAACCTGGTCTTTTTTGATGTGCATCCGGAGCGGGGAAATGCGATGCAACTGTCAGCCGCCCTCAAAAAAGAAGGCGTCGGAATCGGAGCGATGGGCAATTCTACGCTGCGGGCCTGCACCCATCTGGACATCAGCCGCGCCCAGATTGAACAGGTCCCCACTGCCGTCCGCGCCGCGTTAAAGGCAGGCCTGGATCAATACCAGGGAATCGCCACCGGCCCCTATGCCCGAGGTTGATCTATTTTCCTGAAAATCTTTCACAGAAAAGACTTAAATACAACAGAGATCACACGCGATACAGGCCGATTTTTCCTGGATCGCATAATCGGTATAATCGATACCGGTGGTCGAGTCCTGTCGCGTTCCCATGATTTCTGCATCAGGAATTAAACTTCTGACAACTGGTCAGTCGATGGAATTAAGGTTCAGACTCCCCTCAACGATTGAGGCCGTAAAGACATAGGAACATGTCTTACAACTAAGCCTATTACTCGTTTTGACTCCATTGAGCTGGAGGATGTGCAGGAAGCCATTCTACATTCAATATTGATGACAACCTGAAAACAGGTGTTCTTTTGCTTCATTAAGGAGCAAAACCGCTGGATTTTCAGTGAATTCAATGAAAGAATTGGCCATGACTGCAGACTACCAGTTGAATCGATCCCCCGTCTTACGATATCATGAACCCCATACAGTAACTAACAGTCGGGAAGATTCTACCCCGACAGGTTCAGGACCACGTGACAGGGGGAATGCCGCCATGGATGTTAACGGCACCAGTTCTATTTCCGGATCTCTGCCTATCAGTAAGCAGACCGGTCCGAGCAACACCAACATCAAACAGACACCTGCTGCGAAGCCAATCTCTTCTCCTCAGGATGAACTAGAGATTTCTTCCGCCGGTCGAATGCTGGATGAAATGACGAACAACTCCGATATGCGTGCAGAGCGGTTAGCACAAATCAAGGCGGCTATTGACGACGGAACTTATGATACGGATGAAAAGCTGGATGCAGCTTTGAGCCGTATGTTGGATCAGATCTCTGATTCTGAATAAACCGCGTCTTAGTCGTAGTAGAGAAATTTAATGAGAAAGAGATAAACCGTGCTCAATTTTGAAAGCCTGGAAATCGCTGTTTCTCCGACTGAGAAATTCAGAGAGTACCTGGCCACAAAGGGAATGAGGCTGACACAGGAACGTGAACTGATCGTTGCTGAGGTTTTCTCGTCCCATGAACACTTTGATGCCGACCAGTTGGTCGCTCGCATGGCGTTACAAAAAACGGGGCGCCGTGTCAGCCGTTCTACTGTGTATCGGACATTAAGTTCACTCGAAGAAGCCGGTCTGTTGCGCAAAGTGGCGCGAACCAACGACAAGGACATCTACGAGCACGACTACGGCTATCCTCAGCACGACCATTTCATCTGCAAAAGCTGTGGCGAACTTTTTGAATTTCATAATGAAGGCATCGCCGAGATTCTGGAAAAACTTGCGGATCAGATTAACTTCCGCATGAATGAGCACCGACTCGAAGTCTACGGAATCTGCGACGAGTGTTCCCGACCTCCGCAACGCCGTCATAAGAAGCTGGACCTGATCTGATCCTCCGGCGATAAGTCTACACTCCCCTGCCCTGCTTCTCCCTGATTTAGCGGCGTTTCACCGGAATTGCCCTGTAGATTCGTAACAGAACCAGCAGCAGGATCAGTGCGCCCAATGCAATCCCGCCGATGATCGCCAGCCCCAGACCATCGCCATATAATTTACGAATCGAAAACTCGGGAGCTACTCCAGGAACATGTGCCGGCCATTCCGCCAGCCAGAACCATTTCCAGCTCATCAGTACAATCAACGTGGCCGCGCACAAATAAGGCCCGTATGGCAGATAGGTTTTCCCCGTCATCACCCGTGTAAGGAAGCCAATCAATATCCCACAGAGCGGAGCCAGCAGCAGGATCGGCAGAATCGCCTGCCAGCCCAGAAAACTGCCCACCATCGCCATCAATGTCACATCCCCCAGCCCCAGCGCCTCCTGTCCCAGCAATACGGATGAAACCAGGCGCAATCCCCAGGTGAGACCGCCCCCGACGATCAAGCCTGTCAGACTCCAACTCAATCCATGCCAGTGGGAATGAGCTTTGATCCATTCCGGTATATAAGGACCGGTCAGTCCCGGAACCGCCTGATTCCAGTCCACCCACAGATGAATAATCTGCAGGTGGCCGGCGATCGTAGCGCCGAGCACACCAATCAGCATTCCGGGAATCGTGATCTGATCAGGAATCAGATATTCGCGAAAGTCGATCGAGGTCGCTGCAACCAGCAACGTCAGTAATACATACAAATAGATCAACCGCCATTCCAGCATCTCTCCCGAGGGACGGACCGAAGGGACTTCGAGACACCGCAACTGCACAGCCATAAAATAAAACAGGACGAACAGGGTGCCAGTCAAAATTTCCAGCAGAATCTCTGATCGAGGCAGTCGTGCGGAACACGTGCGACAGCGGTTTTGAAATGGCAGCCAGCGAAGAACCGGAATCAACTTCCAGAATCGAACGCGCGCGCCGCATTCCTCGCAGCGGGTCAGGGGGCGAATGACCGGTTTGAGGGTCATCAGCCGCACCCAGGCATTCACCAGCAGACCAACAACAGCCCCTGTTAAAAACAAAATTCCAGGCAAAAATGTACTATTCAACTGTCCTGCTCTCACTCTCGTCAGATCTTAACCTTCCTGAACAAAACCCGTTCTTTCTTGGGTGATTTTGCAGCAGGGCTTTGGTAGACTGACGCGTTAACTGATTTGATCGTAAGATCATGCTGGATGAGGATATGGTGAAGTCTGTCTCATGTAATCGCAATTGCGGTTCGATGAAAAAATCAATTTAGATGAAACTGCCTGCTCGCACAATCGTCTGAAACGATTCATCCACTAAGCAGATCGTTCGATCAATTCAGGGAACCAAAGCGCTCGCTCACTGCTTTGACAATTTTTTCGCGCTCGGAAAGGCCTTCACAATGAGGAGAGTCTACAGACAGCTTACGTACTGCACATTTTTAACATTCTTCTTGAGTTTATCCGGAATGGGACAGATCTTCGCCGACGAAGCTGTCCCCCCCCATGCCCTTGGCTCTGGTGCAGAAGCACCAGCGCAGGAAGCAGCGGCCGTCGAATTTGACAGCGCTGACATTGCCTGGATGATGGTCGCCTCTGCACTGGTATTGATGATGACCGCCCCCGGGTTGGCCCTGTTTTATGGCGGACTGGTTCGCAAGAAGAATATTCTGGGCGTCATGATGCAATGTATGTTCCTGATGGGACTCATGTCTGTCATCTGGGCACTCTGGGGCTATAGCCTTGCGTTCGGTTCAGATATCCTGGGTGGTTTTGTCGGTGGTTTTGACTATCTGCTGTTGAAAGATGTCATCCCGTACTGGAAAGATGGCGCGGTAGTGATTCCCGCCAATGGTTCGATTCCCAAATCACTGTTCATGGTCTTTCAGATGATGTTTTTCATTATCACCCCTGCTCTGATCTGCGGTGCCTTTGCGGAGCGTATGAAATTCAGCTCAATGGTGGTTTTCTCAGTTCTCTGGGGCACTTTTGTCTATTGCCCGATTGCCCACTGGGTCTGGTCAGATACGGGCTGGTTATGTGAATGGAATGAAAATGCACTCTACCCGGCGTTTGATTTTGCCGGAGGCACAGTAGTACACATTAGCTCCGGATTTTCCGCACTGGTCTGTGCGATCCTGCTGGGGAAACGACTGGGATACGGTCAGGAACCGATGCCACCACACAATCTGACCTATACTTTTATTGGTGCTTCAATGCTCTGGGTCGGCTGGTTCGGATTTAATGCCGGCAGTGCCGTCGGTTCAAATCCTGCCGCCGTGAATGCTTTTGTAGCGACGCATCTGGCTGCAGCAGCCGGAGTTCTGGCCTGGGCAGTGGCAGAATGGGTCTTTAACGGTAAACCCAGTATTCTCGGTGCCTGTTCGGGGGCCGTCGCGGGGCTGGTCTGTATCACCCCCGCCTGTGGTACGGTCACTCCGCTGTCTGGAATTATTCTCGGGCTGATTGCTGGTTTTGCCTGTTATTTTGCCTGTACTTCACTCAAATCCAAGTTTAAATACGATGATACGCTGGATGCCTTTGGTGTACACGGCGTCGGTGGAACCGTGGGGGCAATTCTCACGGGTGTATTTGCTACCAAATCCATCACTGGTAACGCGGAAGGCTCAGGTTTACTGGAAGGAAACACTCAGCAGCTGATCAATCAGTTTGTCAGTGTGGGAGCAGCCATCGCGATTTCAGTCGTGGGAACCATTATCATTCTGAAGCTGATTGACCTGACCATGGGTCTGCGCGTCAGCAAAGATGGTGAAATTCAAGGGCTCGATTTGAGTCAACATGGAGAAGAAGGATATATCTTCCTGTAAAATCAGGGGATCGAGAGTCGGTTTGGAGCCGACTCTCGTTCTCATTTTCAGGAATTTCGGTCCGAAGGGCCTGTCAGGTCAATAGTTCTGATTGTTTTTTCAGGGAAATCAATTTGCGGTATCGAGATTTCCCGACAATTGCGATATAATATCTAAGTGTGATAGTCGTCTGGGTTTCTGAAAGCGCTGGAAGAAAACCGGACATTTTTCTGGGAGTATGATTCCGATGAAAAAAGTAGAAGCTGTCATCAGACATTTCAAACTGGAAGAAGTTAAAGATGCTCTGACAGAAATTGGTGTACAGGGCATGACCGTGTCTGAAGTACGTGGTTTTGGTCGCCAGAAAGGCCACAAAGAACAATACCGTGGTGCAGAATACACCGTGGATTTTCTACCGAAGGCTAAAATGGAAGTCATCGTCCCCGATGATCAGGTCAAAGCTGTTGTTGATACTATTCTGGAATCAGCACGCACCGGTCAAATCGGCGATGGAAAAATCTTCGTATTACCAATCGAAGATATTATCCGGATCCGCACAGGTGAAGCCGGAGATACTGCGCTTTAACTAATGACGGTAAAGCGAGGGGCGTGCTTTTGCCCCTTTTGCTTTACGTCAGTCCGGGTGACTGAAATTACGGTTTTCGAAAGAACTTTCAATGAAAAAGATTCAGGCAATCATTCGCCACTATAAACTTGAAGAAGTCAAAAATGCGATTTCTGAAATTGGCATTAGTGGAATGACTGTCAGTGAAGTCCGTGGTTTTGGTCGCCAACGTGGCCACAAGGAAACCTATCGAGGCAATGAATATATCGTTGACTTTCTTCCGAAAGTGAAACTCGAGATTGTGGTCCAGGACGATATGGTTCCCAAGACCATTGAAACGATCACGCAGGTTGCACGTACCGGGCAGATTGGTGACGGGAAAATTTTTATTACCAGTCTCGATGAAGTCATTCGAATCCGTACGGGAGAAACTGGTCCGGAAGCGGTCTGATCCATTGGCAGATTTCCTGCAAGATATTCTGTCTTGAATCCGGGCTTCTTTTGTTCGCGTTCGTTTCAGCCTGGAATTGATGATGTCACATCCGTCAACCTCCTGCAATACACAACCATTTGTTGTCTATCGCACGAAGGTAGAACAAGCCCGGCAACGTGGTCAGGAACTCTTGCGCCTTGGCGCCAGCGGTTTACAGATCGCGACAGCGATCGCCGAATCGATCGAACAACTGCTGCTGCAGATCATCCAGGATCAGTTCCAGCAACTTCCCGAACCCCGCCAGAAGCTACTGGTGCAAAACTGCTCGATTCTGGTGATTGGTGGTTCCGGTCGCGGATTAATGGCCCCCTACTCCGATGTGGACCTGCTGTTTCTGTACCGGAATCAGGTGAATGAAGAATTTGCGGCATTTGTCGGGGACGTCGTTCGCAACTGCTGGGACGCCGGATTAAAACTGGGGCACAGTCTCAGAACCATTTCCGACTCAGTCAAAATGGCACGCACCGAACCCGAATTTGCTACAGCAATGATTGAAGCGCGCGCCATCTGGGGCGACGAACATCTCGCCGAACAACTCATCCGTTCATTTTACCGGCATGTCATCTTATTTCGCAGACGGGTTTTCTTCGAACAGTGTGTCGAAGCACGCTGGCAGGAACGGAAACAGCATGGCGGCGCGGTCATGCAACTGGAACCCGACATCAAGCGTTCTCCCGGTGGTCTCCGCGATATCCACCTCCTGCGCTGGACAGGCTTTGCCCGCTATGGAACCGCGAATCTTGACATGCTGCGACTCGACGGTCGGATCAACAGTCGCGATGTCAGAACACTGAAAAATGCCCGCGACTATCTGCTCAAAGTACGCATTCAACTGCATTACGAAGCCGGTCGTCAGCAGGACCTGTTCACCAAAGACACACAACTCTGGATGGCCGAACAACGCCAGATTGAAGGCACTAACGGTCAACGTCCCGTGGAACTGCTGATGCAGGAATACTTCCGGCACAGTAAAGCCGTTGCAGAGATCACCGAACGGTTCATCAAAGCACATCGACCTCAGCCTCTGCTCTCGTGCATCTACGATTTCCTGATGACACATCGTTCAGATTCCATTCTCAAGATCGCCCCCGATCATCTCGACGTGATCCCCAGATACCGGGCTCAAGTCTGTAACAGTCTGGAAGATATTCTGAAACTGTTTGATACTGCTTCTCTGTATGGAATTTCAATCGCTCCCGATCTGCTTGACGCGATCCGGGAGTCGGCACTCACCCTGAATCCTACCGTTTCCAACAGGTCGATCGATCTGTTTCGTGCCATTCTGGATCGCAGTACAAACCTGGGCGCCACACTCAGAACCATGTCCGAAACGGGGATCTTGAATCTACTGATCCCGTATATGAAACACGCCTACTGCCTGTTGCAATTTAATCAGTACCACAGTTATACAGTCGACGAACACACATTTCGCGCCATTGAAGCTGCTGAAACGTTTCATCACGACGACTCAAGCCTCGGCAGTTCGTACCGCCATATCGAGAAAAAAGATATCCTCAATCTGGCAATTCTGCTCCATGATATTGGGAAAGGCTACGGTGAAGACCACTGTAAAATGGGAGCCATGATCGCCTCGGAGACCTCAATTCGACTGGGGTTGAAAGAAGAAGAACAGAAACTGCTGGTCTTCCTGGTATTCGAACATTTAAATATGGCCCACCTGGCTTTTCGGCGTGATATTTCTGATCCTGATATCCTGTTCGCATTCAGTCAGAAAGTCGGCAGTCCCGAAAAATTACGTATGCTGTATGTTCTTACTGCAGCAGATATCACAGCCGTGGGTCCGGGTGTCTTCACCGACTGGAAATCAGAACTGCTGGCAGATCTTTATGAGCGTACCATGCTCCTGCTGGGAGGGAAGCATTCCCGCTACAATCGCGACCAGCGACTCTCTCGCGTCAAGCAGCAGGTGCGCAGTTATTTGAATCTGCCTATTCTGCATGATCATGAAGAAGAACAGGAGGAAAGCTGGTTCACAGAACTGTTCAATTCATTCTCTCCTCATTATCTGCTGGTTACCCCACCCGAACGTATTGCAGCAGACATTGAGATTCTGCAGAACCTTCCTTCAGATCAAATCGTTGTTGAAGGTGAATTTGAACCGGAAACCGCTACAGTTAACTATCATGTGATTGCTTCGGCCCTGTATTCACAGTCCTGTTTTCATCGCATGGTCAGTGTATTTACTTCGAGGCGGATGGAAATTATTTCCGCACAGATTACGACAAGTGCCTCCGGCGGAGTCGTCGACAGTTTCCGCGTCATTGATCACGATTACGCAAGTGAAGTACCTCGCTCGCGCGTGCAGGCGATCGAAACGGAAATCCGCAAAGCCGTGATAGGCGAGAGTGATGCCAAAACCATGTTTTTAAACAATCGGCGTTTTCAGGAATCAGCCAGCCTGAGTGGTGAGTTTGATCTGGGTCGAGTGGAAATTGATAATCAGTCTTCCAGACGTTGTACGATTATTGATGTGATCGCCCATGACCGTACCGGTCTGCTGTATATCGTCTCTCGCGCCATCAGCCGGATGGGACTCTCTGTTGTGATGGCAAAAATATCGACACACCTTGATCAGGTCGTGGATGTGTTTTACGTAATTGATGAGCACGAACGTAAAATCGAAGACGGCGATCGACTGCAGGAAGTCAAAGAACAACTGGAACGCACCCTGCATGACTTTGAACTGGAAGGCTACAAACGCTACCAGCGTGTCTGACAGAACCCGCTGTTTTCGTCTGCACCTCAGGCAGGGATCACTTCCAGAATGGTCACAGGCGTCTCTACATGGATTTGACAATCCGAGGCTGCCGCGGGAACCAGCAGTGTTTTCCCCTGAAACAGTTCATATGTTTCTGCACTGCAATCCAACTGCCCTGAACCTTCCAGCACGATCAGAATCTGAGCCTGATTCAACGAAGTCAGTTGAAATGATTCCCGCGCAAGATGCCGCCGAATCGAAAAATGCTCGCACGTTAACAATGCTTCAATCTGGTGATTTGCGCGAGATTGCTTTTCGGGCTCTAAGAGATCGACGGGGCCCAAATCAAAATCGATGCAGGAAATAGCCTGCTCGACATGAACGGGACGGGGACTGCCTGACTGATCCAGACGATGCCAGTCAAATAATCGATAGGTCACATCGCTTGTCTGCTGCACTTCGGCCAGTAATATTCCCTCGCCAATCGCATGCAGAGTACCAGCGGGAATGTAAACACAGTCCCCTTTTTGGACAGGATAGCTGTGCAGACACTCTTCCACGGTCCCCTGTTTCAGATGTTTCCGGAGCTGTTCGGGACCAATCCCCTGCTTTAAACCTGCGTAGATACAACTCTCAGGCAAAGCGTCCAGAATGACCCAGGCTTCCGATTTCCCCGACTTCGTCGCATCAAATCGAGGCAAATGACCGGCATCCGGGTGAACCTGCAGCGAAAGGCGGTCGGTGGCATCTATAAATTTAATAAGAATGGGAAATAGTGGATAGCGTTTCCCCTCCCCAAACAATGCTTTCGGGTTCTTTTCGATCAGCTGGGAGAGTGTCCAGCCAGTGAATTCCCCACTGGCAATCAAGGTGGGGGCTCCAGGATAGTCAGAAAGTTCCCAGCTTTCGCCATAGTCCTGTTCAACCCCAATTAATTTGTGCAACTGAGTGCCCAGACGCTCCCCGCCCCATCTGGCACGCTTTAAGATCGGCGTGAACTCCAGCGGTAATAAGGTGGCCGTGGATTGGACTTCTTGCAATGACATAATCAGATGAAAAGTAATACCAGGTAACAAGATAGAAAGACTGGAAAAGATGGAAGCATCCATAATCGTAATTCAGGAAACCCCTCAATTGCAACTATAATCTGTATGAATTATGAGATCGGGGATCTCCTGATTTATTTTGCTGTTTTCTTACAACTATCCTTCTTGAAAGGTTTCAATTGCCATAAACGGGAACTCCTGCTAATCTCTCCCCCCTTGAAGCCATCGACGACAGAATCAGACCATGCGTACACATGTCGATTCGCATTTCTCCCTGTTGTCTGGTGAATTATCGCTGTTTATCGATGAAAGGCACATCAGTGGCAGATCTGTTATCTCAAAGTTTAGAAGTGGAACTTTCTATTGGTGACACAATACAAATCGGAGATCAGTTTCTAACGGTAATTGATATCGAGGGAAACGAAATCCTGTTTCAACTCGATTCGGACAATCCAACCGGACCTGCTGCAGATGCTATGAATGACGCTTACTAATGTCGCTGAGAGTCCGCTCCGGAATTTGATTCCGGTTTCACTAAGGCTGTTTTCCCGTTTCAGGCGGATCAGCCGGAAACAGCAGCCATTTCGGTATTTCCGGTTTCGGAATAGCCGTCTGCCGGGAACGTTCTAAAATTTTCTGGAACCGGGGTATGTCTTTCACCCAGAGTGTTGCCTGTTCATCTTCATAAATCAGAAACCAGTCGCTCCGGTTTTTCAAATAGTCATTTGTCTGCTGGGCCTTAGGCAGCAGAATGATTTCGGTCGGATATTGATCCAGCAGCGGGTTCGAACCGCTGGAATTCTGATTCAGCTTCTGAAACGCCACAAACTCCTCTTCCAGTTGAGCTGAATACACCGTTCGATAACGCCCGTCAAAGGCGACGCGGGATTCGGGAAAAGTCTGCCAGATGACATACTGTGCCCACCCATAATCTGTCAGGATATTCCCCGCCAGATGTTCCTTCTGCATGACTTGCATGACAGCCACAGGCATTCCGGGAGCCCTGCTTTGTGTTTCCACTCCTATCTGCCAGGGTGGAACTCCTTCTTCCTGCAGATGGATCACAGTATGAGCACCCAGTCCCAGAACCGCCAGGGTCATGCTTGTGATCAGAACAGATCGCAGGCCCAGTCTCGTTTCTCCCGACCACTGTTGATTGATCACAGGGAACAGATTGCGTATGGCGTCAGTAATTGGACGCGGTAACAGAATCATAACTGCAATCGCCAGTAATGCCACATGTCTGATATGACTGACTGCCTGCCACGCGACCACCGCAATCAGCAGCAGATCAATCCACTCCCATTTCCTGGAACGGAATATTGCCAGTGCAATCAGTAGAAATGGAATGTAATACAGTAGTGCCTGCCGGGCCTGCCAGAGGGGCTGCCATTCACGGACAATCTGTGTTGTAATCAGATGATCCCAGAGCATCTGATGCAGATGAATCCCGTATGGATTGATCAGCGTCACCATCCAGCTCGCAGTGACAGCCACCAGCAGTCTGTAAAATTCTCTTCTCTGGTAGTGCCCTTGAAAACAGCCCCATCCGACCCACAGGACTACTACGGCCTCAATGCCAACCCCGGCCAGAAAGCCTCCATGAGAGTTCGACCAGAAGAGCATGACAACAGGCAGATACCAGACCCCCTTTGCCTGAGGGTGATCAACATATTCCCGCAGCAGCAATAGAGTCCAGGCGAAACAACCAAATGTAACCAGTTGCGGACGGACAAAGACCACAAACTGTGCCAGGCAGAAGGCGCCATATACCAGTAACAGAACCGCAGCAGACAGACTTGCCCGGGATCTTCCAAGTGCAATCCAAGTCGGGATCAGAATCATGCAAAACCAGAAATTACGCCAGAGCCACAGACCGGAATTTCCGATCTGACTCCAGAGCCAGCCAAATGACAATTCAGAAAACCACTCATGGTTGATCCAGCTGGTCCCCGGTTCCGTGTAACAGAATGGGTCAGTACGTTCTACCAGAACATGTTGCTCCAGGGCGCGCAACCCATAGAGGGTATGCCCCCATAAATCAGGGTCGGCGATGGTGACAGTCGCTGTTAAAAACAGACAGGCAAACCAGATACTCCCCGAAGAAAGATACCATTCGCGAGAGCTCATTACCCATTCAGCATTACCGGATTCATAATCAGGCACTGACACAACAATTCTCCTGGTGGATTCGATTCGTGAATCACGCTGCCCTCAGCAGTTTGCCATCAAGCTGAAAAGAAAAAAAGACCTGCACTCGATGGTACAGATCTTTTTCACTTTTTCCGATTTCTGTTCTCTACTACATAGCTCACAAGAATGGGAACTATTTGCTCTTCAAAATATCTTCCAGGCTGGGAAGAGAATTATGAAGAAGTTCCAGCGTCGGAACGCCGTCACCATCTGCAGGGAATTCTTCGTACGCTGTCAGATCAATCTGTTCGTAGATTCGATCAAACATTTTGTGAGCGTAGGGTGCTTTCGGGTTTCCACCAAGAGCAATAATCTCACCTTTTTGTCGAAGAATATTAGTGTAATTGTAAGGTCGGAAATAATAGTATCCGTGATAGACAGGCGGGTAAGGATAGTGAGGGTACATATCACCCGTCGTTTTCCAGCACAACCAGCTACGCTTTTTCAATTTGCAACCATCGTTGCTGTAACAGTTACCCCACATCCCCCAGTGACCGAAGAGCCCCCCTGGCTGACAGAGGTCTCCTGTCGTGCAACCGCCTGCTGTACAAGCATCGGAAGTAATACAGGTATTTTGGCATGCTGCCATTGAGATTGTGGCGGGAGCACTGACAGTGTTGACTGGTACAACTTCTCCATCGTACTGCCAGACACTTAAACCGATGAGCAATGCAAAACTCGCATTCATGAGACCACCTTTTATATTTACGTTGTATCAACAACACTTTTGGTTAGGCATTATGGTGGACATTCAATTGATAGTCACTCTGGAATCAGAGCACAATATTTTCCCACCATATCTCGTTTTCGTCCTGCTAAGGTCCAAATGTAAAGTGAAAATAGAGGAAATCAATAAAATCTTAAAATATACATAAATTGGGAAACACGACAAAATTACTATCAACCTTCCGTACAGTTTCAACCGATATGATTGATGCTATGGGATTTGTCTGAATAGATCAGATCCTTCATTGCCGATCATGAATTATGATAATTCTTGATCTCACAAGTCACTTGATAAAGTGGCGTGATAGCAGGCAACACAGAACAGACACCTGGATTAAGTTTAAAACAAAGTTCCCTTAAACGTAGTTTTATTTGAACTTCAATTAACTCAATAAATCACTTACTCCAATTTCTCAAAATTGACGACCAAAGGATTGGGAGACAAGTATGTCTATAAATGCCTCATGGAAAAGACGCACAATGCTGGCTGTTGCCTGCGGTGTCGCTATCACAGCATCGCCACTTTCTGCGCAGGTTCCACCAGCTCCTCCTGTCCCGGGAAAGTTGAAAACCAATAACTACGTGCCTGGTAAGAAGAAAAATCACGCACCAGTCATCAGTACCAAAACCAAAGAAAAAGTCCATCAACTCGTTGATCAGATTTATGAATCTGAAGTCGAACTCAGTGTTCAACAGCGACATTCAAAAATTCTGAAAATGAAGATGGATGTGTTTCGTGTAGCGATCGCAGACCCTTCAAAAATTGAAGTGGTCGCATTTGGCTCACAGGAAGTCGAAGTCATAGGAAAAGATACCGGTACTACCACTATGACTCTCTGGCTGGGTGACGAAGCGAACCCCCAGATCCTCAGCGTGCAGGTGAAGGTAGAGGGTGACAATTCCATCGAAGATCTTCGTCGTATGGAATACGGCGAATTTCAGAAAATGATTAACGAGTTCTTCCCGAACAGCAAAATTCAACTTGTCCCGTTTGCAGACAAACTGATTGTCCGTGGGCAGGCCAGGGATGAACAGGAAGCAGTCCAGATCATTACCATTATCCGTGCCCGTTCCGGTTCAGGTGGCGGCCAGGGTGGTGGAGGGGGAGGCGGATCTCTGTTCGCAGATGGTGCAGCCGCTGATCCATTCCCCGGTGGTGCCATGCTTCCAGAAGCAACCGTCATCGACATGTTGAAAGTGCCTGGCGAAAAACAGATTATGCTGAAAGTCCGTATCGCTCAGATCGACCGGTCCGCAGCCCGTACCGCAAGCACCAACATCATTGCTCAATCCGGAGATTTTGGCTGGGCTCAGTTATTCACCGGAGTGGCGCAACAACTGGGCAATGGGGGGACTGGTCTTGTGACAGCTTCCTTTACCAGCAGTGATGTCGACGTGTTTATCTCGGCTCTCGCACAGAATGGCTATGCCAAGATTTTAGCAGAACCAAACCTGGTCACCATCAGTGGACGTACCGCCAACTTTATCTCTGGTGGAGAATTCGCGGTACCGACTGTGGTCGGGGTCGGTGGTGCTCAGGCAGCCACGACAACCTTTAAAGGATTTGGTACTCAGTTATCCTTCCTGCCGACAGTGCTGGATAAAGACCGAATTCGATTACAGGTGTCTCCTTCATTCAGTACGGTCAACCCTGCATTAACTTCAGGTGGAGTTCTGGGTGTGAATGTTCAAGCTGTCACCACGACAGTTGATCTGCGGGAAGGACAAGTACTGGCGATCGCCGGTCTGCTCCAGGAGCAACAGCGGGGTGACTTGAACCGCGTTCCCTTCATTGGAGATATTCCCCTGGTAGGCCCACTGTTTTCTAACAAGGGAGTTTCCCGCGACGAGACAGAATTGATCATCCTGATCAGCCCCGAGCTGGTACATCCGATGGAACCAGAAGACGCCCCAACCGTGCTGCCGGGCATGGAAGTCACCGAGCCAGGTGATGTGGACTTCTTCTTTATGAATAATATTGAAGGCAAACCTGATGTGCATCATCGAAGCACAGTCTGGTACATGCAGAAAAAACGGATTCACCAGCAACAGAAAGATTTCATTCACCAGAGCAAGTGTGATAAGTATTACATCAATGGTGACTACGGATTCTCTGAATAATTTTTAAATGATTATTTCTTTGCCAAATGATACCTATAAAATTCCAATCACATTTTTGAAACGAATGTGAGAGAAATACAAGGAAGTAAGCGATGTCTATACAACCCAAAATTGCAAGTTTGCCTGCTATTGCATTAGCAGCAATGCTGATCAGTGGTTGCCAACATAAACAACATCACGCAGAAATTCCCTACGACTCTGTAGCGCCACTGGGAACCATCAGTGATGACATTTGGCAAAAGCAGGAAGAAAACGGAGAAGCTTCCGACTTCGTGATTGTCGAAAGTGAATTCGTAGGCGCGACTGCAAAACTCAATGCCGCTGGTGAAGATCACATTAAACAGATCGCTGTCCGCATGGGCTCAACACCGTTCCCGGTTGTTGTCGAACCCAGTTCGATGTCGGTCAGTGCATCTTCGGAATATAAATATCCGATCCATGGCAACGATGACCTGGACATGCATCGGCGCAACGTGATTGTCAAGATGCTGCAGTCAATGAACGTTCAGGATGCGGATGAACGCGTTGTTGTGGCACCTGCCTTCACGCCTGGCTTTGAAGGATTCGAAGCCTACAGAGCTTACTCCAATGGATTCATGAATCGCGGTGGTGGCGGTGGTGGATTCGGTGGCGGCTTTGGTGGAATGGGCGGCGGAGGCGGAGCTGGCGTCTTCTAATCCAGGCTGAATCAATCAAATTGATTTGTGGTGGACGGATTCCAGTGAATCCGTCCACTTTTTGATAAAAACCATCCGCTCACATTTCTCTTCACAGAAGTAAAATTTATCAACCATTTCTACAGACGATTTTTATCACTGTGACACCATGGAATTCCAGGTGAATTCCTCAATATTAAAGTCGATTTACGTCAGGACAGAGTTATGAACGACAAAGGATTGTTTTGTTCAGCTGTAATCCTCATCATTTCACTCCAGGGATGCGCCCAGATGGGAACTCAGGTTGCCAGAGTGAAATCAGCTTTACCGGGAAAACATCATTCAGAAAAAGTACTTACTGCAGCACGCAGTTTTGAGCATAAAAAAGAATGGCTGGCAGCCCGAAAGCAGTATGAAGTCTATCTGAAAAAAAATCCTCGCAGTGTGGTCGCCTGCCATCGGCTGGGGATAGTCTGTTCCCAACTGGGGGATTCTGTTGCAGCCACTCGTTACTTCACTCAGGCAAAACAGCTTGACCCGAATAATTCCGAAGTTCTGAATGACTTCGGTTACGCTCTGTATAAACGCGCTCAATATGATGCTGCAGAAAAAGTACTGACGGCAGCACTGCAAAACGATGCGAATAATAAACGTATCATGAACAACCTGGCGTTAACAGTAGGACACCAGGGCCGGTTCAAAGAAAGCTATACTCTCTTCCGCAATATCATGCCGGAAGCGGAAGCACACGCGAATGTGGCATATATTCATACCCAGCGTGGCGAGGGAGAGATGGCGCTCAAGGAATACGATCTGGCATTGACGGCTGATCCAACGCTGGAAGCAGCGGGTCTTGCTGCAGCTGAATTAGCTGTGATGAAAAATATTTATGTTGCAAAACAGGAAAAACAGCCACGGGTAAAAGAGGAACAGCAACTCGCTTCCACTCAGCCACAGCCAGCTCAAACCGTCCCTGAGAAACCGGTGACGAAGAATCCTTTCATTGAAAAAACAGTCACGAAAGAAAGTGTCGCCAGTCGGATGGAAACGGCAAAACCGTCTGCAGAACAGAATTTTCGTAAAATACCTGCTCAGCAGACGACTCAGTTAGTGAGCGCCAAAGAGGTCGTTCCTGTAGTATCGCGGCAGTCACTTGATGCACCAGTCAAAGAGACAAGACAGAAACTGGTGTCACAGGCAACTCTCAAAAAAGAACTGCTTGCCCCAAGCCAGCCGACAACTCCTGCAGCCAGAATCGAACCTCAGGTACAGAAACAGGAAGAAGAATTTCTGGAACCACTGGAAATCAATTCGTTCCGCAGCCTGGATGAAATTACCGATGATGAAATCACCGATGAAGACACCCCGGCCATTATCCGGATTTCAAACGAGATCCCTGCAGAAGAACCCATGTTCCGTTCACCCGATGAGCTGACCGGTCCATAAACAACTGAATCAATCAGTTGATCCGCGATTCAATCGCCTTGACAGTAGATGCTGCCTGAAAACGGAAGTTGTTATTTGTTGTCGATTGATTCACTTCCTCAATTTTTTTCAGACTTTTCTCTGTGCCGATCTCTTTCAGTACCCGAAAGACGTTGACCAGCACGATAAACTGATCCGGATCCAGCTGTTTCAAAACAGCATCCTCTGCCCCGCTTCCATACTCTATCAGTTTCTTGGAAGCATTATGGGCTTTAATGGGATCCTTCAGCAGTTCAGCGACCGCCGTTACTCCTTCCGGTGTTTCATGTTTCAGAATAGCTTCCATAACACTCGCCTGCCCCAGGATATTCACTTCTTTTAAAAGCCCGGTCATTGCCGGGATGTCAGCCCTGGTCGACCAGACTGCCAGTGCGCGCGAAGCATCCTGCACAACGGTGATATCTTTGCTTTCTAAAATTCCGATTAAGATCCCGGAGATATCCGGGTTTTCCTGATCCGGTTTTGTCTGACTTAACTTCTGTAATGCTGCTTTGCGTTTGAGCACATTTTTCGTCGCCAGATCTGTCAGAATCAATTTCAATTCATCGTCAATGTTTTCGGGAATCTCAAATCGGGCCGCATCCTCACGCTTCTTCTTCTCTGCAGCATGCTTTGCCATGGCTGCCTTCTGTTCTGCTTTCAGCTTTGTCAGTTCGTCTGTACTTAATAAAGTAGATGAGAGTGTAATCGGAATTTTTTGTGTGCTGTTTTCTGAACGCTGAATGAGCTTGTAATTCAGGGACAGATTCTGAACACACCCCTGTTTCTGATCAAACTGAATGATACCGGTTCCCGTCAGTTCGACTTCCGGCTCACTGTCATCAATTGTCGATATCGTGCGATAGGAATAGCTGGCTTCGATGGTAACCAGGTCTCCTTCCTGACCGGTAATTTTATATTCCGATGTTTTTTTCGCCCCCATCGTCTTATCAATGTCAGGCCCCCGCAAAGGAGACGAAATTCGATTAGATGAAGAGATGACTGAAATACTGCTTTTCTCCGACTCGGACCAGTTACGCTGGCCATCCGGAGAGAGTGGAATCAGGTTGATCTGCGAAAGGTGCCCCAGCAGATAAGGCAGTAGCGATGACCCCTTGACGGTATCAATTTCACCATGACGGTTTAGATCAAGAGAATGCTGTTCGAATGCCCCTGCAAAACTGCCAGACAGTCCGGCAAAAGGACTGCGATGACGGTGCATTCGCATGGGGGGAATTAACGGACGCCGGCTTTTGCTTTTCGTCACCGAATTTAAATTCCCCGAACAGCGCAGCGAGAATGAATTGTCATCCGCGGCCGTCACATCATATATTTCCACACCACTCAATGTCTCTTCATAGTTTTCCATGTTGACTTCGATTTTTACTCGATACGCATACTGCTGGCCTTTATCCCATTTGTATTTCAGTGGCAGTTGATCAGCGGCCAGACTGAATGCAGACGTTGCCGAGATCGTCAGCAGGCAAAAGCTGATCAGCAGACAGAAGCGGACAGTCAAACAGACATAGACAGAGCATACTTGTGTATGGATGCGCGCAAACATGGAAGACTCCCCGAGAAAAAAGTGGGCCAGACAACTGCTGGTAATACACCAGAGCAAAAGTTTACCATAGTATAATCAGCGCAGACAGGAATGCATCAAAAATATCTGTATTTCAAAAGAAGCCGTCTGTTGTTGCACATCACTGTAACAGCCATTTGACAGCTGCTGCCTGTCGATTTCCCTTGTCATCATACAAAGTCACCTGATGCAGTTGGCCGGCCGCATTGTATGTTGCCTGGATCAACTCTGGAATCGAACTGGAATTTCCCGCAAGCCAGAGTGATGCCGGCTGGCAGAGAGACAGTACCCCTTCGACATCACCATACTTGACGGCACCAGGCCACAAACGCAGATCACGAATGTTGGTGATCTCCGCAAAATGAAATCCGCCTGTATCAACCGCCAGCTTCTCAACCACATCGGAAGAGTGTGCACAGGCTGTCGCTGCCAGTACCCCGGAAAATCCGAAACCAGCCAGAGAAATCGATTTTGGCTGGCTATCATGATATTTCGAAAAGGAAAGCACATTCAGGATGTCATGAACCTGCTTCGAAA
>TARA_R110001592_G_scaffold1664_6_pt1 | contig 22167 bp, 21 predicted proteins | sample TARA_R110001592 | Tara Oceans TARA_R110001592 (sample SAMEA4398387) | marine metagenome | biome: Polar Biome; feature: [SRF] surface water layer (ENVO:00010504); material: water (ENVO:00002006), including particulate matter (ENVO:01000060) such as... | depth 5 m | reverse complement strand
GCGGTTATTGGTGTGCCCAAAGCGCCCCAAGGCGAAGTGGGCATGGCCTTTGTTGTCAGCAAGGCGGGCAGCAATATTGATGAAGCCGCAGTGCGAGACTTCTGTGCCGGTCAGTTAGCGGCCTACAAAGTCCCGTTTTATGTGACATTCCTAGATGCCTTGCCGCTTAACGCCTCAGGTAAGGTATTGAAAACCGAGCTTAAAGCCATGGCCTTAAAAACACGGTCATAGAAGCACGGTGATAGAAGCGCGGTCTTAGAAGCACGTTCATAGGAATAAGGGAGCGTTAGCTAATACAGCGCCTCTCATTAAAATTTATTGGTGACGCCGCCTAGGCGACCCGTCTAGACGACATAGTCGGAGCATGCATGACAGATTATAGCGATGGTGATCATCTCCGCCCGGCACCGTCACAACATATGGATGAGGTAGACCACCGTATTGTGGCGCATTTGCGCCGTGATGGCCGTATGCCTTTCAAGGCCCTAGCAACCGAGCTGGGGCTAACCGAAGCCACCGTGCGCGCGCGGGTGCGTCGTTTAGAAGAGGGCGATAGCCTGCGGGTGGTGGCAGTTACAGATTATGAAGCCGTTGGTTACACCATGATGGTGGCGGTGGGTATTCAGGTTGAGGGTCGGCCTGCAGATGTGGTTGCAGAAGATTTGGCAAAGTTCGATGAAGTGTTTTCGGTATGTCAGGTAGTAGGCACCCTAGACATCGAAACCCTCTCGGTCGCTCGCGACCAAGAGCATTTGTCTGAATTACTAGCGCGCCTAGGCAGTGTGCCGGGGGTGAGAAAGTTAGAGCCATCCATCGCCCTAGACGTCTTAAAAAATCAGCCGAACTGGGTGCCTTTTGGCCACGATGCATAAGCTCATCAAACATAAGCCATCAAAATAGCGTAACGAGTGTATAGGGAATACCGCAGTGGCAAAAAAACAGCTAGACGACCAAGACCGCAATATCTTAGAGGGCTTAGCCAAAGACGCCCGCATCAGTAATCGCAAAATTGCAGCTGACTTGGGCATCACCGAAGGCACGGTGCGCAGCCGCATTAAACGCATGGAAAGCGAAGGTCAGGTTCGTATTACTGCCATGACCAATATCGCGCGTTTACGCAATCCAACCCTCGCCTATATATGGGTAGAAGTTGAGCGCAGCGCCCAGTGCGATAACGTTGCCCAGCAGCTTGCGGCGGTGCCAGAGATTGGCTTTGTCGGCAAAATGTTAGGCCGCTACGATATTCTCGCCATCACCTTAGTACAAGACAATGCCGAGTTGGCGCGCTTTCTTCACAGCAAAATTACCGGCCTGGCAGGGGTGCGCCGCACCGAGTGTTCACTGGGTGTCAATTTTGTGAAGCACGACTACCGCATGAGTCGTATTGTTGATGCGTAACTGCTACCTTTAAAAAAACATAATAATTAGCCTGCAAAGAGACTAGCTATGAGCCCATTAGAATTGCGTGGCGTCGCCAAAGTTATCGTTTTGGCGATCAGTGTTTTGCTTGTTTCCAGCTGCGGTGGTAGCAGTGGATCTAGCAGCAGAAACAATACTGAAGTCGCTTCGCCCGATGGCGATCTATTAGAGACCGGCTTGCAAGGGCAGGTGCCCTTGGCAGATCAATTGAGTGGCCGCGCCGCGCAGGGCTATCGCAAAGGTTTGCGGCTGGTCGGTGAAAACACCATCTTAGATCGCGGCGCTAATTTCTCCATGGCGTGGCTCGATGACTGTGCTTATGTCACCACCACCTCGCCGGGACAAATTTTTGGGCCGGCCTCGTCGCCCTATATCGACCCCCAGTTCAGCGCGCTTAACGGCATGGCGGTTATAGACGCTTCCGACCCCAAGAACCCAAAGTTAATTGATATATTGCAAAGTCCGGCCATGATCGCCCCGCATGAATCCATACAAGCCAACCAAGCGCGGCGTATCATTGTGGCCACCCGCGGCGGCGGCACCGCATTAGACGTTTATGACGCCACAGATTGCCGCAAGCCGGTATTAACCGCGTCGGTAAATATTGGCCTTGGTATCACGTTGCCGCCGCTTCCAGATTTACCCGGTGGCATTGGCAGCATTGATCAAGGCTTGGCGTTTATGGGCCACGCCATGTGTATCACCAATGACGGTTTAACGGCCTACGCCACCAGTTCGGCGCAGAGCAATGCCGTTATTGATTTGACCGACCTAGAAGACCCCAAATTAATTCAGCTTTATTCGCCGGCCTCCCACGACTGTGGTTTAAATCCTGAAGGCACTCGGCTATATCAAGCTAATTTTGGTTTTGTCTCGCTGGGTTTGGGGCTGCCCAATGGACCTGCCGTGGGGCAAAACGGTTTAATGATTTTAGATGTCAGCGGCTTTCAAGATCGCAGCACGCCGCCATCACCGGTGCTTTTTGGCACTCAGCCACCGCTGGTTGGATTTCTAGGGTGGACCAATATTCTCGATGGCGAGGCGCCAACGGCGGGTTCCCATACCGCGCGGTGGTTTAAAAATGGCGGCCGCACCTACGTTTATTCCAGCGACGAATGGCCAACGGCAGGCGTCTGTCCCTGGGCGCATAGCCGAATTATTGATATTACCGACGAGACCAATCCGGTAAAAGTGTCGGATATTATTCTCGATGTGAATAAATTAGAAAACTGCTTAGAAACCGAAATCGACATCGCCAATTACTCTGCTCACTACGTCGGCTTTGACGACGTCAATAACGCCACAACGCTATTTATGAGCTACTACACCGGCGGCTTGCGGGTGTGGGATATTCGCGATCCGGCCAATCCCTTCGAGATCGCTTACTGGCATCCTGCGCCAAACCCAAATACCCCCACCGTGTTTTTGTCGGAAGGCTTCGGCAGTTCTGGCGACCGCTGGGACGCAGTGGCCACTTACATTCGCTATCGTCCAGAAACCGGTCACATATGGTTGGCAGCTTACAGTGCGGGTTTTCAAATTTTAGAATTCACCGACAGTGCCGGGCCATCAGCGCCTAAACCCACCGGGCCCTAGGGGCAGACATCAGAGTCGCTCATGCGGTCTAAGCGCGCTATCAAAAAACCGGCGAGCAAAGCGTATTTACCTTGGTTGCTGGGCATGGCTTTAGCCGGCTTTGCACTGCCGGGCTGGTCGCATTCCTTTGGCACGCTTTATACCTTGCCGGTGCCTTTCTGGTTATATGCATGGGGTTGCTCTGCGGCCTTGCTGCTATCTTTTTTACTGGTCGCTTGGTTCGCACAGCAGCCTAGCGCTAGTCAGAGCGCCTCGTCGCCTGCGCAAAGTCATTACGGCAAGCGTCTCTTGGTATTGCCTGCTGTCCTAATCTCAGTATTGCGAATACTCAGTTTAAGCGCGCTGCTGCTGTCTATTGCCACCGGCTTGTGGGGCACCGCCAATGCCTATTTAAATTTCAATATGACCTTTTTCTGGATCATATTTGTTCTAGGTTTTGCGTATTTCAGTGCCTTAGTGGGTGATCTTTATCCCCTTATAAATCCCTGGCATATGCTGGTGCGCGGCGTGTCGCGGGTTTTTAAAATTGATTTCTCGGGGCGTATTCGCTACCCGCTAGCCCTTGGCTATTGGCCGGCCCTATTGCTCTATATGGCGTTTATCTGGCTTGAACTGTTTGGCGCCGGTGGCCCTAAAGAACTTGCCTACGCCCTAATGGCCTACGGCGTGTTCAATGTGTTGGCAGCGTGGTTGCTGGGCAGTGAGGCGTGGTTTAAACAAGGCGAATTTTTTGGGGTTTTATTCGCGCTGATATCCAAAATGGCGGCCCTCTCAATTCAGCCCCGTGGCGAACACGGTCAATATTCTCAGCTTGTGTTGCGGCCGCCGTTCTCAGGCCTGCAGCGCGGCCGTGCATCTTCTTTGAGTGAGTTGTTGTTTGTGCTCTTTCTGCTGTCATCAACGGCATTTGATGGCCTGCACCAGACCAATATATGGGCAAGCTTTTTTTGGCAGGATATCGCCGGAATATACCGTGAATACACCAGCCAAAATATTGTGCAGGCCTACCCGGTATTAAAAACCATGCACGCGGTGTTTGAAGCCGGCACCCTGTTTTTGTCGCCACTATTTTATCTTGCCGTATTCTTCATCTTTTTAGCGCTGGTGCGGCGGCTAACAAAATTCCACGGCTCGCTGCAAACCCTAGCCCTGCAGTTTAGCTATTCACTGCTGCCCATTGCCTTGGTTTACCACATTACCCATTACTACACGCTAATAAGTAGTCAGGGTGTGATGATCTTTCGGCTGGTTTCAGATCCCTTTGGGCTGGGCTGGAATCTGTTTAACACCGCGCATTGGCGGCCCAATTCGGTCACCCCTAATATGGACTGGGTTTGGCATACCCAAGTGGGCCTAATCCTTTTTGGCCATGTGGTGAGCGTGTATTTGGCGCATAAAGAAGCGCAAGCGCTGTTTAGCCAGCGCCGACAGGCGACCCTGAGTCAATTGCCGATGCTAGTGTTAATGATCATTTTTACCTGCTTTGGTTTGTGGATATTGGCGCAGCCGGTTACGGCGACCCGCTTGTAGAAAGCCATTCCCACTAATTCATTGATATTTATATGAGGCGCGCTATGATCAGGGGAAGGAAGTTTGCTAGAAGTAAAGGGAGTTTGATTCCGGTTTCCGGTGTTCGCTAAAACCGATGCAGCCACCTCGTTAAATCCCCATGTGTTTTTAAATCCATGCTGAAGCCTTTTCTTTGAAAAGGGGGCCAAAGTGATATATGGCCTGAGTCGTTATAATAAACGGTTAGAGGTAAACCATCGAGATGCAGCAAGATTACGCAGATACAGAGGTCAGAGGTTTAGAGCGGTTCTTTCCAACGGCTCTTTCTAGGACTCTTCTTGTTGTACTTATTACTGCGCCAGTTGCGACGTTTTGGGTGGTGGTAGAAAACGCCGAGCAACTTCTAGCCGGGCAATCTGGGGCCTTTCAAATTCTAGCTGCTGTATGCGCGGCCTTGAGCATCTTCATCCTTATATTAATTGCTCTAGTGGTTGATCTTGCTTTAGTCGCAAACCACGCTAAGCATCAAAAAATTCGGCATATGTCAAATATCCATCCAAGTATGTCCTTCAAATGGCTATATCAAAATGGTTCCGCTAAACACTATATTTTTGTCATAGCGGTATTTTCGCTGGGGGTGATCTGTGGCAAATGCCTCTAACAAGCTGTTGTTGTCGCATCGCGAAAAAGCCCGCGGTGCTGGGGCGCCTTCGTTAGCGCTCCGGCGCCCCAAAACACGGCGTTAGATATACAAGGAGAGAGCATTGGAAAGTTCCTTAACTTCAATATTTCGACGATTAAACCCGTTGGGTTATGTATTAATCGGCGTGGGTTTACTCATCCATATGATGAGGTTTGATTTGTCCAATTACTTGCGACTAAGTGAATCCGGGGTATTTATTGCCTCTATAATTTTCATTGGTTATGGAGCTGCAATCGTATTGTTGAACTACTTGCGCGGAAATAGATTTGAATCCAAGGATAGTGGCTATCTAATGGATGAGCTTAGGGTTCTTAGAAATGAAATAGTGCATGGTAACTATCTTAAAAAAGACATGCGTAAATTTGAGTTAAAAATTAAAGAACTCGAGGAGTTATTAAAGTCTGGTAAAAAGGATGGAGGGCCTCTTTCTGAAGATGAAAGAGACATAATAATATGTGAAATTAAAAATAATATTCTCTCTGAAGCATCTAGTTCCGTACTTAAAGAAATAGAAGAAAAATATTCGAGTGAATTTAGAACTCAGTCACAAGTATCCGGCCTACAAGAGCAGTTGGAAAATACTCGCCTTAGGCTGAGGCTAGAGCTGGAGGCGCTAGGTCGAAGAGGTAATGTGAATTTGGTAATCGGGGTCCTAACCACGGTTGCAGCAGTAGGCATTCTCACCACCACAATTTTAGATCCAAACGTAAAGCTGACAAATGATACTTTGGTAACACACTTTGCGCCGAGATTAATGTTAAGCCTATTTATAGAAATATTTTCATTCTTTTTTCTTAAGTTATACAAGTCAGGGCTGGGAGAAATTAAATATTTTCAGAATGAATTAACGAATATCGAATTAAAGTTTTTATCTCTAGAAAGTGCCTTACGTAGTGAAAATGAAGAGCTTGTTGCGGGTGTTGTGGGAGAGTTTTCTCGAACTGAAAGAAATTTCATTCTAGGCAGGGGGCAGAGTACAGTTGAAATTGAGCGTAATAGGCTGGGCGCTGAGGCTGGTAACAATGTTATATCTTCATTTTCTAAACTTGTTGAGTCGATTAAGAAATAGGTTGACAAGGCTGTAAGCCTGACTCAAATTGCTACGCGATTTTGTGCAATACGCCGCGCGCATTTTCGCACAAAACTGATCCATAATTTGGGCGGGTTACATCAGCGTTAGGGCTTCATATGACTAATCAAGAATATTCGTACATTGCTGAAAAAGAAGTAAGAACCTACGCATATTTGTTTCGAACTGCACAAGATTCTTTGGCGCGAGCAGAAGCAAATGAAGAGGGCAGGTTTTATCAAATAATGTCCTCCCTAGTATTTTCAGCTTTTGCATTAGAAGCTTTCTTTAATCATCTCGGCGAAATTGAAATTGAATGCTGGGGTGAGATTGAGAGGATTGGGCCAGCGCAAAAACTTAATGTTTTGTATCATCACTTAAATCTTGATTTTTCTGCGTCCAATAGGCCTATACAAACGGTGACGCAGCTGCTTAGATTTAAGACTTTCATGGCTCATGGCCGGACCGAGCGCCTCAAGACTGAAGGAGTGCTATCTACTCCCCGCCCAGATCCCGGGCAGAGTTTGATTGATGGGCAATGGGAAAAATTCTGCAACGTAGATGAAGCGCGGCGAGGATTACACGATGTCAAGGAAGTTATCGAAACGATGGCTGGAGCTGCTAATATTGGCGGGTATTCATTGTTTAGCCTTGGCCATCAATCCCATTCTATAGGCCTCACGGAGCCTTAACAATCAAAGGCAGCCCACGCAAAAATCACGCGACTGCTTCGGGCGGTGAGACTGTAGCAAAACCTATCGAATTCGACTCGTTATTTTGCCCATCCGCTTATTACCAATACTTACCCTCATTTGTGAACGCCAAAGCCGCACCACACTAAAACACCATCCAAACGGGATTCTGCTGATCGCCCAACTCACCTAAATACTGGCGTTCAACAAACTTACCCTGCTCATTTTTTAAAGGATCGGTTTCCACTTCAGCATACAGGGTGAAGGGTGCGCCACGGTGCAGACCGGCTTCGCTTAGATGGATTGCCGCTTCGTACTGGCGGTGGCCGCTGCTCATTGAAGACGTGCCGTAAGCGTATTTATAAAGCCCCCAGTCGCTTATGGCATATTTTTTCCAGCGCTCGTCGTTATTCTCTGGCGGGTTACCTGTCCAGCGGAAGTTGGTTTGGCGAATGCTGGTGACGCCCGCACTTTTGCCAATATGAATGCGCTCATTAACCAGTGACTTGTTTAAGCCTGCATGGAGGTAGATCCGCAGCTGATCGTAACCGCCTTGGCTTATTTCTCTTGGTACATCAGCGGCAATATATAGCCAGTTGCCGTCGGTCTTAAAATACAAGCTGGTGTTGGCATCTTCATCAATCACCACGGCGGTGGCGTCACTCCATTCGTCGTTATTTAATATGCCGTCTAAGCTCACCTCTGTGTTGCTAAACTTGATGCTTGTGGGTGATGTTCCTGCCGGCGCAAGGCGTTGCGCACTCATACTGCTGCGCTGGGTTTTAATTTTTCTTTCTAGGCTGCTGTCGTCGTAGCTGCTGCGATTGGCCGAGTTTTTTCGGCGAATATAGGCGGCGCTATTTATTTTGCTGAGATATAGCGAGTCGAAGCTGTCTTGCTGAGTGAGTGTCTCGGTATAGGAGTCGGGGTCTACCTTATTTGGAAGCGATACTGATTTCGGGCGGCCTTTACTCGCGGCTTCAAGCGGGCTGGTCTGCGCGGATACGTGTGTATTCTTAGGTGTTGTTTGGCTGTCGTCCCTCAGGACGAAATAATAAATAAGTCCCGCAAAAATAATGCTGTCAGCTAATAAAAAGATGACTAAAAAGGTTTTAGCGATACTGCGTTTATTTGGCTCTGGCGCAGGTGGGTCGCTAGGGAGCTGTTTAAAGTACCAGGGCTTTTGGTCTTTCAGTGTTGCTATTAGCTTGTCAACTTCGGTCTTTGCGGTGACCAAATCACAGTTGGCCGCCTCTCGCTAACGGTTTATCGCCTCGATGCTGCGGCCGCTGACGATGGCTTTTTCAATGTTATAGGCTTGTAGCGCGGTCAGTTCCCTTGCTGAGTACTTTCCGCGTAAATGTTGTCCACATACCAATAGCAATGATACATCGCATATTAGCCTTGAAGTGGTATTGCTTGTTGCCACGGTTCTTGGGCCATGAGTTACTTTATGGTTAATGGCGTGGCAATAGAAGCGTCGGCTTACTGAATACACATTTGCACTGCATGGCGATTAACTTTAGCTTAGCGCTTACAGGCAGAAAACACCTATTTTTGGAGTCATTATGGAAAACGCCCCACAGGGATCAGAGCAGCCGCTTGAATACGCCGGATTTTGGATTCGGGTATTTGCATCAATCATAGATACCTTCCTCTTTGGTCTGTTAATACTGCCTATTCTTGCCCTAACCATGGGCGATGCGCAGTGGTCGTCGGTTGAGGGCGAGGGCATGCATATGTCCACCATGTCATTCCAGACTATGCAGGTGCCGGGTGGTATGAATATGGTGTTGAATTATATTTTACCGGCCATTGTGGTGCTGCTGTTTTGGGTCTACAAATCGGCGACCCCCGGCAAGTTAATACTCAAGCTGCGCATTGTAGATGCCAAAACCGGCGAGAAGCCATCAACGGCGCAGTGGCTGCTACGCTATCTTGGTTATTACCTGTCAGGTGTGGTGTTTATGTTGGGCTTTATTTGGGTAGGCTTTGACCGCCGCAAGCAGGGCTGGCACGACAAGATTGCAAGAACAGTGGTGATTAGTGATAAAGATAAAGAGCCTGTGCAGTTTAAAGGATAATGGAATTGCGCCCGGCAACTGACAATACTGCTAGCGATACGCTGGTGTTTAGCGTCGCCGTAAATGGCTATCACTGGCGTTATCGCCGACTGCTGAATACGCAAAAGCAGTATGCCGAGCGTCACGGTTATCACTATGTTGTGATTGATCGCCCGCTGTTTAGCGTACTTGGCAATGAAACCGCATGGCTTAAGCTGTCTATTGCGCGGTGGGCGCTGGAGTCTGGCTACCAGCGGGTATTTTATATCGACGCCGATGCCGAAGTGCGCGACACCACTCCGGCTCTAGACACAATTATTGAAGCTGATAAAAGCATCTACGCTGCGCGGGGTTACAGTGGTCGTATCAATTCAGGGGTGCTGTTGTTTGTTAATACGCCGGCTGCACGCGGTTTTCTTGACAAAGTAATCGATAATATCGATACCCCGCTACCCATTGAAGACGATGTTGGCTGGGGAGAAAACGGCCATATTATTCACTTTCTCCATAATGAATTTGCATTTTATGAGTTGCCGGCGACCTGGAATAATAATCACTCGCCAGATTTGATCGACTATATTCGACACTACAGTGCCGGTCCGCTCCGTAAATACTATTCCCCTGCTTGGCTAGATCGCGTGGCCTTTATTGGTTTGAGCTGGCCTGCACGACTACTTCGGGCGATGTCTCGTCTGGCCTCGCCGGTGCCAAAGGTGTCTGTGGTGTTACCTCTTTTGACTGCGCGGGTAGTAAGCAGATTTCGCAATTTGCAAAACAGGAAGTGAATGGAGGCAATTCGATTTTCAAAATGCGAATAATTCGCGCGTGATATTTGTAAGTAACTGATTTTAAATAATATTTGTATTGGCATGGTGCCTGCAATCTCGGTGGTAAGTATTTAATTCCATCATTGCAGGCATATCGCATGAAATTTAAACTCACCGTTCTAGCAGCACTTAGTCTGGCAAGCACTCAAGCATTTTCAGCGCCATTTACACAATGTCCAAGCGAAGGTTTTTTGGTCCAAGATAAAGTGGCACGGCTCTATGCTGTGAACTTGGCGGGCAGTTTTCAGCGTGAAATAGCGCCAAGTGGCTGGACCTCGACAAAACTGAATGCGCTGGCATTTAACACCTTCGATAATTACCTTTACGCTTATGATTATACGCTTGGCGATATTGTAAAAATCGGTGAGGATTTCAGCGTTCAAGGTATTGGCGCTGAACTGGGTGGTTTGACGTTTTATGTGGGTGATATTTCGACAGACCAAAACCTTATGTATCTTTATCGAAGTGGTAGCGGCATTTACCGCGTGGCGCTGGATGAGGCCGATCCTGATTTCGCCAAAGCAGTGTTGGTTGAAAACTCGCAAAGCTTTACCCCTGCGATCTACGACATGGCGTTTCACCCCTACGATGGCAAGGCATACGCTGTAGACCGCAATGGCGTGTTACTGCAAATCGATGTCGAATCCCCAGAAAATAGTATTGAGCTTGGCAACGTGGGTCAGTCTGGCACGTTTGGCGCCGCTTACTTTGACGCATCGGGTTTCCTGTATATCTCACGCAATAATGACGGTTACGTTTATCAAGTCGACGTTGCGGCCTCTGTTCCTGAGGCGACACTTTTCTTTAAAGGACCGGCCAGCAGTAATAATGATGGCGCGCGCTGTGCTTTTGCGCCCCTAAGTTCAGTGGAGACGGCGGCGATTGATTTTGGTCGTGCGCCTGACAGCTACGGCACCACGCTAGCTGACAACGGTGCGCGTCACGGCGCAGCGAATAGTGAATTGTATTTAGGTGCCACCGTTAGTTATGAAGCCGACGCGGGTTTAGTTGTGGTCGATCCCATCGATGATAATGATGGTGTTCAGTTGCTAACGGATCTCCAAGTTGGTCAGGGTGCCTTACTGCAAATTATTGCGAGTAACTCCGGATTTGTGTCTGCATGGATCGATCTGGACGGTGACGGCGAGTTCGCCAGTGATGAGGCGATTATTAGCGATTTGGCGGTATCGGCGGGTGTTAATCTCACGGGTATCACAATTCCTAATAATGCGGTGGCCGGAGATTCTTGGATGCGCCTGCGTTTCAGCTCTGGCGAGGGTCTGGCCCCCACCGGTGGTGCAGCTGATGGCGAAGTCGAAGACTACCCGGTAACTATCGCCGTGGGTGCGACCACGGAACTTTACTACCCCCGCAAAGATGGTTACGCGACCATCGCCTTTGAAGACAACTGGCCGCTTATCGGCGACTACGATATGAATGATGTTGTTGTTCGCTATAGGCTAAGCCAAACCACTACCGACGGCCAGTTGAGCGAAATAACGCTAGAGGGTGAGGTCGTAGCGATGGGGGCCAGCTACCATAATGGCTTCGCTTTGCGGCTGTCGGGTTTGGATCGCAATATGATTGATGAGGCGAATATCGCTTTCACCATCAATGGCGCTGATTCCGGATTTTCGCCGCTTGAAGCGGGTCGGCAAGAAGCAATCATCATTGTTGCTGAGGACTTACACGACTACGTCACCCCGGGTGAAGAGTGCAAATATTACCGCACCGAAGCGGGCTGTGGTTCGTCAATCCAGATGACCTTTTCCATTACCGTTCCGGTGGTTGCCGGTGTGGCCGCAGCGGAGTTGGGTGAGTTTCCCTTAGATCCCTTTATTTTTGCTACGCCCGGTTTTGAGCGCAGCTATATCTTTGGCGAAGCCCCGGGCCGCCGTTTTGAAATACACCTTAAAAACCAGGCGCCGACTGAGGCCTTTCAGATGAACTTCTTGGGACGCGGTGAAGATAGCTCTGTGCCGGCCAATGGCGAGTACTTTGCCAATACTAACGGCATGCCTTGGGCGCTGAATATTCCATATGAGTGGCAGCACCCTCTTGAGTATTTGGACATCACTTATGCCTATCCAAAGTTTCACGAACATGTTCGCTCCAAGGGCACTGAGAACCTTGATTGGTATCTTGAGACTGAAGGTCTGCCACGTAATATTTTTTCTAACTAAGCCAAATAAACAGCGCGTTATTCAACACGTGAAAGGGAATCTTAAAATGAAATTAGTGCATATTACATCGATCTTAATCACTGCTAGCGTTCTTGTGGCCTGCGGCGGGGGCGGCGGTGGTGGTGGCGAATCGGGAGACACCGGAAATGCTGTGGGGCTGGGTACAGGGTTGTTAACCGTTACCGAAACTCCAGCAGTATCTGAGCCGCTAATACAGCAGGGCGACGTTATTACCGCAGAATTGCTTGTTGATCGTGCATACACGCTCAAGCAAGAACGCCCTCTTGCGATCGAGGTGACACCGACTGATCAAGCCCTAAGTTACCTATCGATCTGTAGCGAATTTGATCTTGATCAGCCGGGCTACGCAATCAATTACGATAGTTGCCTCATTCGTTCAGCGGTCGATGGTCCCGCTAGCTATACCCTGCAGGTGCCGAATGCGGTAGTGGCACTTGTGGCCGTGCGCTGGCACTATGAGGCTGGCACTGAGCCAGTGTATAGCTTTTGGGATCGAGAGCAGGGCGGCGACATGTTTTCAGTTTACTAATGGTCATCGGCCTTTTAAATTCTTGCTAATAAATACCCCGTCTAATTAAGGTGAGTTGTGCGCTTTAATTAGACGGGGTTTGTTCTTTTCTAGGTCTGCTATTCCCTTGGCCAAATCCCAGCGTATTATTATTCTGCTAGCAGCTATAATCATTGTGTTACATTCCGTAGTTCAAAAATAAAAGAATAGCTTTATGAAAAGCCATACACGAAAACTTGCCCTTGTTACGGTGGCGCTGTTTCTTGCCGCTGGCGTTTCCTTCGCCGATAAGCCCGACTCGCCGGGTAATAGCGGCAAGAACAAAGCCAAGCATCACCAAGAGCAGGGTGCTAAAGAAAAGCACGATGAGTCTTCGCAGCGCTACTTTAGCGAAGACCGTTATTCGCGGATTAAAAGCTACTATTCACAACATCGTGAGACGGGTCACTGCCCCCCAGGCTTGGCCAAAAAGAATAATGCTTGTCAGGCGCCGGGACAGGCCAAGAAATGGCAAAAAGGCCAGTCACTGCCCTCTGATGTTGTTTACTACGATTTACCTGGCGCACTCCTGAATGAGCTTGGCCGAACACCTGAGGGCCAAAAGATGGTTCGGGTGGGTACAGACATACTGTTGATTAGTGCCGCCACGGGCGTGGTCATTGATGCATTTGAAGATCTATTCTGAGTGTTAGCTAATCAATAGATCCAAACGTGGGCGCGCGCTGCAGGCGTCGCCCAACAACTCCCCGTTTCAGATTCCTATATTCTTATCTAAGCTAGATTCTTAATCTAAGCTCGCGCTCGCGACGTAATAGCTGCTTTAGGTTTTAAGGTCTGAGCTATGGAGCTGTCGAAAGCAGACGAATCACGTGTCATCGAGATGGCCTGGGAAGATAGAACTCCCTTTGAGGCTATCGAAGTTGAATATGGCTTAAACGAGCAGCAAGTGATTATGTTTATGAGGCGAAGCCTTAAAGTGTCTAGCTTTAAGCTTTGGCGCCAAAGAATGCATGGTCGTCAAACAAAGCATGGCAGTCTTCGAGACCCGGCGGTTTCAAGAGGGTATTGCTCAACTCAGTATAAGCATCGCTAGCGTTAAAAAAGCGCTGATCTATTCATTCGCCGATTGGCACAGTTGCAATGCCTCAATCGGGCTGATCGTCTATTTGAGTGCTCGTGCCCATGCGGCGGCATTTTTGGGAGCAATAGAGTACTTCATCCCATACTTTGGCCCATTTCTTTCGCCACACAAACGGCCGAGCGCAGCTCACACAAATCTTCGTCGGCAAGTTGGATTTTTTGACCATTTTCATTTGCAAAAATCTCGGCGACTGCCGACCTCATGCTCGGATTTTAGCTAGGCGCCATAGCTGCCTGCTTTGAGGGTCTTGCCCGGTAATCGTTTCACTGGCTTTTCGCGCAATCTATAAAGCTGCTCAATATTGGCAAAGGACGCGCGATGCGACAGTGCCACTGCTGTCACAGCGCTGTTGTTCTTACAAATTAAATTTGTAGTCGGCTTTCACGGCCTGCTCAACAACTATCTCGGTAGCCTTCGCGGCGATCTTGCCCCCCTTGGTACTGTTACCAGCAATCTCCTTACCAAAGGATAGCTTAAAGGGTTCTGGCCAGGCTTCAGAATCCCAAGCCTTGCTGCGCTTAAAGGCTTTTGCACAATGGAAAAAGCACTCCTTGATTGTGACCTGAATTAGCAGCAGTGCCGGTTTGCCATTCGCCTTGAGCTGCTGGCTCAGGGTGTCGTCGGTGAACAGTTCGGCACTGCCATTTACCCTGAGGGTTTCTTCCGTGCCGGGGATGAGAAAGATCAATCCAATTTGGCCGGTTTGCAAAATATTGCTATGGCCGTGCAGTAATTTATTGCCGGGTCTGTCGGGGATAATCAAAGTGTGTTGATCGACGATGCTTATCAAGCCCGGCGCATCACCTTTTGGTGAAACAGTGGCGCCGCCCTGGCTTCCATAACTAGCAATAAAGAATAAGGGCGAGCGATTGATAAAATCTTGTGCGCGGTCACTCAAGTGGTCGTAAATTTTTTGTTGAGTCATCGCATGGGGCTTGCCCAGTAAGGCTCGCAGTTCTTCTTCGCTTGTTATTTTTTTCATTGTCATTCGCCAAAATGATGTTGGCCGACCACATAAAAAGGACGGACCGTTAACTTTGTAGAATGAACTATACGACTTTTTGCAAAGCTTTAGGAAGGTCTTGCGCTAGCCATAGCCCCGAAATTTGGGTGCGTGCGCACTAAGCACGGACGGGGACTGGGGTTTATATACCGTCGTCGGCTGAATCCTGCTTGAGTTTAAGACCCACTAATGAGATTTCCCCATTCTTAGTTTCCTTAACCGTAAGTTTAATTTTGGGGAAGGTCAGGGCGTCGCCGACAACGGGCCGGCCATTAAACTTTTGGGTGATGTGCTCGCCTACGGTGAGGTGTTTTATATCGTCTGGAACATCAAAGCCATAGAGAACGGCAAGATCGCCCAATGCACTGTTGGCGCGAATCGAAAAGTCACCAAAGTAGCGTGACGATAGTTCTGACGGCAGCCGTGAAATAGATGGTGAAAATATCTCGGCCAATTTCTCAGCAATGCCGGTGGTGGCAATAATAACGACTTGATCGCTCTCTTCTAGGGTCTTGTCCTCATTTGAGCTGAGGGGTATTTCGTCGCGGATAAGCGCCACTAAGTGTGCGCTGTCAGGTAAGGCCAGCGTGGCAAGGGATTTTCCTATGACGCTGCTGCCAGCTACCACCTGATAGACCACTAGGTCTTTATGGGGGTTGCTGGGTAAGTGGGTACTTCTAAACCCTGCCAGTTTTAGCGCCACTGGCAAGTCTACTTTTAACCAGCGGGCCATGGGCGCGATGGTCCAGCCTTGGATAACCAGCGAGGTGAGAACCACGAAAAACACCAGCTCAAAGAATATGTGGGCGTTCTCTAAGCCTGCTAGCGAGGGGAATAGCGCGAGAATGATGGGCACTGCGCCACGCAGACCGCACCAGCTTACGAAGACTTGATCTCGCCAGGGAAACCGAAACGGGATTAGGGCTAATGCAACCGCGATGGGTCTTGCGATGAAGATCAATACACCGGCGACAATGAGTGCGGGAATGATGATTGGCGGTAGCAGGCTGGGCGTGACCAATAGCCCCAGCATTAAAAACATACCAATCTGACTCAGCCAGGCGATGCCGTCGTGAAAGCGTCGAATGTCGTTCATATACAAAAACGATGTGGTGCCGGTCATGACCCCAGCGATGTAGACCGCGAGAAAGCCGCTGCCACCAATAAAGCTGGTGCCGCCAAACAGGGTGAGGGCGGCAGCAAAGACCATTAGCGGATACAGCGAGACGGGCAGGGTTACTTTTTTGAGGGCGGCGGGAATAATATAGCCGCCGAGCAGACCCAAAATCAGACCTAGGCCCATTTGCTGGATTAGCTCTGCGAACAGTAGCCAGCCCCCTAAGCCTTTGGGACTGCTGAGTGCTTCAACCAGTGTAATGGTGAGGAAGATAGCCATGGGGTCGTTGGACCCAGATTCTATTTCTAGGGTGGCACCGGTACGATCTTTTAAGTTCAGGCCCGCATTTTTAATTAGACCAAAAACCGCTGCGGCGTCGGTAGAGCCTACGATAGCCCCAATCAGTAAACCTTCTTGCCATGGTAGATCCAGAACGTAACTCGCTGCTGCGCCGGTGATTCCGGCTGTGATGATTACACCCACGGTCGCTAAAGATAGGGCCGGGCGCAAACTCTGGCGAAAGGTATCCATGCGGGCGCCAAGGCCGCCATCAAATATGATAATGGCGAGTGCTAGGTTGCCAATGAGGAAGGCGGTGTTGATATCGTTAAATTGAATGCCGCCGATGCCGTCCTCGCCCGCCAGCATGCCGAGTAGCAGAAAGATCAGTAACAGGGGTGCGCCTAGGCGGCGGGACACGATGCTGGCAAACACTGCAAAGAGAAACAGGACGGCACCGATAAAAACAAATTGGTATGTTTGCTCAATCATCTTTGTGCCAAGTGCTCGTTCGTGGGGCTGAATATGAATTTGAATGTCAGTGCGGATATGGCAAGCGAATACGTGATGCTGCGTAATCTAAGACTATGCTGAGGAGTATATCCCATTAGCGACGTTTTCAGCATTTTCTAGCTACTGCCCCAGCTATCTTGGCGAGTCTAAGTGCATTCCCCCAAAAAACCTCAGAAGCCCCTTAATACTGCCGGTTTAGACAAAGTGGCGGCGAGCCCTAGGCCTGCGTGTCTATTGGGGAGAATATCCTAATCCAAACGGCTTAATGCGTAGTACTCAGTAACGATAATTAATGTTTTGCATAATATATTGGTGTTATATTTACGTATATCGTAATTCCGGTGTGTTGGCGACGACCTTTTGGGCAGCCCGCGCACCGCTCTAGTTGTGAAAACCCAAGGAGCGCTCGTGAACAAGCAAATGAGTTTGCAGGAGATTGTCGGTCAGTTAAGTGACGGCATGACAATTGGTATTGGTGGTTGGGGGCCGCGTCGTAAGCCGATGGCGCTGATCCGCGCGATTCTTCAGTCTGATTTAAAGGATTTGACCATTGTTGCCTATGGCGGCGCGGATGTGGGCATGCTGTGCGCTGCCGGTAAGGTTCGCAAGTTGGTGTTTGCCTTTGTGTCGCTAGACTTTATTCCGCTGGAGCCTTATTTCCGTGCAGCCCGCCAGAGTGGCTCGCTAGAGGTGATGGAAATTGATGAAGGCATGATGCTGCTGGGCTTGCGCGCTGCAGCCTGGGGTTGCCCGTTTATTCCCACCAAGATCGGTTTGGGTACTGACCTGATCAAGTTAAACCCCGATCTTAAAGTGATAGACAGTCCCTACGACGAGAAAGAGTGGGTGGCGATGCCGGCCCTAAAACTCGACGCGGCGCTGGTACATGTTGATCGTGCCGATGTGCGCGGTGTATGCCAAATCAAAGCCCCAGATCATCACATGGATGACTGGTTTGTGCGTGCGGCAGCTAAAACCTATGTGACCTGTGAAGAGATTGTTGAGGCGTCTGCGTTTGCAGATCCGCTGGAGGCTCGTTCGGTTTTTTGGGAGCGCAACTTCACTACTGGTGTCGCCTTGGTACCGGGTGGCGCACATCCTTCATCGTGCAGCCCTAACTACGGTTTTGATATTCCGCATTTTCAGGAATACAACGCCTCAGCCAAAGAGGGTGGTTTTGCCGCCTACTTTGACAAATATATTAAAGACAGCAGCGAAGAAGAGTATCAGGCCAAGGTTGGCGGTCTGGATGCGATTCGTAAATTGCCACAGCCCGTTTATTAATCGTCTAACAGGTAATTAGGAGAATTGATTATGAGTACACCTGCAAGCGATTATAGTTTGGCAGAATTAATGATTTGCGCGAATGCCGCAGCCTACGAACACGACGGCGAAGTACTGGTGACTGGTATTGGCGTGCTGCAGCGGCTCGCTGCTAGCTTGGCGATGCTGACCACCAATCCCGGCATTATGATGACTGATTCAGAGGCGTGGATTTTGTCGACGCCAAACCCGATTGGTAAGCGTCCCGCCGACTTTGTGCAAATGAACGAAAACTGGATGGGCTTTAGCCGTATTTTCGATAACGTCTGGAGTGGACGTCGCCATCTTACCGGTGGACCTACCCAGATTGACCGTTTCGGTCAGGCCAATATCTCTGCGCTGGGCGGCGACTACAACAAGCCCAAAGTACAAATGTTGGGAATGCGGGGCTTCCCCGGCAATTCAATCTGTCACGCTAATAGCTATATGGTTCCTATGCATAGCAGCCGTGTGTTTATCGACGGTGAATGCGATGTGGTATGTACCATTGGCTTCAATCCCGAGCGTCTGCCTAAGGGCTATACCTTCGACGAAATCGATCTGCGCTGTATCTACACCAATTTGGGTGTGTTTGATTTTAACGGCCCAAATCACCAAATGCAGATTGTAAGCCTGCACCCCGGCGTGACCGTGGATGAAGTGGTATCTAATACCGGCTTCGAGGTGCATGTGCCTGATTCGATTGCGACAACCGCAGCGCCGACTGAAGAGCAACTGACTATTATTCGTCAGATGGACCCCCATAATTTGCGCAGCAAACAGTTAAAAGATAACCCACCGGGCGTGCGTGCTTAATCCGGAACAAGGCGAAAAACACACTATGTCTAATCTGCTAGAGACACGTATTACGCGCTTATTGGGTTGCCGCTATCCGGTGATCCAAACGGCCATGGGCTGGGTGGCTGATCCCACTTTGGTTGCCGGCACCGGTAATGCGGGTGGCTTCGGTTTTTTGGCGGGGGCAACCATTCCCCCAGCGGAGATGGAAGCCGATATTCTCAAGGTGAAGTCGCTGACTGACGCCAACTTCGGCGTCAATTTTCATATGTATCAGCCCAATGCCGCTGAGATTGTCGATCTAGTGATTAAGCACAAGGTGAAGGCGGTCAGTTATTCGCGTTCACCTGGCAAAGATATGGTCTCTAAATTAAAAGATGCCGGTGTGGTGTGTATGCCAACCATTGGACTGCCCAAGCACGCGATTAAAGCCGTGGAAATGGGCGCCGATGCAGTCACCGTGCAAGGCGGCGAGGGCGGTGGTCACACTGGCTCGGTGCCAACGACCTTATTGCTGCCGCAGGTGGTCGATGCGGTAGGCGCGCAGGTGCCGGTATTGGGCGCGGGTGGTTTTAAAGATGGGCGCGGCTTGATTGCGGCCATGGCCTTTGGCGCTGATGGCATTGCCATGGGTACGCGCTTTTTGCTGACTAAAGAAAGTCCGGTGCCAGAAGCCACCAAGCAGCGTTATTTGGATTGTAAAAATCCCGGTGAAATTATTGTCACCCGAGCGCTGGATGGTATTCAGCAGCGCATGATTTTAAATCGCTTTTTAGGTGAGCTAGAGCGGGCTGGCGGTTTGAAGAAACTGCTAATTGCACTGCGCAATGGTCTCGCCTTTCGCAAATTTACCGGCGCCAGTATTTTCGGTTTGCTGCAGTCGGCCTTGGCCATGAGTAAAGACGGCGAGCTGACTCCGGCACAGGCGATTATGTCGGCGAACGCACCGATGATTATTCAAAAAGCGATGGTAGACGGTCGCCCTGATGATGGCGTATTGCCCTCGGGTCAGGTTGCCGGTGTTATCGATACCTTATTAAGTTGTGAAGAATTAATTAGCGGTCTGGTTGCCGAGGCCGAAGCCCAATTACAGCGTTTACAAGCGCAGGGGAAATAATAATGACTCAGCCATTTTCCACTCGAATTGATAGCGGCATTGCCGAAATGATTTTTAACCATCCGCCAGTGAATGCGTTTAATAGCGCTGGTTGGATAGCGATTGCCGCTGAGCTAAATGCCCTGGGTGAAAACCCCGACGTGCGCGCCATTATTATCGCCGCAGAAGGCCGTGGTTTTTGCGCCGGTGTCGATATTAAAGAGCTTGCCGCCAACAGCGCGATGATCACCCGAGTAAACAAAGGTAATTACGATACCTTTAAAGCGATTCATCGCAATCCCAAGCCGGTAATTGTAGCCGTGCACGGTTTTGTATTGGGCGGCGGTATTGGTATTAGCGGCGCGGCAGATGTCTTGGTGGCGTCGGAGTGTGCGACCTTCGCAGTGCCTGAAGTAGACCGCGGTGCAATGGGCGGCGGCGCGCATTTGCAGCGCATGTTTCCCGTTCAAAAAGTGCGCTATATGTATTTCACTGGCGAGCCCATCGATGCTCAAGAAGCCTACCGTCTTGGCGCTGTCGAGAAAGTGGTGCCCCGCGATCAGCTATTAGATACCGCCCGTGATATCGCACGCAAAATTGCCATCAAATCTCCGCGTATGGTGCAGCTTGCCAAAGAAGCGCTTAACGGCATTGAAGACGGCAACCTAGAAGACAAATATCGCTGGGAGCAGGGCTTTACTCAAGAGGCCTATGCCGATCCTGATTCGCAAGAAGCCAAGACTGCTTTCGTTGAAAAACGCGACGCCAAATTTTAAGAAATTCGGAAGACATCATGCAACTGGAATACACCGAACAACAAAACGCCTTCCGCGCTGAAGTGCGCAGCTGGCTCCAGGCTAACGTACCCGCCGAGCCGCTGCAGTCATTCGATACCGAGCACGGTTTTCAGCAGCATCGCGAGTGGGAAGCTAAACTCTACGAAGGCCGCTGGGGCATGATTACCTGGCCTGAAGAAATGGGCGGTCGCGGCGCAGACTTGCTGCAATGGCTAATTTTTGAAGAAGAATATTATGCGGCACGCGCGCCACTGCGAGTAAACCAAAACGGCATATTCTTGCTCGGTCCCACTCTCATGGAGTATGGCAGCGACGAGCAGAAGAAACGCTTTTTAAACGGTATGGCCACAGGCAAAGATATTTGGTGTCAGGGCTGGTCCGAGCCGAATGCCGGTTCAGATATGGCGGCTATTCGCTCAACGGCAACATTGAGTGAAGACGGCAGCCACTACGTAATTAACGGCCAGAAAACCTGGTCTACCCGTGCGGTGTGGGCTGACTGGTGCTTTGGTATGTTCCGCACCGATCCTGACTCGCAGCGTCACAAGGGTCTGACTTTTATTTTAGTGCCACTGGAGTCGGAAGGCATTACCGTTCGCCCGATTCCCCAGTTAGATGGCTTGCCCGGTTTTGCCGAAATCTTTTTCGACAACGTTAAAGTGCCTGTCGACTGCCGCTTAGGTGGCGAAGGCGAAGGCTGGGGCGTGGCCATGGCCACTGCCGGATTTGAGCGCGGCTTAATGCTGCGCTCACCGGCGCGTTTCCAAGAAACTGCTAAACGTCTTGTTAATTTGTATAAGGCTAATCAAGAAAGCGCAGACCAAGATCCTGCCGTGCGCGACGCGGTATTACGCGCCTATTTAGATGCTGAGGCCTATGCGCTCACCACCTATCAAACAGCCTGTCGTTTAATACAGGGCGGCAAGATTGGCGCAGAGGCATCGACCAATAAAATATTTTGGTCTGAACTCGATCAGCAGATGCATGGCTTGGGTTTGAAAATTTTAGGAGCGCGAGCAGAGCTATTAGCTCATGCCCCAGATGCCGGCGAAGTAGGTACTTGGCTAGATGGTTGGTTGTTCTCGCAGTCCGGACCGATTTACGCCGGAACGAATGAGATACAGCGCAACATCATTGCCGAGCGGCTTTTAGGTATGCCGCGCAAATGATTTTTAAGCGCAGCGATCTTTTTGCACGCTGGCTGCGTTTAAAAAGTGCTCGGTTGGTCACGTATTAAATATACGCTCCTGCCCTGCGCGCATTTTGCCTTGCCAGTGCACAAAAAACTGCGCTGCTGTAATGAGCGGAAATGATTTTTATTTATACGTGGGCAACTCGGAGAAAAGTGCATTCGCTTCGCTCACATGGATACCCGATCAAGCCGGGTATGACGAGGGTGGAATGAATTGACTTCCTCAATCGTCATCCCCGCGTACAAGGTGAATTGCGGAGCAAGAGAAGGCAGCCTGGGCTGGGCGGGGATCCATAGACCGCGGATTACGTGTCACAAGGTACTTCGAAAAGAAGAAGA
>TARA_R110001592_G_scaffold11793_2_pt1 | contig 22185 bp, 19 predicted proteins | sample TARA_R110001592 | Tara Oceans TARA_R110001592 (sample SAMEA4398387) | marine metagenome | biome: Polar Biome; feature: [SRF] surface water layer (ENVO:00010504); material: water (ENVO:00002006), including particulate matter (ENVO:01000060) such as... | depth 5 m | reverse complement strand
CATCAATACATGTCACGAAGACACATAAGACCGCATCCAACTAGTACTGCACCTACGAAAGGTTGTACGAATTGGCTACCAGGGAATGTAAGGAAGCCGAGAACTTTCTCGTTTCCTTCATTATTCATAGTAGCAATCATGTGTGCACCACCGACAACGGCAGCCAGGCAACATATACTCATTCTGTTTAAACTAAGCATACCTATCAGTTGGCTGAACGACTACTTAAAGACTTTGGTGCTATTGACTACTTTTATATAGGTAAGAGTGATATCTCCTGCTATGAGCCAAGAAACTGATGCCATGGAAGAACCTGATTGGGGCGAAGAGATAACGACACTGCTTGACGAAATGGATGTTGGGCCTGATGGATTCGGGTTGTATCTAAACTTTATGTTGCCATATAATGTTGATGATAATGGAATTATTAATGAAGCACAGCCTTACATTGATTTAGTCGAAGACATTTCAGGTGCGGAATCTCAAACTCGCTTTTTAGTCGAGGCTTTGGCCGTTAAGCATGGACTCCAAGTTCAAAGTGCTTTGATTAAAGACCCGACCACAAAATTAGTAGCAGGCTATCACTATGGTATGTTTTACGTCGGTGAAGATATCGTCTCTACATTCACCCCACTTCGTGCCGATATCGAAATCGAATTCACTCGAATGATTGAATTAGGCAAAGTTCCCATTCTCCCGATGATGCAGTTTACCTTGTTGACTCAAAATCCTCCTGAAGAATCAGAGGGTATTGATGAAGAAGATGAAGACTTGTTTTGAGGAAGATTTAAATACATAAAAGAAGGAAGAATAATTATGGAAACAAATATGATGATTTTGATAGGACTAGGACTAATTGCGAGTGCCGTTGCTACGTGGTGGTATAAGAATAAAGGTAATGTCCTAAAGAAAGTGGCTGACGAATTAGAAGATAAAATTGAAGACATCACAGGAATTGATGTAGAACTAGATTCAGTGGTGGATGACGTTGTCGCCGCCGCAGAAAATGTAGTGGATGAAGTCCACGACACTGTTGTCGATTCTCTTGAATCTGGTGACTCCTTGAAAGAAGTTGTCTCGGATGCTAAGACTGCAGGCGAAGAAGCCATTGACAATGTTGACATCGATGTAGATGCCATCAAGTCCCTAACTGTAGCGGCTCTTAAAGAACGCCTAAAGGCTGCAGGATTGCCTGTATCGGGCAAGAAAGCAGACCTAGTTGAAAGACTCCTTACGGCAGGTGTTTGAATTGAACATCCGTAAAATTGGATTATTTGCTAGTCTTGCCTCAATTGTAGGCAGCATTGCTATTTACGCCTTACATGATGAAAATCTCGGTATTTTCGTTGGTCTGTGGGCTTCTGCACTCTTATTGTTGAGTGACCGCTTCGAAGAAATGCAAAAGTAACTCTAATCTTTGCTTAAGTGGTCGTGAAGGCCTGTAGCAATTAAGTTTGCTCCAACACTGATAGCCAATCCACCCAATAATGTCATTGGTACGTAATACCAAAGTTTGCGTTGAGATTTGTCTTCAATAAGTTTCCCTAAGTGAAACCAGGCTACACTACCACCTGTCACGACAAGTAAGATTCCTAAAGATAAGGGTGTTAATTGTAAGTTCATTGCAATTCCTCCCACGTCTGTGTATCTATTCCGAAGGCTGATAATGTGTGTTCAGGAACTTGTGCCCAAAGTGCCAAGGTTCTTAGTATTATTTTAATTCTACCCATATTGATTCCTCTACGGTTGTAATTCTCGATTAATCCATTTTTGTTCTATCATTTGAGATACTCCCTCACCATCAATCCAAGTGAAATAGCAATAGAAATCATAATGAGTAGTATTTGATTCAGTAAAGTTGGTTAGAGTAATGTATCGATTATCCTCTACCCACCCTTGGATGTAGTGAACTCTTGTCTCATAAACAATTGGTTGTGCCGAAGAGTTATTTGTCGAACCTATTTCATAGACTAAAAATTGAACCGATACATTGTACCCCTCTAAATCATTATCTTCATACCCACAATCTAAATCGTAGCCAACTGATGCCTGAGTAGAATTAGTCCCAATATTGATTGCCCATAAATTAATCTCGCAAACTTCAGGTTCTTGTGATACTACATCAATACCCCAAAATAAGACTTGCTCTAAAACTTCATCGTCTAATGAAGCCGTAATTCTTGGTGTCCAAGAGTTTCCTATTGCCACTCCATCAAAGGTGTGGGAAACATCAGTATATTCTGCATCACCGCTTACCTCAACCCAATGACTGTAGTTGGCATCATAACCATTTTGATAAAGTTCTACGTCTATTTCCACCAATTCATCTTCGCAATTACTTGGGACGACTCTAAAGGCTACTAAAATGGCATCTTGCTCCACATCATTAGCAACGTGTCCTCGATAATGATTTTGTATTTCAATATCGCATGGTTCATCAGGAGAGTATTCACACGAACCATCATCACTCGTTGCCATAGAGTCATAATTTGTAGCCTCATTATCAGTGCAACCGTAAATAGAATCGTCAATTTCATCTATGACAATAGAATTAGATTCACGCCATCCACTTTCATAAGGCGCATCATCAGCATTCGCATGAGAGTATCGTGCCTTAACTGTCCAAGCATCACCATCGGGCATATCAGTCAATTTAGATTTTCCTTGCACACGCAAAGTAGAATCACCCTCGGGCTCAATCCAAAAGACACCACTATGAACTTCTCCATAATTCAAAGTATCATATAATTCTCCTGAATTCCACACTTCTATATTGATTTCAATATCTTGACCGCAACCACCCATATCTGAAAATATCAAATCAATAATCAAGTCATTTCCCTCAGTACTCAGGCTTGGCGCATCCAATTCAGTTTGCGGATAACAAGTATCATCCTTAACTTCATGTGTTTTAGGTGAATCCCAATTCCAATTAGAACCATCGTAAGTTTCAAAACTAAAATGATTACGATATACGCCTGCCTCTAAATCTGAAAATGAATGGTCTAAACTATAACTTCCTTTGAATTTGACGCCATTCCTTTCATCCTCAACTTGATATTCGTTATCTTTGATGAGTTCAACGGTAAAATCACCCTCCATATCGTGTGGGCAATTCGGGCTTGAAAACTCAGCCCGAATGACTAAAAAGTTTCCATTATCCATATAGGAATTATCTTGCCATGTCCAATCACAATTTACAGGAGGTCCTCCGCCTCCGCCGTTATTATCATCCCACCAACAAGAACCGTCATCATTTGTGGCATCTGGCATGTAGTTGTCTGCATCTGGAGCAGTACAGCCCCAAATCTCAGTGTAGTAATCGTCACTATTTGAATTACTTTCTTCATCTAAAAAGAAGTCGAGTCCTACCCCACCTGTTAAGAGTAGCAAAATCGGAGCAACAATCATGACTATTTTTTTGATATTTTCAGCCTTTCTTTGGACTGATTCAATGGCACGGTCAACTATGTCTCCTTCTAAAGTAGTTTCAACTTTAACTTCGGTAGCATTTTCTCCACCATTGAGTACTGTATTCTCAGACACTTCTTTAGAAATGTTTTGAACTGTCGAAATCAATTCGGCTGCTTCTTTAAGTTGCTCTACTAAATCCTTGCCATCGGTTTTATTGGAATTATTTAGAATGCCATCGTCGAGTAAGTCGGCTAAGATATCTTCTTCATCTCTACCTGTAGCCTCGGCTAGTAGTCGGGCTTTTTCTCGTAATTCTTCAATAGTTAAGTCTTCTAAGTCTTTCGTTTCACTCATCAAATCACCCCTTTAATGAACTCTCCTCTATCTTTGTCTCCATAATAGAATATTCTTTTATTTAGAGTAATGTAAAATCCATCACGGCCACCTGTGGATGAACCAATGGCTCTCGAAACAACCCCTGGTGCTATCCTTTGACGTGCACCCAAGGTGCTGTTTATTTTACCAGTTAATTCACTCAACCACATCCATCCAGTGACTCCTTCGAAAGCCTCTTGAGCCTTCTCTCTAATTTGACTCGGTTTCAGATTAGTTTTTCGAAGATTTGCTCGGAAGGTTTCACTAAAGTGAGTTTCTTCATGAGCCAATCCTGTGAGTGTGTTTTCATGTGCGTGAGTTTCCCATGCATCTATAACACCATTTCCATTGAGGTCTTCAGCCCGAAATGATTCAGCAATTTTTCGACCCTCATAGGTTGGTAAATAAACCTTTACTTTCCGACGCTCTCCATCGGGTCGTCTCATAATTTGAGTCACTAATCCTAACTCGATTAAATCTTGCAAATGTTTGGTTGCATTTGTTCTTACTGTTCCAATCGCGTTGCCAATCTCTCGTTGAGTCAGTCCTGCAGGAATTCCATATTTGCGATGAACTAATTCAGGATTAAATGGAGAAAGATAAGTTAAAATATCTCGATGTGTATTATTTAATCCACTTTCTGCACTGTAGGTGCCCCAATTAATCTCTGGACGGGCGCAACGAGCGCATAGATGTCCAAAGGCTATTTTTGACATTTCATCTGAGTAACCTGGTTTTTCACATTCGAAACACTTAACATACATGGCAGGTTCGGCACGGAACTCCTCAGAATCAAAGGTGTACATGCGAGATTGACTTGAATCTGCCCACCGTCCTCCATCTTCCAAAACCCATAAAACATATTCTCCAGACCATGGCGCTCCTGTCCGATGTTGCATAACTTCATCCACATCTTGAATCGTAATTCCTGCAGGATTAATAATTGTCCCAGGTGTGCCATTTGGTAACACCATTCTCCCTTGATAAGGACTCAACGGATGAGTATAATGACGTTCAGCCTCTGGCCCAATATAAAACAATGCTACATTCCCCATTGATTCGACACGTTTAGGTCGATAACCTTCGACGACGATGACTTCATCTTCCGCCTTAAATGTTTCAGCATCGAAGGTTTCAGCGTAAGATTCATCAACAGGTTCAATTTCAAAAGTAAAGCCTAATGAGAATAATTCTTGTTTCCCTCTTTTCCATGCCTCTCTTTCATGCTCGTTAGGGTAATCGTAAAATCCCATCCCTTGACCCTCCTCATAGGTTGCATGAACATCAGTATAGGCATTATCCATATCAAAACCAAAATCAGCCTTTTTATGTGTAGGAACTCTCCTTCCAACCTCAACTCTAATCATCTCATTAAGGATTTTCAGCAGTTCTTCTTCGTTTTGGGCTTTTGTATCAAAGTCAAAATCATCTTCTTCCTTTCGCCAATAATGAACTGAATCTCCAACTTCGCCTTGTTCATAATCATCTTTATGCACATCAACTGAATAGGAAAATACTTTTACGGGGTAATCTCCATGAACACCAAAGGTTTCAGCATCAAAATCTTTCAAAGAGAGTTGTTCACGGTCAGGTAATTTCGTAATATTCAAGCGAGGTTTAGCGTATTTGGCTGCTCTTTCTCGTGCTGCGGCTAAGGCCTTACCTAACTTATCTTCTCCTTCAGCCAACCGAGTTCTAGTCTTGCTGCCTTTGCGTCCTCCTCTACGTAGTCGGGCTTTTTCTCGTAATTCTTCAATAGTTAAAGACTGTCGACGCGCTAATTCACGTTCGAGACTTTCGTAGGACATACTTATTTATCGGGCTCACGACTATTTAAAGTTCACCATTTACCGTAAGTTTTATATGGCTAACCGATATATTGGATAATATGTCTTTAGCCGTCATCACCCTTTTAGGAGTAATTCTGATTGGCCTCGGCTTGGCTTTACAAGGTTGGTTCATTTTAGATATGAATAAAAGATTCAGCAAGTTACTGGGTAAATTACTAGTGGCCGTTAACGAGGATGATTGAAATGGAATATTACGATGAAGATTACACAGGCGAAAAACCTGCTTGGTTACGAGATTTAATTCCTGCTAATTACGCTGATTATGAATCAATTTGGCAAACCATAGATTTTGCCAATTTCGAAGATATTTTTTACGACCTCATCGAACAGTGTAATCTCGGCGAAATTATTTTCCAAGAAGAAAAGGTTTCTAAATACGTCACAAATCAATTACGCAGACAAGGTTTTTATTACGAAAACCAACCCTCATTCATTAACAACCGTGAGGCATATGAAGAATACAGTGAATTGCAAAGGCAAGCCCGTCAAGAAATTCGAACTTCAACAGACTATGCCAAAACATGGTGGGATGTTTTGAATCCACTAACCAGTTCAAGACTAAGTTCAACGCAATTAGTTTTCACTTTGTCGAGTCACGGAGGCCCTGATTCGGCTGACTGGACAGATTGTACCCTGTACGAACAAACTCACGTGGATGATTATCGGGAGTATCCTGGGAGTAAACTATGCGAAGTGATTTTGCAGGGATATCTTTTAGTAGACTCTGTCACTCCGCAAACACCTTATCAAACTCCTGTTGCATACTACATTTATGATGTTGAAGTCGATGAAGATGCCATTTTAGACGTGGTGGAGAATGTCTATGAACCAGATTGGGATTCTATGCCTGGTGGTCATGACGATTACTAATGTATTAAATACTTTAGAAGCATATTTCTAAATATGGCCTGGGAACTTTACACTCCTGAAGAAGAGACTACTTCTAAGTACACTAGAGTTCTTGTACTTGGAATAGTCATTGTTTTAATTGTTTTCGCAGTCGGAGGTTTCTTAGCATGACTAAGCCACAGACGTTACGTGACCAAGCAGACCCTGTTCGAGACGATGAATACTGGACTGCAGGCTTAGATATTGCACCTGAAGGTGAACCTATGGTGCATCGAGATTTACGAGGTGAACTAAATATCAAAGTGCAAAAGATTCCTGGTCAAGATGGCGAGACCTTAACTTGTTGGGTTCAAATAATCGAAGGAGATTTATTCACAGGGATTGGAAAACTTATTGTTGATTCATTCACCGAAGATTCATTAGATGATTCTCAAGTAGAGCCCGATGATATCATCTATTATCGAGAAGGTTCACAAAATGAAATGCCTCGATATGCAGGGATTCATGAAAAGGCATTAGATTGGTAAGACTTATAAGGGTAAATCACCCTACTAAGTATATGAGCCGTTCTAAACTTACAACCTATTTACTAATTACTTTACTTATCCTTGCAGGGTGCATTAGTGAAACACCCTCAAGCGAAATTGAAGAAATAATAGAGTTTGACCCAGTTTTTGAAAGTTGGGATAATCATTCGCATCAATTTTGGAATGTTGCACCTATGAGTGTGGGAAACTCTTCTAGTCTAAATACTAGTGGAGGAGATTTCGTTAATATAACTTTAGAATTGAGTGCTTATTTTCATGAGCCTGCCTTATGGGACCAGGGTTATCTTAATTACACCTTAACTCATAATAATGAAACTGTTTTTACAGTTATTTTGAATCATAAGCAAGAAACTTACTATGTTAATGTCACAAACCTCACCCATAATTTAACAGTTACTATTCAAAGTACAGGAAGTGACGACCGTAGTACTTCAGAACCTGGTGATTTCTTTATTGCAGCAGTTAATTATCGAGTCTTTGCTACTTTAAATTGAACAACACTGAGTAACTCTTATAAGTAATTGCTACTTAGGGGTAATTAGAGGAGAGACTATGCGGAATGTATACTTACTTAAAAAAATGCAACGTGATGGCTATTATTTGCGACAAACTATTCAAAAGAAAACTAATAAATCATTTGGTGTTCAAATGATGACTTCAAAAGGACAACCTTTTGCACCCTTAACGCATCGTGATTTTGATATGTGGCTAGATTGCAAATATATTGAAACATCTACATCTTGTCGAGTTCCTAATGCAAAGGACTTAAAATTTACCTACTATGTAATAAATAAAAATTACCAGTTTGATTTGAGTTCATTTGGTTTGTCTTTAGACGATGTTCAAGTTCATTGGCAAAATTACACTCCTCAATCACTTCATAATCTGGTAACTCAGAACGATTGGGACCAAGCGTCAAAATTGATTATTCGAACTCCACCGCTTTTTACATTAGATGAAATCTTACTACTGGCTAAGTTTTTAGTGCCTGCCAACGTGCACCCTACCGAATACTCCTACTTCGAGCAATACGCTTCGTTTACGACAGATGTTCCACTCTTTACAAGTGTCTTAAGTGAGATGTATGACCGATATCTAACTACGTCGACTCACCCTGTCGATTATCATAATTTTCATGAAGTGCTAGAGGCATTCGTAAAGTTGGCCGAAGTTCGAAGATTCGTGCGTGAGCGGAGATGAAGTTATATAGGTATAATGGAGAAGAGATATTATGGATTACCTAACACTAATAATTTCCATTGCTTACACGACTGCTTTAGGACTATGGCTGATGAATCATTTTCAAACTATTTATAACCATCAATTCGAAGTTACTGATGCAATAATTGCTAAATTAACTCAAGCAGAATCAAAATCAATTGACGAACCAGACTCTAAAGACTACCTTTATGGTGTGAGTTATCCATTACAGGAGGAAGAGTGAGATGGAGACGTGCGAAGTGTGTCAAGACACATTTGAAGTTTTGCAACGTCGGGATGAAGGCCAAGGCGAGATGACTCGTGTCGTCATGTATAAACGGTGTATTGGGTGTGGGGCAGGAAGAGTAGATTTTCACCCATACATGCCTAAGCGTGATTTTGAGGAGGAATAATAATGGAGCCTCAAACAGTAGAAATATTTATGTCAATGGTTGCCATTTTGACAAATGTTCATTGGATTCCACAACTGACTAGATTAATTAAACGCAAGCAATCTGATGATTTCTCGCTTTGGACGACGTTAATTTTAATCTTCAACAATCTTATTTGGTTTGCTTATGCAGGATATATTGGAAGTATTTCTTTGAGTATACAACAAGGCTTGTCATTGATAATGATGTTATATTTTGGTTCATTGATTATTCATTATCGAACTACAAATTTACTATTTAGTGAATCATTTTTAAATCGTTGGAGGTCTTCAAGTGTCTAAATACGAGGCTGTTGGTGGCCCTTGTCGTCGCCAATGTGATGTCGATAAGGAAACTTTAGTTTGTCGTAGTTGCGGTTTAAATTATAAGCAGGTTGACGAAAAAACAGATGTTTTAAATGGTACGGGTGATGATGAATGAGTATGTTTAGAGTAGGTAATAGATTGAAAAACAAACACACAGGTCAAGAATATACCGTTTGCGAGATTATCGTTATGGATTTTGGATTGACAGTTTATGAAATCGCGACGGATTCCATGCAAACTCTAAGATTCAACCAAGAGTATTGCCAACATTACGAGGTGATTTCATAATGTCTCGAATCTCATTAGAAGAAATTAAAAGCATGACTCTATCTTACGCTATCTTGATGTGGCATAAGCGACAATCGTATCACATCTCTACTCCTGTCGAGATTCACGTTGCTCATATTCGCAATAGGTTTGAATCTTCACTATGGGCACGACGTATTGAACAAGTATTTGATGACTTGGCTAAGAGTCATCCGTATTTTAGATTTAATGAATCGGCGATTTTAGAGTACTTCCCACAGTCAAAATGAGAGCCTTTATGTAGGAAGACTACTTTATCTATAATTACGGAGGTAACTCAAATGAAAACAATAAGTGAAGAATCTAAACTAGATATTGCAGACTATCAAAGCCTGGCTACACTTCAAAACCCTGTTATGGGAGATGCGTCTCTCGATAGGCTTTTGAATATGGTTGCAGAAGTTCAAGGCAAAGAGTGGCTTGAAGAATAATTAGCATATATTAAGTAGTTGAACGTATCATGATTAGGTATGTTTAGGGCTGAGGATACATCACGGGCGAACTATCGTTCGCTCTTTGAGTATGCGGCTGGAGCAGAGGCTCGCCTCGCTCAAGACCGTCGCCTCGCTTATTACGAACAGGTGCTGCCTGAGATGTTGACTCGTGTTAAAGGTTTACCTTTGATGTATCAGACCTATTCTAAAGGATGGAATCCTGCAGACAATCGACCTGAGTTCATTGTGAAACGGTTAGTACCAGATTTAGATAAGCCGATTTACATTACGGATGATGAAGGTAACAAAATTCAAAAAGGATTTGAAAAACAAGACTTAGTCATGGAAACTGATGAAGACATTCCTGCCTTCATGACTCGCAAGGGGCGATTTAAAGGACAACACGGCTTCAATAAGGGATTTAGTTACTTAGCCCCTATTTATCACGTAGAACGTGACCAGATGCCCTTCGTCTTAGTTGACTTAGATATTGACCGTGCCGACTTTAGTAAGATTGCTTGGGGTCGATTGCTAACTGCAGTAACTAAAGTTTACGATTGGTTTAGATTAAATGGATTCGACCCATTGATTAACTTTACAGGGTCGTCATTCCACATTTGGGCTAAGGACGGTCAAGTAAGAAGTTATGCAGAAACGAAACTGTTACTAGAGCAACTAAGTAAAGAAGTAGATTTACCATTAGCCGCAGGTGCGGCTCACATCAAAGGACAAGTCACCATTGATTATCCGCAAAATAAATATCGTGCACCGATGCGATTTCCTTTGTCAATTCATGGAGATACAGGATTGTCATCTATCATTATTCCTCGTAATCAACTTCGTCGCTTTGACCCATTAGAGAAAGCACACCCTGACCAAGTTTTGAAACAATTGCCGAATCACTTGGCAAAGATTGACGCTTGGTTCTCAGATTTGCCACAGACTAAACAGTCGGCCGAATCAATTATTACGGCTCACTTAGACACACTAAATGAAGACGACCAAGAGCGTTGTATGTGGGGTGACTGTGGTGTCTTGGCTGACGAGTTAATGCTTAGACTACAAGCGGCAGGATACACCGATGCCATGTATGAAATAGGATTGGCATACATTCACCCGTTCGAAGAGTATGATGACAAAACTTTTATAGGAGGTCACGTCGTCGTCACGGTCGATGGCGAATCTTATGATGTCTTAGGAGCAGGTGCAAAGCAACGTTGGGTTGACGGACCTGTAGTACAGCAAATGTTGTCTTCACACGGTTATATCGACTTAGGTCCACTTCTTTCTTCGCACTTAACGGTGAATTGGGTTACTTCACCTTGGAACGAGGAGCATAAAACCAGAAGTCATAACTTCGCAGGTAAGTTAGTTGATTTTGAATCTGAATACACTAAGAAGCGTCAAAAACCGACTCCAGAACCTGGTGTCGAAGGAGGTACGGATTTAAAGCCTTCTCGACGAAAGCCTCCGATGAAAGTCAAGGGTTCGGATGTGTATTCCGTGCAAAAGCACCGTGCTACGACAAGAGGTTCACATAGAGACATACGTATCGGGTTAGACGGTAAACTTTTGTCTTTTGTTCCTGTTGGGCGTTACGAGAAAAAGGATGACGATGGCAAATGGCAAAAGACTGATGGAAGTAGATTGCCGAAGAAAATTGGTGAGGGTGTGAGTGTTATTCGTACCGAAGACCACCCTTTTGATTACTGGTGGTTCGAAGGAGAGATTCCGAAGGACAGTTACGGTGCAGGACCTGTTTCTTTAGAAACGCATGGTACAAGACGTATCATTGAATGGAAACCCGATGAAAAACTAAAAGTAGAGTTTATTGGGGGTAAATATGCGGGAACTTACACATTCGAACGCAGTAAGAAGTCGAAAGATGGTAAAGTATGGTGGATGCGAAAAAGTCGCCCTGTTCCCGAGGACAAGACCGATAAGAAAACTAAAAAGGCCGAAATAAGTGATAACAGATATGGTAAACTTAATTTTACTCGCGCATTCAGTAATTGGAATGTAAACTCAAACAACCGCAACTATAGTCCCGCTACACGTTATATCGAGAATTTACTAGAAGAGGCACAATATATGCAAGGTAAAATAATTTTATATCGAGCCATTCGGCTTGCCAATCCTGAAGATTTTGACCCGACAGAAACTGGTGAGTCTTGGACACCTGATAAAAACTTCGCCGAACCATATTTCGGATATAAAACCTCAAACAAAACATACATTCTAATGGCATTAGTTCCTGTCGAATCCGTTGATTGGAAGGAATCTGTTGCAAGAGCCCTTGAATTTGGTCCACCAAGTGATGAAAAAGAAATCGTATTGAAACGAGGGGCAGGGATTGAACTTATAAATCTTCCTATGGGGTTATCTTTTGCTATTGATGCAACTCCCGAAGCCTTGATTCGAGCGGCTGAGGAGGATGAAGACTGGTGGTTTACTATGCAAACCCCAGTAGGTCCTGATGAAGAGTTTGGACCTTATGATTCCCATGAGGATGCCATGATGGGAATAGAACGTGTCATGCAAAAAATTATATCGTTACAAGATAGTCACACTCGAGAATTCCCTATACCCTATCAAGGACGACGAGGTGATGGCTTCGGCTTACGAGCCGAAATAGATGAATCAAACGAAGAAACATTTATAGGTACATGTCAAAACGAAGATTTGATAAATGACATTTTTGGGTCAGTGACTCATTTTGCACAGGCGGTTGATGAACACGGAGACAATTTCAAATACGGTCTTTATGTAATAAAGTATGACGAAGGCAAGGACATACATTCGTTCTATCTTCGCGAAAAACGAGGTGCAGGATTTGGATTAATGGCAGAAGACGACGGAGGAAAATCTGAGTTCGAACAGAAATACCTTGCCAAAGTCGCCGAGTATACGTCTTCCAATAAATGGCGAGAAGATGTGGAAGCCATGGATATGATAGGCGATGAAACCTATATGTACGCATTGGAAGGCCGTCTTGAATACTTGTTCCCTGAGTTAGAACACCCGTTGTCTCAAGCAGAGTATGATGAATTGAAAGCAGCAAATCCTGAACTCGTCGACGAAGAACGTTCCATCGCTCGAAGTATTTCCGATGATATGTTAGATAGAGTTTACAATATGTTGTTCGCTCGCCAAGGCAGTTATGAAAACTACCTGATATCTTGGTCTAAGGAACATGAAGCCGAGTATCGTGATGGCAAAATTCTACTTTATCGTGAAATTACTATGAATAATCCTGCGGAGTTGGATACGGCTCGTGCAGGCATTTTTTGGACTCCTGTCTTACAGGCGGCTGAAGCGCATTGGAGCGGAGGGGGTGACGCTTTCCTCCTTAGAGCATTAGTTGATTTCGAAGATATCAATTGGAAGTCGTCTTGGTATGGTAACTTAATTCATCCCGAAGAGTGTGAAATTAGACTTCTCGAAGGCGCGAAGATTGAATTATTACCTTTAACACGTCCACCGTCTCGATACGGTCGCAATCGCCAAGTGGGAGAATACGTTTATCCCGAAGAAATCGTGTTTGAAATCGAAGCGCCTAGTCCTAATTTATTAGCCGTAGAGCGAGGTACAGAAACGGAACTGCTTGAAGCCATCAAAGATTTACCTGAAGAGTATCGACGCTTGATGGGAATATCCGAAGTCGAACCGCAACCGACGCAAACTGGTTTTGCATCCGAAGATATCGACCTCACAGTCGGCGAGGCTTTCGACAAGGCTTTAGCCGAGATTCAAGCAGATGTCGAGGCCGTTCAACCACGGAGCAAAGACCTTTCCGAGGTTACTCTTGAAGATTACGAAAAAACGAAACAAGTTTATCAACGTTTCATGATTCCTGCAGGTATAACAGGCAGTATCGTTAAAGACGAGTGGTATTACGAAACTGAACCTATTTATCTTTGGAGTGGTATGTTCACTATCCCCTGGCAAGTTCTCGGAGAAGAATGGAAACTAAAAATAGATGCTCAAAGAAGTGAAAAAGAATCAGATATTCTCGCATCTAACGAGATAAATTACGCCTACTATTGGTTTATGATTTTGCAAATCAATTCCATCTACAACTGGTTACTATCACGATTAGGAGAACGGAAAATGCACACAGGTGCTTACGCAGGGCCTCTTGTCGAACTGCCCGAAATCATAGAGTCGCAACGAGATGCGACCGACATCGAAATATATCGATGGTTGGCGACTTCACAAGACGACGAACCTGTCCGTCGTTTGCGTAATCGAATGCGTCCAGTTGACGTAAATTACTATGGTGGCTATGGCGATGTTGACCGTATATCGAACCGCGTTCGAAAAGGGCTCCAAGCCTTGTCTTACGGCCCTTGTTGGTCTTTGTCTCCTGATGCTTACACTCGAACAGACCAGTGGAGATTAGCGCAGGAAGACGTCGTTCTTAAAGAAAATGAGAAGGTAGGTATCTCTCTTAAACGAAAATTCATGGATGAAGAAGTCAATACGCGTACTTATGTCATTGAAAAATCCATTCCTGCTGCCGACGTAGATTGGTACTCCACACTTATTTCAAGCGCCCTATGGCTTGATTCACCCGAATATGAAGTCATTCCGAAACGTGGCGTGTTTTTAAGTGAAGAAATAACTGACTCGTCAGATTTCGAACAGGAATTCAACAAGGTGGCTGCCGAGGTCACGGAGTTATTTAAAGAGTTTAGTTGGTTCAGTGACAATCAAAAAGAATTGTATGATGTTTCTGATTTGCATGATGATGCGGCAGGTCGTGCAAGATTACGTGACGTAGAATTGCATTTAGCGAGGTTAACTCGGCCAGGCAGTTTACTTTGGTCTTCGGGAGACGACTCGGCTTACGATGCTTATCCTGATGATTTACGCAACCCTACTTACGTTTTCGAAGATTCAGGTATCTTCGTGGATGAGGACGGTGAAACTGATGGTTATACTGACGAGGAACGTGGTGAAACATACGAAGAAGGCGACTATTTCACTCGTCCATTCGAGGAGTCTCCTGATTTAGATATTCGCTTGCGATACGCTTATACAATTAATCGTTTAAGTCAATTAGCCGAGCAGTATTTAGGGCGATTACGAAGTTTACGAACTACATTGAAACCTCAATTTGCATCTGGGGAAGTTACTCTTTACAGGGCTTTTTCATTACCTGAAGGAGAAGTTCCGCAATTACGACGAATGACGATTTTCCCACTTTCCATGCGAATCGGCGATGCGAGAAGAATGGAGAATAGGGAACAACGATTGAAATACAATTACGAATCCTATGGAGCGCATTGGTCATTATTGTCTGGTTTCGAGTGGTCGGATGATTTTCCAAGTCATTACGGTAAACCGTACATTATGGAAAAACAAATTCCTTACACCGATGTAGATTGGTTCACTACACTACTCGTGATGGCTTACGGACGAGAGCCTGAATGGGAAGTAGCCGTCAAAGAAAACGTATTCTTAGCGGAAAACGAAGTCAAGATTTCACTGTATCACGTTACTCCACTTGACCAAATTTCTAATATTTTAGAAACAGGCTTAAAACCTCTTGTTGGACCGAGAAGCGAACGCATGGAACTTGAACCAAGAGTTTATTTATTTGGTGGTCTAGATGCGGTTGAACAAGCCTTGATGAATTGGTTTGGTGATGAAATGCAAGGTGATGAATGGCGGTCAGGTTACGCCGTTCTTCGAATCGATTTGCCTGCAGACTGGTTCAAGCAACGCCGAGTCCTGAAAACTTTCCATCCTGACGGTGCTGAACCGTCTTGGGAGTGGTCTACTCGCGAAGCAATACCGCCAGAATACATCGAGGTCGAAGAAGAATGGGAGTGGCCCGAAGACGACATATCACGGTATTTCCAAGCAGATTTCGGAATGCCTGTCTACGGCAAATATCTTCGCGATGCGCGAAACCAAGCCGAATTAGATTTAGCAACCATTTCGGATGATTACAATTATTTCCACCTGTCTTGGGACCGATTTGTCATCGACAAAGATGGCAAATCATTTACGTTTACTCCAAGAGTTCCTGAGTATCCTTTCGGTTGGATGAGTGGCTCGATTGAAGACGACTTTACTCCGCGAGTTTCCTTGAGTTCTACGGTCAAAGGATGCTTAGATGCCTTGCCTGATGACGAAGATGGACGTTGGTATGTTTACGGCACGAAGCAAACCGACAATATCGTTTCAGTTCGTGATTATTTTGAGGCGTGTCCTGATGATTATGGAAGAAGTTTTGAAATGATAAAATGGATAAACTCATTACCTGAAGAAGACCAATTGATTATTAAAAATTACGATTCTCCTTGGACAGGTAGAGATTTAAGTGAAATTGATTTTTCGGAAAAATATGCTGAAATAAATGTAAGTGATTTGCCTCCGAAATATAGGGATATGTTCTACGCTTGCGTTCCAGATGCCTTACAACATGATGAATATTGGTCTTTAGAACCTATTACTATGGATTATTTAGGATACCTCACTTGGTACACATTACAACCTGATGGAACTAATGATTGGCTTTACTTTTCAGCCCCTGACTCTAACAAATTAGAGTACCCACTTCGCCTGTATCACGGCACGAGTGTCCGAAATTGGAGAGCCATCCAATCCTCAGGTGAACTACGAACAGGTTGTCTTGCTAGTTCGCATGGATACGATATCGACATGCCTGACACTTATATTGATTTAGCCATCGGGGAAATCGAAGACGGCCACCCCGATATCAAAGCAGGCGGTGTTGTCTTAGAAATCACTTTCCCCGACCAAGCCACCGCTGACCAGTATTTACAAGCCGATAAGACGATGTATGATTTAGGAATGGCCGTATTAGAAGACGACTTATACACGAGTTACGCGCCTGCCGATTGGCAACCCGAGGAGTCCGAAGAAGGTTGGCACTATGGTTCAATGAATTGGTTCATCACAGATTTCCAAGATTTAGTCAAATCAAATCAAGCCACGAAAACCATACCTTACTATCCTCAAGACCCTGCGGATTGGCAAGCCAGTTACCTTTCCGTTTACTCGGTTTGCATCAAACAACCGATTCCTTTAAAATACATCACTGTAGATTGGGGCTCAGAGTCTCGGAGGGCTGAAGAGGAACTTTCTGAAACTGTTGGAGAGGCTTGGGATAAAGCATTAGTTAAATGGTATGAAATAGTAGACTGGGCAAAACATGAACGTGAAAAGGGCTTTAGATACGTATCTACTACTGAACTTCAACAAGCCATTGAAGTTTACAATATCCTTTATCGTGTTTCCAATAAAATTAGTGAACCGCATTTCTTAGGCGGCAGTATGGACGCAACTATAATCGAACAGTTAATTCAGACGTATGCTCTTGACGATTTGGAATTACAAAAAACATTACGTGAACATTATGAAGAACTACATATCCTTACAATTCCATATGTAGTTAAATCGAAAACCATGAATTATTTCTTTTATTATGGCATTATAGAGTGGATAATAATGATGACTTGGAGATTAAATTCTCTAAACTCTTATGGTGGTAAAGAATTAGACGATGCAATAAGTAGTCAATTTCAAGATTCCACCTTGAAAGCCTATCGTTGGATATCTGTCGGTAATGATGAAGTTCCAAGTCGGAATATGAATTTTAATAATTATGCTGATTTTTCTTATGGGGCACATTGGTCACTCCACCCTGAAATCTACACTCAGACTACTGATTGGGAGGGAGTTCAATATCAAAAAGATTACCTCATTGAAAAAGATGTTCCTGTAGAAGACATTGATTGGTTTGAAACCTTAATTTCTTGCTTGTTCTTCTTAGATACTCCCGAGTTAGAAATCATTATGAATCCGATGACTTTCATAGCCGAAACCATTGACGAACCTCACCTATACTTAGATATGGATGGATGTTTTGCAGATTTCGCAGGGGCTATCACCCAACGAGTAAATGATGTGTTGCAAGTTCAAGATGTATCCAGTATTCCTTCGAAGAGTTTGCGACGTGCTGCTCGAAAGGCTAAGGACTTGGGACTAACTTCAGTATCTGAATCTGATTTTGATTTGTCATTATCACATGACCCTGTTAAAAAGAAGGTTATCGACCGTATGTTGTATAAAATTGCTTCAGAGCCAGGCTTCTTTTACAATTTAGAAGTTATGAATCGTGACGTTTTAGATGAAATCATTGCTAGTGGGCGTCCGTTTTCATTCTTATCCGCTCCGATTGGAGGTACGAAAGATTACTCAATAGAAGATAAACGGGCTTGGGTTCGTGACCGATTAGGTTTAGACGTTGCCGTTAATGTCGTTCCGAGAGAGGAAAAAGTTACCTTTTGCCAACCTGAGGATGTTTTGATTGATGACCATGTAACTACAATTTCGGAATGGACTGCTGCAGGCGGTCATGGAGTCTTGTTTCCGCAGGAAATTGATGAATTCTTACGAAAGCCTTATAATGGAGGGACTACTACCTATCAAGCAGAGGAAGTGGAAAAGGTGAAGCAATATCCAATCATATACAAGAAAAACGCAACAGGAACCCTACAACAATGGCAAGTTTTGTTACTGCCTCAAGAGTCGGGAGGCTATCTCTTGACAACTGCTAGTGGAAAGGTCGGTGGTAAAATCACTCAAGGCCGAGGCAAACTAATCAAGGAAGGCAAGGTTAATCGAACTGCTCTTGAGCAGGCCGAACTTCAAGCCGATTCCAAGTTCAAGAAAAAGAAGGACGAAGGATATTTCGCTACGAAAGAAGAAGCACACCAGAATTTAGTATTACTTCCTATGAAGGCACTAGACTTTAAAAAGCGAAGCCATGATATTACATATCCTGCAGTAGCACAACGTAAGTTTGATGGTGTTCGATGTTTAGCAATCCCTCAAGCAGATGGTTCTGTTAAATTGATGAGTCGTACTGGAAAGACTTGGACACATTTGCATCATTTGCAAAGTCAAATTGAAGCATTGAATCTCGATTCTAACATGGTATTGGATGGAGAAGTTTATTCTGATACTTTGACTTTTGAAGACGCAACAGGATTGGTTCGAAGACAAACTTTGAAACCTGGTGATGAAGAAAAAATGAAGCAAATTGATTACAGATTATATGATGCTATTTTGTTGGATAATCCTAATGCAACTTTCTTAGACCGCTACTCTAAATTAGCGGCCTTGTTCCCTCCTGCGTCTTCAACAGAAGGACGACGCATGGGTCATTTAGTATTGACAGAAAATTTCCCTCTAAGGAATCGAGAAGATTTGTTGGCACTACACAGGCAATTTACTACTGATGAAGATTTCGAAGGTGTCATGGTGCGAAATTTGCACGGAACTTATGACATTAATAAGCGTTCAAAGCACCTGCAAAAGTTCAAGGAGTTTCAAGATGCCGAGTATAAAATTGTTGGCTATAATGAAGCCAGTGGAGATTGGCAAGGAACGCCGATTTGGATTTGCGAAATGGCAGATGGTCGTCAATTCAATGTAACGCCTACAGGAGATAGACCATCTAGAATCGAAATGTTCAATAATATTGAAGACTATATGGGCAAATTACTTACTGTTAAGTTCTTTGAGTTAACGGCTGATGGAGTGCCGAGACACGGAGTAGGTTTAGCAATCCGAGACTACGAGTGATTAGTTTCGCTTCATGGCACTGACCGTTAATAGACCAATAATAGCACCTGCTAATGCTAATTCCATCAAATTGCTCTTTTTCTTGACTTGTCCTTCCATGGAGAAATTAGCCGTGCCTTGTTCCTCTTCCATAACTTCGTGAATTGGTGGCAGTTCATCAAGTTCATATTCAATAGCAGACATACACTCTCCACAAATTGCACCCTGTGGACCCATATATCCCGTCTCAGTTTCCTCGATTCTTGGATGGTCTGCTATTGGATTATCACCAGTCCGAATTGTGCAAGCAGAAATGTCTCCATTTTCAATACAATCTATGCAAAAAATCTCATCGCAACAATTGCACTCATATATTTCGCCATCATCTGCTTCAAGTTCTCCACATTCGCAAGTTTCACTGGCGAAATTTTCTGCAAACCTTCTAGTGAATTCATCCGCATACTCTGTCGGTGTTGGTGGTGAATAACGATTTTTAAGTTCAACGCTTCCAAAGGAGTTTGTAAAGGCATCGTTAAGAAATCTATCTAAAACTTCAACGTTTCTTTTGATTTCTTCAACAGGTCGGATTTCCCATTTCGAGGGCTTATATACAACATCCACTTCCATCGATTTTAATCGAGATTCTAATTCTTCTAAATAATACTTCGCAGCCCTAGAAGCCGCTTTTATTTTATCAAAATCTCCAACCCACATCGCCAATTCAGTTCACCTCGATTGCGCCGTTTCCACAACCGCAACCTTCGGCTGATTTGGTTTCTGTAGAATCTCGCGATTCAACATACTTTTTGTTAGCATATAGTGGAATCAAGACGAGTGAGGCTATGAAGGCGATACCTATGAGTCTCATTTTAATCGCCTCAACCACTAACAATTGTCTTATTGGAGAGGAACTTCCATGAAAGTAAAGTTGTATTACCCCCCAAATAAATGAGCGAACCAAAAGTTAAAATCATTAGAGTCTTTCCCACGACATCCTTAGATTTGAAACTCTCACTAACTCCGCTTAGCATTGGGCCGAGAATAGGGATAGTAATGTAATCACTAAGTACAATGCCTACAATTCCTCCAAGTCCAATAACTGTTGCTACAAATCCAACATATTGATTGAATCCTTTGATGCCGAATTTCTCAGCCCCAAAGTGAACATCCGAACCAACGGGTTCAGTAATGGGTCCAGCGTAAGGAGTGTTGGTGTCTGCAGGAGTGTGTGTTGCCGTTTCTCCTGTAGTTTCTGCATAATACCCATCATCACCAGGCCAAGGAACTCGCATAGGAGGATTGAGCCCTGATTGATACTCCGATTCACACCTTACACAAACTTGACTCGTTTTAGATTTAGTGGAGGCTCGTCTACATTCAGGACAGATAAATTGTTCTTGACTGCCTTCGGCACGTCCTGCCCAAACAAAGTCTTGAGCAGAGTGGCTTCCGATAACATTTCCATTGCCGACAGGGTACGTAATAGGTTCGTTCATACTGCTAGTATCAGCCTTTCGACTACTTAAAGATGTCTCTGCTCGATAGTTTGAAACAGGATACAATGCAAAGGTATCCGCAAACTCCTCGGTTACATAACTTTGATTTCGCTTATATCCTAAAGCAGGTTTCGACTTGCCTCGATATCTTGGACGTAGTCTAACTCCTCGTTCATTATCGCCCCTAATCAAGCGCAAAACTGCAGGATGATACCGATACGCAATCGGAATTCCTTTCCACAGTGAGGATTCATAATCTGGTGAGCGATACCTGTCCAACCAAGAGATGGAACTCGGAAAATTCAAACTAGTAATCATAGAATCCCTCTGGATGGTTTAAACTAGGCGTTTTTCGAACCTTTTTCGGCCAACCTTCACTAGGTTGTAATGTAAAGTAAATAATATTAAACACTCGTCGCTCAGGTTCTTTAGTCACTATCATTTTCACATAGTTGTTATCTGACTGGATTGTAGGTATAGCACCGTTTTGGTTCAAGGACCAAGGGCGACCGAAGAAAGTGGGAGAGTCCATTGGATGTTGCAAAGTTTCGAAAACAGATTTTTGAGAATCAATTTCTAATGGAATATCCCACCCTGAATTCGTGACAATTTTTTGAGTCAGTTCGTATAATAATTCTATTGTCCAAGTAATGTCACCATCGAAGCCTCCAATTCCTGTTTGGCGTCCATTAGACGTCCACCATTGAAACGCAGGAGAGTCACCATAAACTTCTCCTAAACTTTGCCAATTAGTTGAGCCGTCATCAAGATTAGTCAAAAACTCCCTAGCCTGTGACTCTCTCATGTTTTCATGACGGCTGCCATTGTTGACGTCTAAATATAAATTAAACATCTCATACAATTCGGGATTCGCATAGATGTCCATAATTTCATTACTGTGAATCAACTATATAAAGAGAACCTTCAAATACCTTAGCACGTAATTTAACATTATGTGGTGGACTATTGCCTATTTCATTGTTTTTACTGCTTTAGCCTGGTTTTGGTTTAGATTTCTTACAAATCGTTACGAAGCAGAAATTACTCGATTACAACAAGACCAAACTACAATTGAAACTGTAACTCACACCTTTGAAACTACTTTATCGGAGCAACGAACCTTGTTATCTCAATTACGTACTGAACGAGATGTCAAGGCAGAAATGATTGACACCTATATCAATGAAATCGAACGACTACACAATGAAGTTCGCCATCAAAAAGGACGAGCAGCCTCACAGGCGACTTCGAAAGGCCAAGCCTTGGAAAAGTGGGCACCGTTTGTCGACCATCCTGAAATAGACTTGGATTGGAAAATTGAAAACTGGTCATTCTTAGGCAGTCCTATCGATT